>Ga0082212_10006876_pt1 | contig 15169 bp, 16 predicted proteins | sample TergutNt197P3_FD_71548 | JGI IMG/M metagenome (GOLD analysis project Ga0082212, IMG submission 71548) | Neocapritermes taracua P3 segment gut microbial communities from Petit-Saut dam, French Guiana - Nt197 P3 | ecosystem: Host-associated > Arthropoda: Insects > Digestive system > Gut ...
AGAGGCTGAGGAGCGCGGGGAAAAACGCGGGGAAAAACGATCTGACCGCAAGTGGCAATCGGTGATCCTGCAAAAGGATGCTATTCTTGCCGACAAGGATGCTGAAATCGCAAAACTGAGAGCGCTGTTGGATCAAAAGTAGGGTCAGGATATTCATCCAAAACAAGGAGATAGATTTTGTCAAAAACTAAGGATAGGAATAAAGGTTTACTGAACATAATCTTTATCGGCTTGGTGAGCTTTTTTACCGATATCAGCACAGAGATGGTCTATCCTCTGATTCCGCTTTATCTGACCGCCGTGTTTGGGGTGACGCCCGCCCTGATCGGGCTGATTGAGGGGATTGCGGAAAGCTTGGCCAGTTTGCTGAAGGTATACAGCGGCTATATATCGGACAGATTCCAGCGTAAAAAAGCCTTGGCTTTTATTGGCTATGCCATGGGTATGGTCTATAAACTGGTTTTAATATTTACCATGTCCTGGGTTGGAGTCCTGTTGGCGCGGGTGATTGACCGTTTCGGCAAAGGGGTTCGTACCGCGCCTCGGGATGTCTTGGTCAGTGAAAGCGCCGCAGCCGGCAAGATGGGCAGTGCTTTCGGATTGCATAAGGCGTTGGATATGGCGGGAATGTCCTTGGGAATTCTGTTTGCCTTCTTGCTGTTTCGGAATATGGCGGAATCAGGAGAGGGTTTCGATTATATCAAGGTCTTTTGGCTGTCTCTTGTCCCTGGGGTTTTGGGGCTTCTCATGTTCCTATTCATTCGGGAGAAGCGGGATGGGTCATGGCAGGGAAGCGGTCGGCTTAGCCGACGCCGCAGTCAAAAGGGAGTCACGGCGATTACTCAAGAGCAGCCGCCTTCTCAAGAGCAGCCGATCCCTCATCGCAAACCGGTACCCCGGTTGTGGCAGAGTTTCAAGACCTTAAACAAACAGTTGAAACTGTACTTGCTGGTGGTGTTGCTGTTCACCTTGGGCAATTCCTCCAATGTGTTTCTGCTGCTGAAAGCCCAGACGGTGGGATTCAATGCTGTGAACGTGATATTATTGTATTTCATCTACAGCGTGACCGCTGCGGTATTTTCTATGCCTTTGGGCCGGTTGTCGGACAAAATCGGCCGAAAGAAGTTGCTGGTTTCCGGATACTTTGTTTTTGCTATTGTGTATCTCGGGTTTGCTATGGCCTTTAGCCAAGGGTTCATGGTGCTGTTGTTCGTGCTTTACGGGTTGTACACCGCTATGATTACCGGGGTGGAAAGGGCTTATGTCGCCGAGATCGCGCCTGCGAATCTGAAAGGCACGATGCTTGGGTTGCAGGCCACTGTGGCGGGATTGGCGTTGTTGCCGGCCAGCCTCATTACAGGGATATTATGGAGTGTCTATGGCAGTGTGGTTCCTTTTGTGTTCGGAGCGGTGTTGTCTTTGGCAGCCGCTGTGGTTCTGTTGATATTTATGCATCCGGCCCGGGGTGCCGGTGATCAGCCATAAGGGGATTCAAGGACTGCCGACAGGGGTATTTTTTGTTATAGAAACACAAATGTGGTATGATTAAGAGGTAAACACTCGAACCATTGAATAGGGGTATTCCATGCCGAAAATGATTATTTTGGATGGCAACAGCCTGATGAATCGTGCCTTCTACGCGTTGCCGCCCTTCACATCGGCCCAAGGTCAGCCGACCAACGCGGTGCACGGGTTTTTGTCGATGCTTTTCAAGCTTTACACGGAACGCAAACCTGATTACTGGTTTGTGGCTTTCGATAAAACCAAGGCCCATGTCCGTATTGATCTGTATGCCGACTACAAAGCCCAGCGCAAAGAGACGCCGGAACTGTTGCGTCCTCAGTTCGGATTTGCCAAAGAGATTTTGCGTGAGCTCGATATCCCCTTCTTGGAATTGGAAGGATACGAAGCCGACGACATTATCGCTTGTGTTTCTACCCAAGCCGCTGAGGACGATCTTGATGTGGAAATCTATACCGGGGACAAAGACATGTTCCAGCTGATTTGTCCCAAGATCACCGTCTGTCTGACACGAAAAGGGATCTCCGAAATCGACGAATTCGACGAAGCCCGTCTCTATGAGGTCTACCAGCTTATGCCGGGACAGATCACCGACCTGAAAGGTCTTATGGGAGATTCTTCGGATAACATCCCCGGTGTCCCCGGTGTCGGCGAAAAAACGGCTCTTAAACTTCTTTGGCAGTATAGCACTTTGGAAAATGTCTTGGCCCATGCCTCAGAAGTTAGCGGTAAAAAACTCTCGGCTTCCCTGCAGGAACACGCTGAGCTGGCTCGCCTAAGCAAGAAACTGGCTACGGTTATCTGCGATGTTCCTGTGGAACATCCCTTGGAAAGTTTTGTTTGTCATAACCCGGACACGCTTAAGGCTTTGGCTGTCTTTAAAAGATACAGTCTCAACATGGTGCAGAAGGTTTACCTGAAAACCTTCAAACCGGATCTGACCGGAGCCGGGTCCGCACATGAGGAGGCATCCCCCGTGTCAGAAGAGTTCGAGGTCTTTGGCAATTCAGACTTTTCCGGCAATCCAGACTCATCCGGCAATTCAGACAATCCAGACTCTTCCGCTTCCTCATTATCAATTGACGAAACCTCCGGACTCCCCCTCTGCCCCAAAAAGGAACATCGGCCCCTCTCTGCAGACGAGGGATTCGGTTTGTTGGCGGATTGGCCTCCGGGGAACCCTTTAGCTGTCAGTTATCGCTTTGTGGGGGATTCTCCACACAAAGGATCTTGGATCCAGCTTGGGTTAGCCGGCGATGATTGGCGTATGACGGTGGAACGGGATCAACACAGTGATGAAGAAATGAATATCCTGCGCCGTGTTCTCGGCGACAGGTCCGTCCCCAAAACCGTTGCGGACAGCAAAACTCTTACCTACGTTTTGGGTAACGACGGTTGGGACCTTCAAGGTGTGGAAATGGATCTAAGCCTGGCGGCTTATCTGATCAACGCCAATTTAGGCAATTACCGGCCTACCGATATACTTCTTGAGGAACCGGATGTTTCCGGCAAAGCTGAGGTCTTTGCCGTAGCCGGCGGGTTATTCGGTCCCGATCCCGGCACAGAAGCCGCCCTCATGCAAGGGGTGTCGTCGCGGTTCGGCATCCGCTTGGCGGATTTGGGGCTCCTGCCCTTGCTGACCACTATCGAGCAACCCCTGGTCTCCGTGTTATGCACTATTGAGCGGCGCGGAATCACAGCGGACGCGGCTCATCTGGCGGAAATGGGCGAAACGATTGCCCATCAGCTGGTTGAACTGGAAAAAGAAATCTACGATCTGGCCAAGGTCACATTCAACATCAACTCTCCTCAGCAACTGGGCAGGATCCTCTTTGAAACTCTCGGGCTCCCGCCTGTTAAAAAAACCAAAACCGGATATTCCACAGATGCCGATACTTTGGAAGAACTGAGGCCGCTGCACCCAATCGTTGACAAAATCCTGCACTACCGCCAGTTGGGCAAACTCAACTCAACTTACATCAATGGCCTGCAAGGGCAAATCAGCGACGGTAAAATCCATACCACTTTCCAACAAACCGCAACAGCCACCGGACGTCTCTCCAGTATCGAACCCAACCTGCAAAACATCCCAATCCGCCTTGAGGTAGGCCGCCGCTTGCGTCAGGCGTTCACACCCGGCCAGCCAGGCTGGAAACTGTTTTCTGCCGACTACTCCCAGATTGAACTGCGTATTCTCGCTCACTATTCGGAAGACGAACGGCTGTGCCGTTCCTTCCAAGAGGCTGAAGACGTTCACACCCGCACGGCTTCCGAGGTTTTCGAGGTTCCCATAGCGGAAGTTACCGGCGAAATGCGCCGCCAGGCCAAAGCCGTCAACTTTGGACTCATGTATGGCCTCACCGATTTTGGGTTGGCCCGGGACCTGGGGATTCCCCGGGGTGAAGCGAAAAAATACACCGAACAATACTTTCGACGTTATATGGGCGTGAAACGTTACCTGGAGGAAGCCGTCTGGTCCGCCAAAGAGACGGGAGAAGTCCGCACCCTGTTTAACCGTTTGCGGCGTATACCCGAACTCAAGCACCCGAACCGGACGATCCGCCAATTTGGCGAACGCGTTGCCAAAAATACGCCCATCCAAGGGACGGCGGCTGACATCATGAAATTGGCTATGCTACGTGTCCAAGAACAGATGGAGTCCTTGGAAGCTGCCATGTTGTTGCAGGTACACGACGAATTGCTCTTCGAGGTGGCACCACAAGCCCTCCCCGCTTTGGCTCATATGGTTAAAACAACAATGGAAAACGTTTACAGATTATCTGTTCCCCTTGTGGTCGACTGTTCTGTCGGCGATAATTGGTATGAAATGGAGGATTATTATGCCTGAACTGCCTGAAGTCGAAACTATCTGTCGCAGCCTGAAACCCCACATCTTAAATAAAGTCATCGCTGATATGGCGGTCTTTTGGCCGGAAGCCTTGGTAGGAGGCGGGATGCCGGATGCCACCAATCCGTCTGACACCAATCCGGGTAACACGAATCTGGTTGATGCTGATTTGGACAGGGATGAGCTCGCGTTTCCCGCTTCCCATATCGTAGGTCGTACAGTTGTGAATCTGTCACGTCGGGGGAAATATCTTTTAGTGGATCTGAGTAAGGGGGTTACCTTGCTCATCCATCTGCGCATGACCGGACAATTGATATATCATGATACACCCCAGATTGTCGCCAACATTGCAAAACATACCCATGTCATCTTTTATTTTGAAGAGGGGGAAATGCATTATGTTGATCCCCGTAAATTCGGGCGCATTCAGATTGTCAGAACCCTCGATGTTCCGAGCCTTTTGGAAAAGTTGGGGCCCGAGCCTCTTGATGAGTTCTTCGAATTCGATGCGTTAGGGTTGCGGTTGGCTGAACGCCACAAAACCGCTTCCATTAAGTCCGCGCTACTCGATCAGGAGGTGGTGGCGGGGTTAGGAAATATTTACACCGATGAGGTTCTTTTTGCCGCCGGAGTCCGGCCCAATCGACCCGTGCAAGACCTGAAGGCGTCGGAAATCATCCTGATCCATCAGGCCATTCGCGAAATCCTGGCAGAAAGCATTGACTTTCAGGGAACCACCTTCCGGGATTATCGAGATGCCAACGGTAAAGTAGGGAAATACAAAAAAAGCCTCAAAGTTTACGGACGAAACGGCAAAACCTGTATCGTCTGCAAAACCAAACTCATAAGCGAAAAAATTGCCGGACGCGTTTCATGCTATTGTCCAAACTGCCAGCAGTGATGCCTATGGGGGTTGCTGGTTCGTCTCATGGCGTCTTTATACCAATTTTTCGGCATAGAATCCTGAGGAGGGGAAGCGTATAAACACCGAAGCATCTCTTGGCGGAATACCTGCAGATCCTACAGATAACGAGTGGAATATTGTTCTGACCGGTGGTATCGGGTGTGGGAAATCCTCAGTTGCCGCTTGGCTGGCTCAGAACGGTGCCCGGGTTTTTGATGCCGATGCCGTAGTCGGAGAGATCCTTAAGACGCCGGATGCGGTGGTACGGGCGCGTGAACTCTGGGGTGAGGTATGTGTGAACAGTGAGACAGGTCCCGGTCTGGACAGTGGGACAACAGGTCCCGGTCTGGACAAGCGAAAGCTGGCTGACATTGTGTTCTCAGATGCAGAAGCACGCCGGGAGTGGGAGAACTTCATCCATCCGCAAATAGAACACTATCTGGATCGGTGGTTGGAGGGAGTCAAGTCGGCATTGGTCAAGCCAAAGCCCGGATTTCCATCTGTTATTTGTTTCGATATCCCGTTATTTTTTGAAACCAACTGGGGTCAAGGCCGACATATTGACGAAATATGGGTGGTTTATGCGCCCCGTGATATATGTTTGGAACGGTTGCGAAAGCATAGAGCCATGGATGTGGCTGATATTCAGCGGCGTTTGGCGGCACAGATGTCTTTGGATGAAAAAATCAAACAAGCTGATGTGGTGATTGACAATTCCGGTTCCTGGGAGGATACTGTTAAGCAGCTGGAAGGGTTCAGATCGAGATTCGGGGTGATTGATTGAAGAGAAACAGAAGTTCATACGCTATCGCCCGCAGAGGGGGGCTGTCCTACTGGCGCGGCCCCAGGCGCCGTAAAACCGGGGTATCCTTTGTTGTGAAGTTTCTCTTGGTTTGTCTGATGATCCTTGTTATCGGTTATTTTTTTGTTACACTGAACTTGAACAAGCTGGGCTATCCCTTTCCCTACAATGAGGAGATCAAAAAATACGCTGCGGTCAATGGTATGGATCCGTTGCTTGTGGCTGCGGTTGTTCGGGAAGAGAGCCGTTTTCAGCCTAACGCAGTTTCCCATAAGGGCGCCTGCGGGCTTATGCAGCTTATGCCGTCAACCGCCGAAGAGGTTGCGAAGAAAATGGGAGAAACTTGCACAAAGACTTCATTGATGCAGCCGGACAACAATATTCGCTACGGGACGGCGTATCTCGCTTCTCTGCTGAAAAAGTATGACGGTGACCTGATCCTGACCCTGGCAGCCTATAACGCCGGCAGCGGCCGCGTCGACAGCTGGGTCGCAAAGAAAAAGGGGGCTTTCACAATCGAAGATATCCCTTATCAGGAAACGCGGGATTATGTGCGGAAGGTTTTGGCGTCTCATAAGAAATATCAGGAGCTTTATTTAAAATCTTGACCAAGGGGCGAGTGCGCCGTTAAGCCAAAATCACTGAATGTTTGTGTTGTCTTAACAGAGTACGAGAATAGGGAGCTAACGGCTATGAAATCGATTCATGTCAACGATATTATTAATACGGTGGCGAATCTCTGCGTCGAGGTGAATTGTTGTTTGGGTGACGATGTTGTGCGGGTTCTGCGGGAGGCGTATGAGAAAGAGTCTGCGGAATTGGGGCGCGACGCTTTGGCACAGATTCTCGAGAACGCTGAAATAGCACGTCGTGAAAGGTTGCCGATCTGCCAGGATACGGGGTTGGCTGTTTTTTTTGTGGAAGTCGGCCAGGATGTTCTGATCGAAGGGGGCAATCTTGAGGAGGCTTTGCATGAAGGGGTTCGGCGCGGATACCGCCAAGGGTATCTTCGTTCGTCAGTGGTTGACGACCCTTTTGTGCGCCGCAACACCGGGGATAATACACCGGCTGTTATCCATATGAATGTTTGTGACGGAAACTTACTCAAAATAACTTTCATGCCGAAAGGCGCCGGCAGCGAAAATATGAGCGGTCTAAGAATGCTTAGTCCCTCCGACGGCCTTGAAGGCGTGATGGACTTTGTAGTTGAGACTGTTGCTCAAGCCGGTGGCAACCCTTGCCCGCCCATCATTGTCGGTGTCGGTGCGGGAGGGTCGATGGAGAAAGCGTGCCTTCTGGCCAAACAGGCCCTTTTGCGTGATGTGGGACAGGCGAATTCCGAACCGAGGCTGGCCGAGATAGAAAAAGAACTCCTGCGTCGAATCAATGGTTTGGGGATCGGACCGGCCGGCTATGGGGGGCGTGTTACAGCGTTAGCGGTTCATTTGGATGTGTTTCCGACCCATATCGCAATGTTGCCTGTGGCTGTGAACATCAATTGTCATGCCGTACGCCATGGTGAGGTTATTCTATAGACGGCGGACGGCGGACAAGACGGCGGACGGCAGACAAGACGGCGGACGGCGGACAAGACGGCAGACGGCGGACAAGACGGCAGACGGCGGGCAGATAGTGGACAGCAGACAGACGGAAAAACGGCGGACAGACGGCAGACAGAAGACGGCGGACAGACGAAATGATGGGAGGGGTGGCCGTGGGCAGCCCGGCAACAGGTTTCAAAATAATCCTGCCCCCAGACCCGGCTATTCTAAAACAGTTGAAAGTCGGTGACAAAGTCCTTCTCAGTGGAACGGTTTATACTGCGCGGGACGCGGCCCACAAAAGAATAGCCGGAGCCCTTGAGCGGGGCGAAGTTTTGCCTTTTGATCCCTGCGGACAGGTTATTTACTATGTTGGGCCTACACCGGCGGGTCTGACGCCGGGGGGCCACCGACGGGTCATTGGTTCGGCGGGACCCACAACAAGCGGGCGTTTAGACGTCTATACCCCTGCCCTGTTGCAAGCCGGTTTGGCGGCTATGATTGGGAAAGGGCAACGAGGGCCGGAGGTTATCGAAGCTATCCGAACATATCAGGCTGTTTATTTTGCGGCGGTGGGCGGAACCGGTGCTCTGCTGTCTCAAAAAATCATCAGCGCGGAAGTTGTTGCCTACCCTGAACTTGGCCCCGAAGCGATTTATCAACTCACTGTAGATGACTTTCCGGTTGTTGTGGCTGTCGACTGCCTGGGGAACGATCTTACCTTGCGGCCGTAGGCTGCCGTATGCTAGAATAAATACAAAAGATAATGAGGAAGATTAAGTTTATGAGCTCAGAAGAAGGCATTCAACGTGTATTTGAAACTTTCCCGATACTCCAGTCGCAGCATTTTCTGTTACGCCGTTCCAAAATGGAGGACGCGAAGCAGCTCTACGCTCTGGCTCGCAACGAAAATATCAGCCGGTATACTTTTTGGCAGCCTCATCGAAGTGTCGGGGAATCGCTGGCGGTTATTGAACAATTCCGGCAGGAATATGAGGAGCGCAAAAGAGTCGTCTGGTTTGCGGAATCCAAAGCCACCCATGAATTCGTTGGATTGATAGAAATAAGGAATATCAGCACCCAGAACAAATCGGCGGAACTGGGGTTCTGGCTTGGCGAAGAGTTTTGGGGGCATGAATATATGGTTCAGATTCTGAGGAGTGTTATAACGTTCTGCTGCGCGGGTATGGGGTTGATTCGCATCGAAGGCAGCCATGTTGCCGAGAACAAAGCTTCCGGCCGCGTTTTAGCCAAAGCCGGGATGAATTACGAAGGCACACGGCGTAAAGGGAAATGGTTCAAAGGCCGTTCTTGGGATGTCCATGTTTATTCTATACTTTCTGACGGAGTCCTGACTTCTTCTGCCGAGTCGTCGGACTGAGTTTTTAGCAAATCTCTGATTTCGCGCAACAGGAGAATCTCTTCTTTCTCCGGGGATACCTCTTCTTTCTCCGGGGATGCCTTATCTTTCTCCGGGGATGCCTTTTCTTTCTCCGGGGAGGGGTTGTTCGCCATAGCTTCTGCATCTAAAAGATGACGAAATCTGTTAACGGTTTTAACCATGATAAAGACGGCAATGCTGATTATGAGAAAGTTCACGACTTGCTGAATAAAATTCCCGTAGGTGATGGCGATTTCGGCGGAAGTGTTTGTAATGATACCGGTTGCCGTATCCTCTGTTGCTTCTGTTCCCGGCTTGAGGATATATTTCCAGTGGGTAAAGTCGATGCCGCTGATCAACATGCTAAAAAGCGGCATAAAAATCTCTTTGACCAATGAATTGACGATCGCGGTGAAAGCTGTTCCCATTATCAGGCCTATTGATAGATCAATAACGCTGCCCCGGGAGATGAACTCTTTGAATTCATCAAGTATCTTTTTGGCTCTTTTGACCGGTTTGACCTGTTGTTTTTTCGTTTTTGAGTTTTGCATTTGCCTACTTCATCCTACTTCCTTCAGCTTATGGAGCGGGCTACGCCTGCGTCCCTCTGACATCCAACCTCCGGCTTCTGCCACGCAACCTTTGAATCTCAAACATCGAATCTCCAACTGCCTTTATGGGCCAAGACCTCTGAGGGTTTCAAGAACCCTGTTGGAGCATTCCAACTGAAGACGGGTGCCGGTTTCTTCATAGATTGTGTCAACAATATGCGCATTTTCCTGCAAGTAATTGACAATATCGGCACGGTTGTACGGGACAAACATCTGGCAGGATAAATAGTCTTGGAAAATTTGTTCCTCAATGAGTGCCATGAGTTCATTGATGCCGATCTCCTGTTTGGCGCTCATGTATATGATACCGTTATGAACTCTGGGTAGGGAGAGATCGTCGTCTGAGGCTTGGCTCAGGTTGAGATCAGCTTTGTTATAAGCATAAATGATGGGGATATTGTCAACGCCGATTTTTTGCAAAGTTTGTTCGGTAACGCTGATATGGTGCATGTAATGGGGTGCGGAAAAATCAACAACATGAACAAGCAGGTCGGATTCTTTGATTTCCTCCAGCGTGGACCGGAAAGCCTTAATCAAATGGTGAGGGAGCTTGTGGATGAATCCGACGGTGTCTGTCAGGAGAAACACTTTATTGCCGGCTAAAGATATACGGCGGACTGCTGTTTCCAATGTAGCGAAAGGCTGGTCTTTGACCAAGACTTGTTTATGAGCATATGGCAGGGCGGTGTTGGGTAGGATATCTGTCGCAAGATCCAGTGTGTTATCTTCGGTCGCATCGACGATGCCGACGTTGTTGCCACTGTCGCCGGTGTGATTGATCAAGGCATTCATCAGCGTCGATTTGCCGGCGTTGGTGTATCCGACGAGAGAAACCACCGGGAGTCCTTGCTTATGCCTGCGTTTGCGCTGGTTTTGTCGTTGTCGCACAAGCTGTTCCAGGTCGTCATTGAGCTGAGCGATTCTTTTTTCGATTTTACGGCGATCCAGTTCGAGCTTGGTTTCCCCTACCCCTTTGTTTTTGGTGCCAACGCCGCCGACTTGGCGGCCGAGAGAGGCGCGCATACCAATAAGGCGAGGCAGCATGTATTGCCAATGGGCGATCTCAACCTGGAGCATGGCTTCTTTGGTTTGTGCCTGTGCCGCGAAAATTTCCAGGATGAGGATCGTACGATCGATGATTTTACATTGCAATGCGTTTTCGAGATTGCGCAACTGTGATGGGGAAAGCTCATCATTGGCAATGAGCACATTGGCGTCGTCGGCAGCCATCTGTAGGGCGAGTTCTTGAACTTTGCCTGTGCCAACATAATGGGTCGGGTGAACACGATCAAGGTTCTGGGTTATTAACCCGGCAAAAACGACACCGCAGGCTTCGGTCAAAGCCCTCAGTTCCTGCATGGATTCTTCAAAATGCATGTCAGACGGGGTACAGACTCCCATGAGCAAGGCCCGTTCTATAGGGTCGTTCTTGTATTCGGCAAAAATTTGGGGCATATATTGGTTACCTCAGTCATTGTGGTTCTCCGGGATCCACGGTGTTGCCCGCACTGGTTTTGCCCGTTTTGGCTTTACCTTGGATTTCCGGGACAGGTGTCCTATCGTTTCTGGGAAAATGTTGTTTCGTATTGCTTTCTGTTCCGTGAGGGTCACGGGGATCGGGTCGACGCATGCCTTTCTTGGCCATGATGGAGTCCTCCTTGGATTAGGATGGGTATTGGCGGTTCTTCTTCTAGCATGCGCAGGAACGTCCAAAAACATTATATCATGTTGCAAACAAGTCGCAAACAGAATAAATTTGAAATGGACCGAGGTGAAGTCTTGGGTGAAGTCTTGTCGGATAGATCAAGAATCTTTTCGGAATTCGGACCGGCGGGTTATTTTATTTTGAGAAAAGACTTGTAAACAATGGTTAAGCACGTTATGATTAGACAAAAGACCAGATGAAGTGAACAAGATTTTGCGGGCAGGTCGCGTGGACAGAAACGGAGTAATCAGATATGGAGGAGAACAAAAAAGCAAACATAACTCTTTATGCGGTCATAACGGACTTCAAGAGAATTAAGGAGATTTTGGTTACCCAGTTTGCCGATGTGACTGCAGAAGTCGGGAATCTCACGCCTGACGCAAACGGCGCGGAGACGTTTGTCATTCTTTTTCGCGACGGGACGAACCTCAAGTTGCGTATTAACAACAATCGAAAATATGTTGAACGGCATGTTGCTGGAATGAGCAATTATTTCTCCCAAGCATCGTGTGAGAACCAGACTCTGCGCCAAAATGTGCTGGATCAAATCCGGATGTTTACCTGTGTCATCGGCGGTTCTTTTGAGTTAGGCGATGAGAATCGCACCAATTTCATTATGAATTCGATGTTCGCGGTGGCCCGGGAGATTTCCGGCCTCGTGTTGATGCCGAATATGTGCTTGTATGACTATGCGGGAAAGCTGGTGTTTTCAGGCGAAGGATTAAGTGATTTAGATGATTATACACCGATCGCTCACACTTATTTATGGGCTGATGGCGAAACTGTGGATAATCCGGCTGATTTGGCCCGCAGAGACCATTCTCTGGCGTTGCTGCAACAAAGAGGTATCCCTTTTCTCCCTAATATGCCTATCGTGTTGACTGAAGAGGAAAGCAAGCTGAGGGGGCCTGAGGAAATTGCCCGCAGGTTGTTGGCTATCTTCGCGACATGCGTCACAGGTGAAGCTCGTGCCGGTGGCGAGACTTGGGAGGAATCGCAAAAATACATTCAGAGAGCCGACGAGATTCTTGGCGGTCAATTGGTTTTGTCCCATGAAGAACGCGCGTTTCTGGATAAGAAGGAGCCTCGGAAGTCTGACTTGGCCAGTTTCAGCTGGCGGTATGAGTGTTGCCATGTCCTCATGTGGGCTTTGGGGATTCTGGACGAATTGGGGTATCCGGGGCAATCCTGCGATGTGGCGGGAATGGCAAAAATCCTCTGGCAGATAGAAAGCCTTCAAGAGTTTCTCAAATCGGCTCGACCGTGTACAAAAAGCGAAGTTCTCGATAAAGCCGATTTGATTCTGCGCTATGACTGGGCTTGTGTGGATGCCCAGGTCGGCAACCGGGAATATCCGGCAGGACTGGACGGCGGGGTGGTGTATGAATGGCATCGCGCTTTTAATTGGCTAATAGGCGTCAACGATTCCTTATAAGACCTTTTATTTAGGAGGATTTTGATTAATGGGAGACCTTTTCTCGTTTTTGATTGATTTCGTGCTCCATATAGATGAGCATCTTGGAGAAATCATTGCTGCATACGGGTTCCTGACCCATCTTATTCTGTTTATGATTGTTTTTTGTGAGACAGGTTTGGTGGTCACACCTTTTTTGCCCGGGGATTCCTTGATATTTGCGGCGGGGGCTTTTGCGACGCGAGGTGATCTCAATTTGATGGTGTTGTGGTTTCTGCTTCTGTTTGCCGCTATTTTAGGCGACACAGTCAATTATCATATCGGTAAAGTTTTTGGACATAAATTGGTGAAGCCGGATTCCCGCTTTATTAAGCAACGCTATATTGAACAGACAGAACGCTTCTTTGACAGACACGGCGGCAAAACAATCATTCTCGCTCGGTTTGTCCCTTTTGTCCGCACTTTTGCTCCTTTTGTGGCGGGAATTGGACGGATGAGATATTCGTACTTTCTTAGCTATAATGCTCTAGGCGGGTTTGCTTGGGTGACGCTTTTTCTCTTTCTGGGATTCTTCTTTGGGACTATGCCAATCGTTGAGAAGAATTTTTCATTAGTGATTTTTGCGATTATTGGGATTTCTGTTATGCCACCTATTGTGACCTGGTTAAGAGCCCGATTCGCAAAGAACAAGAAATCCTGACGGGCCGCGTGTCACGGGCATGGTAATAACAACAACATAAAAAGGGCTTAAAGCCCTTGAGATGTCTGGTGCCGAAGGTCGGGGTCGAACCATTTAAGTGATTTGGATTGGTTGGAGTACGAGGCTCATCAGATCTTGACAATACGTGTTAATACGTGATACAATAAGATCAGGAGGTGAGGAGATGACGGCCAAAGAGCTCAAGCGAAAGCTTAAGGCCGCAGGGTGGCAGCTCCACGAAGGAGCCAAACATACCTTAGCCACCAACCCGGATTTCCCAGGGGTGAAGATTACGATCCCCCGCGGATCAGGTCAGATACCGAAGGGAACCTTGGACTCAATCCTGAAGGCTGCGGGACTGAAATAAGCCCCGCCATTTGGGCGAACAATATAATCTTAGACAAAAGCGAGGTGAAGAAATGAAGTACGTGTATCCGGCCGTTTTGTCTCCAGATGATGGCCAGATTGGCGTCGACGTCCCCGATCTTCCCGGGTGTTTTTCCTACGGGAAGGATATCGCGGAGGCTTTGCTGATGGCTAAAGACGCTATTGAAATGTGGCTCTGGAATGCAGAGACCGAAGGCCTTGAGATTCCTGAAGCCTCCTGCTTCTTGGACGGCTTAAGCGAAGAAGACACCTTCACTCTCGTCGTTGCCGATACCGATGCATGGCGGAAAGCACATGACACCAAAGCGGTAAAGAAAACGCTGACCATACCCGCCTGGCTCAATCATCAAGCAGAGAAGGCTAATGCACCATTCTCGCAGATCTTACAACAGGGACTGAAAGAGTACCTGCGGATCGACTGAAAGCTCAAAACGCAAACCTCCTGGCAATTATCATTTGATCTGGGAGGTTTGCGTTTTAAGGGAATGGCGAATAGAAGCCAGCCGTGTTTGTTCCCCGCAAGTTCCCTAAATATTTTATTTCGTTGTAGCGCAAATATAAAAAGGGCGTCAAGCCCTTGAGATGTCTGGTGCCGAAGGTCGGGGTCGAACCGACACGTCCGTAAAGACACCGGTTTTTGAGACCGGCGCGTCTGCCAATTCCGCCACTTCGGCATAAGGTGGTTTTGATGTGGTGCCTTAAAAATATAGCATCGATTTCCTTCTTCGTCAAGTTTTCCTCAAAGATTTTCTAAGATCAGAGACATCCGCTCAGAGACATCCAACAGCAGAGACAACGTGGGCTCGTAACAGTCTCCAGGGCTTCGATGCTGTTGGGGGGGATAGATACCACTTGGGCTCGTAACAGTCCCTAGGTAGGGTTGGGCTTCGGAAGAACCCAAAAGCCCGCGTATTCACTCCCCTATTTCCAGGGCTACGTCAGGCGGGAGATTGGGTTCTCCTTCTCTCCAACCCTACCTAGGGCCTCGATGTTCTGTGTTCTTATGCTTTCTGTATTCCCCTGAATTGCTGGTTTTTGGGGCAGGGAGACTGAAATCGCACAGGCTCGTAACTCCAGATTAAGCCCCACGCTATGCGTGGGAGAACGGAATGAGCAGAAGTGATAGGTCGGATAAGAATAGCCCGGATAAGAATAGCCCGGATAAGAATAGCCCTCCTAAACTGATATAATGACAAAGGTTTCGCGGGCCAAAGTCATTGCAGAAGAGGAGGGAGTCCAAATGGACAGTTCCAGTCACGCTAGCACATACGAAGTGGAATTGCATATACCATATCGTGTTTATCCCAAAATATAGAAGGAAGGTGATGTGTGGAGAGAAGCGAATTGCGGTTCGG
>Ga0082212_10006877_pt1 | contig 15169 bp, 12 predicted proteins | sample TergutNt197P3_FD_71548 | JGI IMG/M metagenome (GOLD analysis project Ga0082212, IMG submission 71548) | Neocapritermes taracua P3 segment gut microbial communities from Petit-Saut dam, French Guiana - Nt197 P3 | ecosystem: Host-associated > Arthropoda: Insects > Digestive system > Gut ...
CCGGGCCGCGGGCAAGGCCCGGGTCTGGCCCGTGGCGGCCATGACCAAGGGCCGCCGGGGGGAGGAACTGACCGAATACCAGGACTTGAAATCCGCCGGGGCCGCGGCTGTCTCCGACGACGGCGACTGGGTCAAAAACCCCAAGGTCTTCCGCCGGGTTTTGGATTACGCGGCCGCTGTCGGCTTGGCCGTCCTGGTCCACGCTGAAGACCCGGACCTGTCCAAGGGCGGGGCCATCCGCGAGGGCCGGGTGGCCACCCGCCTGGGCCTGCCGGGCATCCCGGCCCAGGCCGAGAGCCTGGCCGTACTCCGCGATCTTAGCCTGGCCGAACTGACCGGCCAACCGCTCCATTTCTGCCACCTTTCCACCCGGGGCTCGGTGGAAGCCTTAAGAGCCGCCCGGGCCAAGGGCCTGGCCGTCACGGGCGAGACCGCCCCCCACTACCTGTTCCTGACCCACGAAGCCGTGGGCGACTACGACCCCAACGCCAAGATGAAGCCCCCCTTAGGCACGGCCGAAGACCAGGCCGCCCTCCGGACCGCCCTGGCCGACGGCACCCTGTCAGCCCTGGCCACCGACCACGCCCCCCACAGCATCCTGGAAAAAGAGGTGGAATTCATCGACGCCTCCTTCGGAATCATCGGCCTGGAGACCGCCCTGCCCCTGGCCCTGGAACTGGTGCGCTCCGGCCTCCTCACCTTATCCCGGCTGGTGGAACTGATGTCCCTGGGCCCGGCCCGCATCCTGGGCGTGCCGGGCGGCAGCCTGGCCCCGGGCGGGCCGGCCGACGTGACCGTGGCGGACCCGGACCTGGCCTTTACCCTCACGCCCGAAGACTCCAGGTCCCTCAGCCGCAACTCGCCCTTCTGGGGACGGCCCCTTCAAGGCCGGGCCACCCACACCATCGTGGGCGGCCGGGTGGTCTTTGAGTTAAAATGAAGATCCTGGTCCTGGGCGGAGCCGGCTACCTGGGGGGCTGGCTGGCGCCTTTATTGCTGGATGAAGGGCACGAAGTGACGGTCTTCGACCGCCTCCTCCACGGCCCGGCGGCCGTGGCCCCCCTGGCCGGCCGGCCCGGCTTCAAACTGTTGCCGGCCGATATCCGGGATCTGGGGGCGGTGAGCGCGGCCCTGCCGGGCCACCAGGCCGTCATCCTCCTGGCCGCCCTGGTGGGAGAGCCGGCCTGCGCCCTGGCCCCGGCCGACACCCTGGCCGTCAACTACCTGGCCCCCCTGGCCGTCCGGCAGGCGGCGGCCTATCACAGGGTCGAACGCTTCATCTTCGCTTCCACCGATTCCTGCTACGGGGCCCAGGAAAATGTTCTCCTGACCGAGGACTCGCCCCTCAAACCCCTGGGGCTCTACGCCGAACTGAAGGCCCGGGTGGAAAAAGAGATACTCGACGCGCCGGCCGGAGCGGGCCTTAAGCCCACCATCCTGCGCCTGGCCACCCTCTACGGCCCGGCCCCGCGCATGCGCTTCGACCTCATCCTCAACCTCCTGGCCCGGGAAGCGGCCCTGGGCCGGGTGGCGAAGATATTCAGCGGCGAACAGTGGCGGCCCTTCGTCCACGTCCGGGACGCGGCCCGGGCTTTCGCCCTGGCCCTGGCCGCGGACCCGCAAACCGTCTCCGGCCAGATATTCAATGTCGGCTCCAACCACCAGAACATCCAGTTCAAAGACCTGGCCGCGCTCCTTTTGCGGGTCCTGCCCCGGGCCCGGGTCGAAACCGTGCCCCAGCCCCCCGACCTCCGGGACTACCACGTGGCCTTTGACAAGATCGGCCAGATCCTGGGTTTCAAGCCGCTATCCGAGCCCGAGGACGGCCTGTCGGAGATCGCCGCGGGCCTGGCCGCCGGAACCTGGGGCGACCCGGACGACCCCCGCCACCGCAATTCCTAATCAGCCCCGGTCCCCATTCTCACCCGGGGACATCCTGGCGATCAATTTTCGCAGGCTTTCCAAAAACGCCGGGGTCTCGGAAACCAGCACGGAAAAATTTTTCGCCCGCCCGGCCTGTTCCAGTTTCCAGGCCGCGTTGGACATTTCTATTTCGCCGATATTGGCCAGCGCGCCCTTGGCCGCGTGGATATTCCTGATATAGGTCAACAGGTCCTTTTCGCTGGGGGAGCTCAATTTCCTGTGTATCACGCTGAGCACAACGGTGATTATCGTGGCTTCCCACACGAAAATTTCCGAAACCCTCCACGGGGAGGCCGGCCGCGGCGAAACATCGGAAAAATACGTGGTCGCCCCGCTTGAAAGGGCGCGCATGGCCTTTATCATTTCAGGCGGCCGCTGATCGCGGACATACTTGTTCAATAAGGCGTCCAGCCGGCGGCTGTCTATCGGCTTGGCGATGAAGTCGTCAAATCCGTTCGCCAAAAATTCCTCTACCTGCTCGGTCATGGCGTCGGCCGTAAGGGCGACCACGGGCCGGTCATACCCGAGCCCGCGAATAAGCCTCATCGCTTCAAAGCCATCGACTTCAGGCATGACATGGTCCATGAACACGATGTCATACACCTGGCCGGCCCTTATTTTTTCGACCGCCTCCAGGCCGCCGCCGGCCGTTTCCACGGTAAGCCTGTAAGGCGAGAGCAACCCTTCGGCGATGACCAGGTTCGTCGCGATGTCATCGACGACCAAAACGCGGCCGTAGGGCATTTCCTCCCTGGCGGCCGGGGCCGGGTTTTCCCGCCGGGGCTTGTAGCAAAACCTTCCCAGCTCGTCCGCCGTTTCCCAACCTATCTCCCTTCCGCTTATTCTTTTCTGGGGCAGGCGCACGGTAAACTCCGAACCCTTGCCCGCTATGCTGTCGATGGAAAGCTCGCCGCCCATCATATCGACCAGGCGCCTGGTTATGCCCATGCCGAGCCCGGTCCCCTCTTTCGAGCGGTCGGACCCTGTGTTGAAGCGGGAATACTCGTCAAACAATTTTTCGATCTGCCCGGGGGTCATGCCGGTCCCCGTGTCGCGCACCTTTATGACCAGCATGACCCCGTCCCCGGGGCCGTCGGCCGCCACTGACTCAAAGGACATCGACACCAGGCCCCGGTTGGTGAATTTGAAGGCGTTGGAAAGGAGATTGTTCACTATCTGCTTGATGCGCAATTCATCGCCGTACAGCTCGTCCGGCAGGGACGACTCGACAAACAGGCTGAACTCGATGGGCTTGTTTTTGATGCGCAGGATGTTCAGGTGAACGGCGCTGTTGATGAGACCGGCGGTATTATACCTCACCGGCTGGATATCCACCTTGCCGGCTTCTATCCTCGACATATCCAGCAATTCGTTGATAATGTCCAGAAGCATGAAACCCGAGTGATAAATATCCCCGAAGGTTTCGGCAATACCCGCGGGAAGCGTTTCGTCCAGCATCTGGATCTCGGCCAGGCCCATGATCGCATTCATGGGAGTGCGTATTTCGTGGCTGATGGTGGCTATGAACCTGCTTTTGGCGTTGTTGGCGTGGATCGCCCGCTCCTTGGCCTCGTTCAATTCGGTTATGATCTGCTCATAGGCTTTGTTTTTCCGTATGGCGCTCCGCCGAAGGGCGAGGGCCGCCGCCGTAAAAGCCAGCGCTATCAGAAATATCCACAACATGGTGAAAATCCCGACCGGTCACTCTCCGGGGAGGTGCGGCTCGACGGGCCGCGGGGGCGGGCCGTCGCTTAAAAGACCGGCTTCCTTGAGCCTCAGTTTCAAAAGCGACAGGCTGGTCTGGTAGGATTCCCGGGCCGGGTCCAACTGGACGGCCATGGCCAGGTCGGCGTAGGCGTCGTTCAGCCGGTTCTGCCTTTCATAGACCCGGCCGCGGAAATAGTGGGCCGAGGGATAGCCCGGCCATTGGCGCAGGGCCCGGGTGAAATCCAGGATGGCCTCGTCGGATTGGCCGGCGTCCCGGCGGGCTTCGCCGCGCAGGAGATAGGTGACGGCCCGCTCCCGGCGGGTCAGGCCCCGCCGGCGGATGATGCGGGTGTAGCCGTCTATGGCCGCCTGGAAATCGCCCTTCCGATGGGCCAGGTAGGCCGCCTCGACCAGAATAATGGGGATGGTGCCGCCGCTGGAGCCGGTCATGCCCGGGGCCGAAAGATCGACCTCCCCCTCCCCCGGGGCGCCCTCGTTGGGGTCGGGGCCGATGTTTTCAGGGCTGGGGTCCGGGTCCAGCACCAGGGCCGGGAGGTCGGGATCCCTAGGGATGGTCCCTTCCGGGTCGGGCTCCGGACCGGGTTCCGGGACAGGGGCCGGGGCCTGGAAATCGCTCTCCAGCTCCGGGATCCAGAAGGGAAAGTCGTCGTCCTCCTCCTGGGCCCAGGCCGGGCCGGAGGCCAGCGCGGCCAGGAACAACAGGCCGGCCAGGACCGCCTGGACCCTGGCCCGGAGGCGGGCCCCGGGACGGAAGACCAGCCCCACCCTCTTGCGCGGACCCTGGTAACGCCGCACCTCGAAACGGCCGAAACCGTTTAAGACCACCGGGCGGCCCCCGGCCAGGGCTTCGGCCAGGGCCAGGATTATCTCCTCCACGGCCGCCCGGGTCAGTTCCAGGGGCCAGTCCGGCCTAAGCTCCTTGAGGCGGGCCGCCAGCCGACGCCGAGTAAGAACCATAACCTCACCCTTCACCGCGTTTCGCCTTTCGGCTTTTTGCGCCGGCGGCCGGAAGGCCCCGGGCCGGCCGCGGCCGGGACCAGGACCAGGCCTTCCTGGCCCCGCCCGGGCTTCAGTTCCAGATCCCTGACGGGCTTGAGGGCCAGGCGGACCAGGCGCCGGTCCGCCGCGCCCAGGCCCGACAGGGGCTGGGGCTGACCGGTGCGCCGCACCGCTTCAACCTCCCGCCTTAAATTTTCCAGCACCTGGTTGTGGCGGCGGAAACGATAGTCGGCCACGTCCAGGATCAGCCGGGCGCCTTCGCCCGGGCATTTTTTGGCCACTATCTTGGAGGCCAGAAGCGAGAGGGCTTCCAGGGTCGCGCCCCGGGAGCCGATCAGAAGGGCCCGGTCCGGCCCGTCAAGGCTCACCACCAGCCGGGAGCCCAGGCGCGCCAGGGTCAGATCCGCGGCCAGCCCCAGGCGGCTTAAAATGTCGGCCACCACGGTCCGGGCCAGACGGGCGGCCTCGTCGTCCGGCTCATCCACCCGGGTCTCTCCAGGGGCCGGACGGGTCGGGGGGGAGATATCCAGGGGCTGGGGAGCGGGATCGGCCGGGGTGGCCTGCCCGGGTCTGGGGGGTTTGGCCGCGGGGGCCGGAGGCTTCCGGCGGGGTTTCGGAAAGGCCTCGGGCGGGGGCGCGGCCCCAGACGCAGCCCCGGACGCTTCGGAAACCAAGGCGGGAGGTTCCGCCGCCTCGTCGGAGGCGGGAGCCGTTTCTTCCCTCGCGGACGCCAAAGGGGCCTCGTCCTCGGCCAGGTCCAGGACCGGGTCGGCCGGGTCCACGGCAATGCGGGCCGGTCGTCGGCCCAGACCCAAAAAACCCTTGGCTCCCATATCGACCAGGTTGAACTTCAATTTTTCCGGGGGCAGGCTAAGGGCCCCGGCCGCGGCGGCGATAGCCTCGGCCAGGTCCTGGCCCGTGAATTCAACAATGGTCGTCATGTCGCCTCGGCCGGCCGCTTATCCGGCCGGTTGATCAGGGTCTGCTGGCCGATGGACAGGATGTTGTTGACCAGCCAGTAAAGGACCAGGCCAGCGGGCATGTTGATGAGGATGAAGGTGAACAGAAGGGGCATCAGCATCATGACCTTGGCCTGGATCGGATCGCCCATGGTGTTGGGGGTCATTTTCTGCTGGATGAACATGCTCAGACCCATCAGGATGGTCAGGACGGGCAGGCCCGTGGGCGGTTCAAACAGGGGAATGGTGAAATCCAGGGAGCCCAGGCGTTCGGGAGCGGCCAGGTCGCTTATCCAGAGGACGAAGGGAGCGCCGCGCAGTTCCAAAAGGGAATCCAGCACCCGGTAGAAGGCGATGAAAAAGGGGATCTGCAGAAGCATCGGCAGGCAGCCGCCCAAGGGGCTGACCTTGAAGGTCTTGTAGAGCTGCATGATCTCACGGTTCAGGGCCTCGCGGTCGTCGCCGTATTTTTCGCGGATCTTGAGTATCTTGGGCTGGAGCTTCTGCATGGCCTTCATGGAGCGGTAGCTCTTGGCCGTCAGGGGCCACAGGATGATCTTGATCAGGATGGTGACGATGATTATGGCCACGCCGTAATTGCCCGCCCAGCCGTGGACGAACCGGAGGAGGGCGGCCAGGGGCGCGGCCAGGAAGGTGAACCAGCCCATGTCCACGCTCAGGGAAAGATCGTGGCCGGCGGCCAGAAGATCCCCTCTGGACTTGGGGCCGTAATAGAAATCGAAATTGAAACCGGCCCGGGCCCCGGGGGCCAGCTTAAGCGGGCGGATCTCGGCCAAGGCCAACCCGCCGTGGTCCTGCCTGATGGCCCGGAAGGCGGGGGAGTCGGCGGCCTCCTGGTCCGGGACCAGGGCGGTGAGGAAATACTGGTCCATATAGCCGAGCCAGGACAGGGGCCGGCCCCCCTTTTTCTCCAAATCAGCCGGGGCGTCCTTGGCCGAGGCGGTCATCAGCTTACGTCCGCTCACCGCCCCCATTTCATCATAGCGCCCGCCCTGGGCGCCGCTGAAGGGGGCGGAGTTGAGGCGGTGGATGAGCCGGCCCTCCCAGGCGGCCTGGCCTTCATTGACCAGGGTAACCTCCTGGCGCACCAGGAAGGTGTCGGCCGTGAAGGTCAGGGTCTTGACCACGGCCAGGCCCTGGCCCTGGTCATAAGTGAACTTGAGCTGCCCGGTCTCCCCGGCCGAAAGATCCAGGCCCTGGCGGTCGGCCAGAAAGGGGGCCTCTTCCAGGGCGGGCGCACCCGCGGCTTCCAGGGTCAGCCGGAGGGGCCGGTCGGAGGGATCGGGCTGGGTGACCAGTTCCACATTTTCATCCGGCCGGGACGGATCCAGCTTGCGCTTCTGGTAGTCCCTGAGCTTGAAGCTGACCAGGCGGCCGCCGCGCTCGTCAAAGATCGCCGTGAATTTGGGGGTCCGGACAGTGACCTGGGCGGTTTCCGGCTCGGGGGATGGGGGGGCCTCGGCGGCCGGGACCCGGGCGGGCCCCGCCGGAGGGGGCGGGGGTTCCGAGAAGAAATGGGACCAGGCCAGGACCAGGACCAGGGCTATTGAAAATATCCAGAAACTGCGGCTGTCCATATATTATCCCACATCCGTCATTTCAGAGCCAAGCGGGGGCACGGGGTCGTAGCCGCCGGAACCAAAAGGGTGGCACCTAAGGAGCCGCCAAACCGCCAGGAGGCCGCCCCGACCCAGGCCGTGCCGGGAGATGGCCTCGGCGGCGTATTGGGAACAGGTCGGCCGGAAACGGCAGGCCGGGGGCAGGAGGGGCGAAATAAAACGCTGGTAGAAACCGATGGCCCAAAGCGCCGGGGCCGCCAGAAGCCGGGACCCGGGCGGCTTCGGAGCCGAAGCCTCGGACCGGGGGACGGCCGCGGAGGCGGCCGGAGGGGACCAGGCGGCGATCTTCGCCCCCACCCTGGCCAGATCGGCCTTGAGATCAGCCGCGGACATGGCCCCCGCCTCGACCCGGGCGATGAAGACCAAGTCCAGAGCCGAAAGCCAGCCGCCCCGGCTGAGCCGAAAAAATTCCCGCACCCGCCGCTTTAGGCGGGACCGAACCACGGCCCGGCCCACCTTTCTGGTCACGGTCAGGCCCAAACGGCAGAAGGGCAGCCCGTTGAGCCGCCCCAGCACCAGAAAGGCCCCGGTCCGGACGACCAGGTCGGGCTTGGTCCGGCGGTCGGTCAGGGCCAGAAACTGGGCCCGCTTCAGAAGGCGGGCCTCTTTGGGCCAACTGTAATCCACAGGCACCCGCCGCCTCCCGGGAAGCGCCGCTTGGATCAGCGCTCCCCTAATCCGCGCGCTATGGCTTTACACGCCGAGGCGCTGGCGGCCCTTGGCCCGGCGACGGTTGATGACGGACCGGCCGCCGCGGGTGCGCATACGGACCAGAAAGCCGTGGGTGCGTTTTCTTCTGAGATTATGGGGCTGGAAAGTTCTTTTCATCTGCTTGGACCTCCAGGCGAGGGGCCAGGGCTTATTCGCCGCGGGCCTTTTCCGCCGCCTCGGCGCGGGTTTTGCACTCTATGCAAAGGGTGGTGACCGGCCGGGCCTCCAGGCGCTTGACGCCTATATCCGAGCCGCAGGATTCGCAAATGCCGAAATCGCCGGAACCTATCCGCTCCAGAGCCTCGTCTATCTTGCCCAAAAGCGATCTCTCCCGCTCCCTTAAACGAAGAATGAAGTTGCGGTCCGATTCTATGGAGGCCCGGTCGGTGGGATCAGGGTAGTTGTCGCTCTGATCATTCATGTCCGTGACCGTGTTATCGGCATACTGCAGGATCTCTCCCCGCCTTTTCAGCAAAAGATCCCGGAAGTAGGTCAGCTGCTTGTCATCCATGCGGGCACCTCGTTCTGTCCTCCGGCCGTGACTGAATCATTGATTTTACTCAAAGGCCTCCGGTTTGTAAAGAAAAAACAGCCTTCCACCGCCGAACGGGCGGTTTTTTTGACAAAATCATTTCAAATCATTATACTTCAATATCATCCCGATAACCTGGAGCAGGCGGCCATGGGACCCGATTATCACGATTATTTTCTGGTCGACGGACGGCATATCGGGCGCTACGAGGAGATGTACCGGGACTGCGCCGACCCCTGGCACATCGAGGAATTGGGGTTCCGGCTGGATATGCGGGCGGCCCTTCTGCTCCTGGAAGGCCGTCTGGGCCGGGTGCGGCGCTTTCTGGACATAGGCGCCGGCCTCGGCCTCTTCAGCGGGCTTTTGGCCGAGACCGTCTGGCGGGCCGACCCGGAAGCCAGGGGCCTGGTCACGGACATCTCCCCCACCGCCGTGGCCCGGGCCGGCCGCCGCCTGGCCGACCCCCGCCTCGAATTCCAAACCGCCGACGCCCGGGCCCCGGACCCCCTCTGGCCGGATCAAAGCTTCGACCTGATCGTTCTGGCCCAGGTGCTGTGGGGGCTTTTGGAAAACCTGGACGGAGCCCTGGCCGGCCTGGCCCGGCTCCTGCCCCCGGGCGGCCTGATGCTGATAAGCCAGCACTTCCCCGGCCCCGGCCGCCAGAGCTACGGCGCGGACCTCATTGCCGCGCCGGAGGACCTGGCCGCCCGGCTTTCAGCCTCCGGGCTGGACATCCTCGACACCCTGGAAACCAACCGGGCCGTCAACCACCACTGGGCGGCCCTGGCCCGGAAAACATGAGCGGCTGCCGCTGGTGCGGCCTCCCGGAGGCCCCGCGGGAAGTCCTGGCCCTGGCCGGGACCGATAAGGAGCGTCCCTTTCGCCTGGCCCGCTGCGATGCTTGCGGGGCCTGGCAGGTCCAGCCGCCCGTGCCCTTGGCCGAGGCGCGGAGATATTTCCTTTCGCCCCGGCTTCCGGCCCTGGACCCCGACGGCCGCCTGGTGGACCCCCGGACCCGCCAGGAGGCGCGGCGGAGGGAATACCGGAAATACGCCCGCGCCCTGGCCTCCCGACTGGGACGCGGGGACCGGGTCATGGATGTGGGCGCGGGCGGCGGGCTCATGCTCTCCCTTTTGCCGGACCACCTGAAAAAAGTGGCCGTGGAACCCCACCCCGAGGCGGCCGAAGAGGCCGCCGCCCTGGGCCTGGATGTGCGCCAAAAGTGGGCCGAAGACCTGGAAATCCCTCCGGACCACCTCGATGCCCTCATCCTGAACCAGACCCTCGACCACCTGCCCGACCCGGGCCGCTTCCTGGCCCGGGCCGCGGCCTGGCTCCGGCCCGGGGGCTGGCTTCTCATTTCAGGGCTCATCGACCCCGAAAGCCCCATGGCCAGGCTCTACGGGCCCCGCCACCGCCTCTGGCATCCGCTCCACCAGGTCTATCCCCCGCCCTGGGCCGCGGCCAGGCTCCTGTCGACCTGGGGTTTTGAGATCACCAAGCAATGGCGGCCCTATTTCGGCACTCCCCACGGCGGGCCCGGGCGGCTGTTGAAACATCTGCCCGAAGTCCTGGGCGAAGCTATGGGCCGCCCCGGCCGCAAGCCTTCCCCGCCCTGGCCGGGCAACGTCTATAGCCTCCTGGCCCGCAAGAACGTCCAGACCCTGCCGCTGAAGAAACTGGCCCTGGCTTATTAGAGGTTTCATGACCCATCGCGTCTATTTCAACAGCCCGCCCGAACAGGACCAGGACACCCCAGAACTGACAAGCCTGGCCCGCGACCCGGCCCTGATGAACCATAACGAGGCCGACCTGGCCCTGGTGGTCCGAAAGCCCGAGGGCCGGGCCTTTCGCCTCTTAAGGGATTTCGGCCAGACCCCACTTTACTACGCCCCGCTGCCCGACGGCTTCGCCTGGAGCTTCAGCTACCGGGAACTTCTGGATTTCCTGGACCGGACGGCCCCGGACGCGACCAGACCGGACGAGGCCACGCTCTTCGACTACCTGGCCACCCACTACCGTTACGTCTTCCGCGATCCGGGCCGCACCTTCCACCAGGGCGTCCGCCAGGTTCCGGCCGGGGCCTATGTGGATATCGACGAGTCCGGGGCCGGGGAAAGCTACTGGCTGGACCTGGAACCGGACCCGGAAGCCGGCCGCCTGGGCCCGGACGAGGCGGCCGAAAAACTGATGGACCTTCTGGCCCGGAGCGTGGACTGGCGGGCCCGGGCCGCCGCCCGTCCGGCCTTCACCGTCTCCTCCGGCCTGGACAGCGCCGGGGTGGCCAGCCTGGCCGCCCGGAGCCTCTCGCGGCCTCTGGACGTCTTTTCCGTGGGCTACAACGCCCCCACGGAATACGATGAGACCGACGGGGTGGAGGAATTGGCCAGGGCCAATCCGGACTGGCGCTGGACCCACCTGAACCTGGACCGGCCGGACCTGGCGGGCGAAACGGAAAAACTCGTGGGGCTCACCCGTTCGCCGGTCATCACCGTCACCTGGCTGGCCTACCATCTCCTGGCCCGCGGCCTGGAAGACTTCCGGGAGGTATTCACCGGCCTGGGCGGAGACGAGTGCTTGGCCGGGGAATACGGCCACTTCCTGTATTTCTTCGCCGACCTCAAGGCCGCCGGGGACCACGAGCGCCTGGGGGCGGAGATCGAGGCCTGGAGCCGCCTCCACGACCACCCGATCTTTCGGAAAAACCGGACTATGGCGGAAGCCTTCTGGGCCCGGAACCTTGATTTCAAGACCGGGGAAATGCGCGTGGATATGGAGGTCTATGAAAGCGGGGCCGAGTTTTTCAATAACGACTGGTTCGAGACCTTCGGCCGGGCCCGGCCACCCATGCCCCGGCCCTATCCCGGCTTTCTGGCCAACCGCCTGTACCAGGAGATCGTCTTTGAAACCACCCCCCCCACCCTCTGGGGTTTTCAGCGGGTCAACGAGGCCCTGGGCCTCCGCGGCGTTTCGCCCTTCCTGAGCCCGGCCCTGTTCAAGTTCGGCCTGTCGCTCCCTTCCGGGCTCAGATACGACCAGGGCCTGACCAAGGCCCTCTACCGCCGGGGCCTTAAGGGCCTTCTGCCGGAAAGTATGAGGACCAGGAGCCGAAAGACAGGCTTCAACGCCCCGGCCGACCTGTGGTTCAACGAGGACAAGACACGCCGCCTGACCCGCGAACTGCTTCACGATGGCCCCCTGGCCCGCCTGGGCTGGCTCAAAAAAGGGGCCGCCGAGCGTCTCCTTACGGAACATCGATCCGGCCGGGCCAATCACATGATGCGCCTGTGGCCGCTCTTGAACGCCTCCCTGTTTCTTCTGACCGAACCGAATCCGTAAAATCCTCAAGCGCCCGCCTATGCGGGTATTGACCGAACGGCGGCGCATCCCTTATAATTCAGTATACGCTTTAATAACAAGGTGACGCCATGGACAAGCCCCAGGCCCGTCGAAACACCTGGTTGACCGCCTTTCTCCTGGGCGGGCTGGCCCTGGGCTGGATCGTTCAGCCGGCCTGCTGGGCCGCGGAAGAACCCGCCTTTCACATAGGCATTATGACCAGCGCCGGGAGCCAGAGCCGGGAAGAGTTGCGCGGGGCCCGGGAGATGATCCGCCTCTACGGCGACGCGGCCCGGGGCGGCCTGGTGCGCCACGTCACCTATCCTGAAAATTTCCTGGAAGATATCGAAACGACCGTAGCCAGGCTGCTGGAGTTGGCGGACGACCCTTTGATGAAGGTCATAATCGCCTGCCAGGCCGTGCCGGGCACGGCGGACGCCTTCCGCCTGATCAAGGAAAAACGCCCCGACATCATCCGCCTGGCCGGCGAGCCCCAGGAGGACATCAAGGTAATAGCCGAGGCCGCCGACCTGGTGGCGGCCTCCGACTTTGTTTCCCGGGGCTATCTTCTGCCCCGCTCCGCCCGGAAACTGGGGGCCGACACTTTCGTCCACATCTCTTTTCCCCGGCACATGATCGACGAGGGCCTGGCCCGCCGCCGGACCATAATGGAAGAAGCCTGCCGGGGCCTGGGGCTAAAATTCGTCTTCGTGAACGCCCCCGACCCGCTGGGCACGGCCGGGATAGAAGGGGCCAGACAGTTCATCCTGGACCAGTTCCCGGCCTGGCTGGAGGAATACGGCCCGAAGACGGCCTTTTTCACCACCAATGACGCCCATGTCGAGCCTCTCATCGGCCAGATCATCGCCCGGGGCGGTTATTTCGTCGAAGCCGACATGCCCTCACCCCTGTTGGGTTTCCCGGAGGCCCTGGGCCTGGACCTGGAAAAGGACGCCGAAGACGACTGGCCGGATATCCTGCGCCGGGTCGAGGCGGCCATCCTGAAGGCCGGCGCGGGTGGACGCCTGGGCACCTGGGCCTATTCCCTGGGCTTCACCCAGACGGCGGCCCTGGCCGAATTCGGCAAGCTCCTGGCCGAAGGGCGGACCAGGCTGGACGACCGGAAAACCCTCTTGAACTGTTTTGAAAAATTTTCGCCCGGCTCCAAGTGGAACGGCGAAAACTATCTGGACCCCGGAGAAGGCCAGCCCTTGGGCAACTATTTCCTGATCTACCAGGACACCTACGTGTTCGGCCTGGGCTACCTGGGCGCCGCCGAACTAACGGTCCCGGAAAAATATCAACTGCTCCAAGGTAAAGCCAAAAAAACGGAGATCCCCGCCTTCCATATCGGCATAGCCACCGGGTCAGCAGCCGCGGGGGCGGACGATTTCCTGGGGGCCCTGGAAATGATCCGGATCTATGGCGAAGCGGGCCGGGGCGGCCTGATCCGCCATGTCATCTACCCCGATCAATTCATGGACGATCCGCAAAAGACCCGGGCCGTCATTACCGGCCTGGCCGACGACCCCCTTCTGAAGGTCATCGTGGTCAACCAAGCCATCCCGGGCACAGCCGGGGCCTTTCACCAGGTAAGGGCCCGGCGGCCGGACATCCTCCTTCTGGCCGGGGAGGCGCACGAGGACCCGGATGAACTGGCCCCCGCCGCCGACCTGGTGGTGACCGCCGACTTCATCAACCGGGGCTATCTTATCCCCCACTCCGCCCGGCGCCTCGGGGCCAAAACCTTTGTCCATATCTCCTTTCCCCGCCATCTCGGCTACGAAAGCGTAAGCCGGCAACGGGCCATCATGGCCCAGACCTCTACCGATCTCGGGCTCAAGTTCGCCGATGAGGAAGCCCCGGATCCGACCGGCGAAATAGGAGCCGCGGGGGCCCAGGAGTTCATACTGAAAAAATACCCCGAGTGGCTTCGGAAATACGGGCCGGAGACGGCCTTTTTCGCCACCAACGACGCCCACACCGAACCCCTTATACGCCAGGCGGCCGACTTAGGCGGCCTGTTCGTGGAGGCCGACCTCCCCTCGCTGCTCCTGGGCTTTCCGGAAGCCCTGGAGTTGGACATCAAAAGCGGATCCGGGAACTGGCCGGAAATATTGCGGCAGGTCGAAGAAGAGGTCAAACGGCGCGGCGCCGGGGGCCGCCTGGGCACCTGGGTCTACCCCTTGGGTTTCTGCCAGACGGCGGGCCTGGCCGAATTCGGCAAGCTCGTCGCCGAGGGCCGGGCCAGGCTGGACGACACCGACCTATTGCTGGAAAGCTTCGGTCGCTTCGCCCCGGGCGCCAGGTGGAACGGCTCCTATTACACGGACGCGGTGACCGGCAAGCCCATCCGGAACTTCTTCCAGATATACCAGGACACCTACATCCTGGGCCTCGGCTACCTGGGCGCCACCGAGGTGGAGATCCCCGACCGCTATTTCGCTATCAGGAAAGGGAAATAAGCCCCTGGGACATGATCAGCAATAACTACAAAGAGCTGTCATTCGTCTTCGCCGCCTTTCTCATCATGGCCCTGTCCTGCTATTTCTATGCCGGGGACCTGATGAAAAGGCAGATAGACCGGCTCGGCCACGCCGAAATGCTCAGTTACGAAATGACCTTAAGGTCGCTGATCGTGGCCCACGAAGCCGCCCTGGAATACGCCTCCGCCGCGGTCGTCACGGCCATGGAACGGGAATACGATACGCCCGAGGATCTGCAGGAACTTCTAAGCTCCCTCAACAAGCTCTTCAAGAATCAAAAGGAACTGCGGAAGGATTTCGTCTCCGTTTACGGTTATCTGCAGGGTAACTACCTTGACGGGACCGATTGGATACCCGGGAAATTCTACGACCCCAAGAAGGCGCCCTGGCTGAGGGGGGCCATAGTCCAAAACGGGCTGTTCCATTCCAAGCCCTATATCGACCCCCGCACCGGCAACGCCGTCATCTCGATCTCCCAGGTCGTCTTCGACCGCCGGGGGGAAAGCCACGGGGTGCTGGCCGTGGATTTCCTGTTGAACCGCATCGCCGAAATGGTGCTGGATTATAAGCTGGCCGGCAGCGGCTACGGGCTGCTGCTTGACGACTCCTTCAAAGTGCTCACCTCGCCGGACAGCGGCCAGATCGGCCTGACGATCGACCAACTGCCCGGCTTCGGCCATCTCAGGGAAAGCATGGAAAACCAGGGCGGCCGGGGGACGGAACTCATCAGCCAGAACGAAGAGAAGAACATCGTTTTCTTCAGCCTCCTGGAAAACGGCTGGCACCTGCTTTTGATAGCCCCGCGGAATTATTACTACAGCCAGGCCTTCCGCCTGATGCCGGTCATCTTAA
>Ga0082212_10006879_pt1 | contig 15166 bp, 12 predicted proteins | sample TergutNt197P3_FD_71548 | JGI IMG/M metagenome (GOLD analysis project Ga0082212, IMG submission 71548) | Neocapritermes taracua P3 segment gut microbial communities from Petit-Saut dam, French Guiana - Nt197 P3 | ecosystem: Host-associated > Arthropoda: Insects > Digestive system > Gut ...
CGGAGGCTGTGAATTCATATTGACAAGCCGCGGTGCTGTCAGCTACGACGTAGGCCAGGTTGAAGAGCGGGTTGAGGGTGGGCTTGGGCGTACCTGGATTGGCCTCGATCAAGCCCGCGTCCACCAAGGTCTGCAAGCTGGGGGGATCGCCGAGGTTGCTTAGGCCGTAACTATTGATCAGGGCGTCCATGATGGCCTTGGTGGCCGCGGAGCCCGCTCCGACCGTCGGCATACCCGTTATCAGGGCCGAACCGGCCGCGGTCAGCATGTATTGGGTGTTCCCGGAATTATCGACTATGACATTGGAGGCGCTATAAGCCGGGTTGGGCGCGCTGGTCCGGCCCAGCAGGTCGGCCAGGGTGGCCCCTCCCGCCTGGGTTTTCACCACCCAGGTGCCGAGTTTCAGTCTGAAGCCGTCTTCGGAATTCCCTTCCACCAGGCTGGGGGACACGACCTGGTCGCCCAGCATGAACACCGGCGCCACCGGCTGGGTGACCGCGTAGCGGGCCTCAACGCCGCTGGCGTCATACCAAAAGCCCGTAGTGGCGCTATAAGTGAAGCCGGACCCGGCCTGGCCGGGGTCGGTAAAAGTGACGGTGCCGCCACCGGTTATGGTGTAGTTCGGGGCCGTGCCGGCGGCCAGGTCGGCGGCGGTGAAACCGTTGAACTGCACCGCGGAACCGCTGAGGGTCGTCCAGCCGATGCCGTTGACGTTATAGAGGCTGGCGCTGAAGACAAAATCGGAGGCCGGCGGCCAATACAGACCGTTCACAAAGCAGACCGAGGGCGGCTTGGCCGAAGTGGACATGACGACCTCGATATCGCCGGCCACTCTATAGTTCTTGTCTATCCCGCAATTCGTGGTGAGAAGCGCGGAGTAGGCGGTAAGATCAAGGCTCGGATAACCGGAAACCGCCAAGGTGTATTGGGCGGCTTTATATTCAAAATCAACGCGCACCCGGGCCTGGCTGCCCTTGTTGACCAGGTCCAGAAGTTCCTGGAGGGTGGGGGTGGAACCGAGCTGCCAGGCCCCGGCGATGTAACGGCCCTGCTTAAGCGCGGGGACGCCGTTATCATACCAGGACGTGTTCTGGGCCTTCCAATCCCAGTTGTAGCCGAAAGAGAAGACCTCGCCGGACTTCCAATCCCGGACAGGCTCGTTAAGGGAGGGGATGCCCCCGCCGCAGCAACCGGTGGTGTTGGGGCCGCCGTGGGTGCCCACCGTGCCCCAGATATCGTTTTTGGCGTCGCCGCCGATCCTAAGGCCGCTCTGGCTGGTGGCCCGCACGTCGCCCATGTTGATGAAGTAATAGTCCTCGGCCGGGTTGTTGCCGGTGCCGAAGTGGAGTTTGAGGCCCAGGCCCTGATGGATGGCGCTGATGGAGCCGTCCAGGAGCTTGACCCCGTTGAAATTGGTGGCCGTGGCGATGCGGTCGATTTCCGCGGCCATGGCCTGATATTCGGAATTGATGATCTCCCGCTGCACCGTGGTGTAGGTGCCGGTGGCGGCCTGCTCGGCCAGTTCCTTCATGCGGACGAGCTTTTCATCAATGACGGCCATGCCGCCTTCCGCGGTCTGAAGTAAGCTGATGCCGTCGGCCGCGTTGCGGATGCCCTGCTGCATGGTGGCGATGTCCGCCCGCATGAGCTCGCGGATGGCCAGGCCCGCCGCGTCGTCGGCGGCCCCGTTGATGCGGAGGCCAGAGGAGAGCCTCTGGACGCTGGTGCTGAGGCGGTCGTAAGTATTGCTCAGAATACGAGCCGTGTTGGCCGCCATCATGTTGTTGTTGATTACCATTGCCATGATGTTCCGTCCTTTCCTACCCAAAGAGATGATCAGCGCGGAGGTAATTGGGTCAGCCCTTCACGCGCCGGGCCAATTTTGTTCGAAGGAAGTTGAACTTCCTTCGAGATTCTTATCGACTTTTTTCGACGGAGCTTTAATCTTTTTATTATTTTTTCGCGAATTTTTAAAAAACACTTTAGGTTGGTTATTATTGAGGTGGTTCCGTCATTCCGGCGGAAGCCGGAATCCATCCAAAACATCCATAAATTTAGCTCTTTATAAGAGGAAATACGGCCAAGGCTGAGGGAGTCATGGACCCCGGCTTTGAGGCGCGCCTCATCGCCGGGGTGACGGTTAGAGGTGTGGGTGGAGTGCCGGATGTGAAGTGTTCGTCATTCCCGCGAAAGCGGAATCCATCCAAAACCGCCGCCAAAGTGACGGACGCCCCGGACCATATATATAATGTGAACAATCTCCCGTTCTCGGCCGATAAAAGAATTGAGCGGCCTTAAAGGCCGCCCAACACCTTTTCGGGAGCCGCCATGACCGGGGTTGTCTACGGCCTTATGGCCGGGTTCTTCATCCTCTTTATTATCCAGGCCCGGGAAAACCGCCGGCTCAAGAGGCTGATCCACAACCTGGCGACCCGCCTGGACCGCCAATCAGCCCGCCTGGACCGGCACTCGGCCCATCTGGGCCAGCAGGCGGCCCGCTTGGACCAGCAGGAAGAGATGCTGGCCAGGTTGGAGGAGGAATATATTTGGACCGCCCCGACCGAGAAGACCGGCCCGCCCGAACAGTCTCGGACTGAACAGTCAAAGACTGACCAGTCACGGACTGAACAGCCGGAGACTGAACAGCCCGAACCTGAGCAGCCGGAAACAGGTCCGCCGGCCCCTCCCGAGCCCGTCCGGGTCCGGCCCCGGCTTATCCCGGGCTGGTCCTGGCCGACCTTCACGACCCTCCTGGTCCTCGGCCTGGCCACCGGCTTCCTGGTCTGGTTCAGTCTCAGCCTGAACCACTTCCCCCCGGCCCTCCGGCTGGGAGCTGTCCTTTTGACCGGCCTGACCAGCCTGACCCTGGGGTTGTTGACCTGGGGGAAGCGTCCGGGCCTGGGCCTGGCCCTGGAAAGCTGGGGCCTGGGGTTGATGGGCCTGAGCCTGGCCGGCCTAGCCTGGTTCACCGGGCTGCTTTCCCCGGGTTCGGCCCGGGCCGCCCTGATCATCCCGGCCTCGTTCGCCGCCATCCTGGCCCTGAAACAGAATTCAACCCGCCTGACCATCCTGGCCCCCCCGGTCTTTCTAGGCCTGTGGTCCGCCCTGGACCCGGACTGGGCCGGCCTGGCCCGGACCGCGGCCGGAGCGGGGCTCTTCTACCTGGCCCTGAACCTGATAGCCGGCCGCTCAGCCCTCCCCGCCCGGCGTCCGCTCCCGGGGCTGGCCCTGTTTTTTTTCAACCTGGCCCTGGCCAGCCGCCTTTTTGAGGCCTCCCCGGGGAATCTTTCGCCCTGGACCGGCCTGAGCCTGGTCTGGAGCCTGGAAGGCGCCGCTTTGATTTTCTTCGGCCGCGGACGCCTCGGCGCCCTGAGCCTGGGCCTGGCCTTCCTGGCCGCCCCGCTCATTCCCGACCGTTTTTCCGGAGCCCCGGTCAGTCAATTTTTCCTGGCCGCCTCGGTTTTGGGCGGCGCCCTCCTCTATGTCGGGGCCAGGACAACGAAAGCCAAGTCCGTTGTTACGGCCGCCCTGGTCTGCTGGCTGGCCGGTTCCCTGGCCTCGGTTTGGGGTTTTAGGGAGGTTTATGCGGAACCCTATTTCATTCTCAACTGGCTTCTTACCGTCTGGAGTGTTTTCAGCCTGATCCTCTGGCTGGCCGGCCGGGCCGCCCCGGACCTTTTGACCTCCAGGCGGCCGGGCTCGCCCCCTATGCTGGTCCTGGTCCAGATCCTGCCCCTGATACCGGCCCTGACCCTGGCTCTGGGCTTCATCTGGTCCTTTCTGGGGGTCGATTTCGGAATGCCCGGCTGGCGGGAGCCGGTCCCCTGGGTCCTCTGGAGCCTGGCCCAGGGCTTGAGCCTGACCCAGGCCCGGCGGCTGATCCCGGTGGCGGCCTGGAGCAACGCCTTTCTCCTGACCCTGACCCTGGCCCTGAGCCAGGCCGCCGCGGCCCTATTCGAAACCGGGCCGGACTTCGGCCAGGACCTGGGACGCCTGGCGGTCATTCTGGCCGTCCTGGCCCTTTGCGCCCGGCCGCCCCGGCTGGCCCTTTTTCAAGAACTCGATCTCTGCCGGACAGCCGGCCTGATCCTGGCTTGCCTGGCCCTGTGGCGGGGCCTGGCCCTGACCCTGGACCCGGCCGACCGGCCCGGCTTCTTCGGCTTCCTGCCCCTTTTGAACCTCACCAACCTGGCCCAGGCCGCCGCCTTCTGGCTGCCGGCGGCCTTTCTCCGGCGCCTGACCGCCCCGGATCGCCCCCCGGCCCTGAACCTTTTGGGTGGCCTTTTGTTTTTTCTCTGGCTGAACGCGGTCCTGGCCCGGACGGTCCATCACCTGGCCGGAGTGCCCTATCAATTCGGGGCCCTCTGGGGTTCCACGATCTTTTGGCTGGCCTGCGCCGGGGTCTGGAGCGGGCTGGGGTTGCTGGCCTGGAGGCTTCGCTCTCCAAGGCCCCCACGCTTCCCTAAACAAGAAAAACAGGTAAATACTTACTAGCCCCACCCGAGGCCGGCTTTTTTTTCCTGCCGCGCTTTAGTTAACTTATTAAATTTTTAAATAAAATCAACTGAATATATTTTTAGCCTCTGGCACGACTATTGCTTCTCTGTTGGCGGGCCACCAGGTTTGACCTCTGGGGCCCCTTTGAGGGAGAGGTGAGGTATGTTCAGTTCCATGTATATAGCCGCCACCGGCATGATCGCCTTCGGCACGGGGATGCAGACCATCTCCAACAACCTGGCCAACATTGAAACCAATGGTTTCAAGACCATGCGCACCAACTACTCCGACCTCTTCAGCAAGGATCTCTTCACCACCGCGCCCTGGCCGCAGCAGAAAGGGCACGGGGTCAGGGTCCAATCCATCCAATCCATGTTCACCCAGGGGGCTTTCAAAATTACCGAATCGCCCCTGGATCTGGCCCTGGCCGGCGACGGCTTTTTCAATGTCCGCAGCCGCATTTCCTATCACCTGCCCAAAAGCGAAGAGATCATGTATACCCGGGCCGGGGCCTACACCCTGGATAAGAACGGATATATGGAAGACCCGTCGAGCAACATCCTGCAGGGCTGGGCCATGTCCTTGCCCCGGCCGGGGGAAACGCCGGTCCGCCTCGGCAATCCCACGGATATTCAAATCACCACCTGGATCCTCCCGCCCCTGGCCACCAGCGTCATGCGCCAGGTCGCCAACCTCAGCGCCGATTCCAAACCGGCCTATGATTATCCCGCCTACGAGTTGGCGGAAAAATACGCCAGGGACCAGGCGGACATGGCCGGCCAGGCCGTCCGGGGCCCGGCGGAACTGGCGGTCTGGAACCCGGCGGCCGACCAGGTGGTGACCTCCGCCTCGCTCTGGCTCCTGAGCGCCTCCGATAACGACGCCTTTAACAAATTCTTCCTTAAACAATATATTGATATGTTTCAGCCCGCGACTTCGGGTATGACCGTAGGCAGTTCAGCCGCCGCAGCCGCGGCCATCGCGTCCCTGGGCCTGGGCCCGACCTCCAACCCCCTGACCGGCCAGCTAACCGCGGCCGACTTGAGCGCCCTGACCGCCCTGGCCCTGGGGGATATGAATGATCTGGCCGCCTCGGCCGGCCTGGCCGCCCGGACTTCGGCGGAACTGGCCATCTGGAACTCGGCGGTCAATACCCAGGTGACCTCCGCCTCGTCCGGGTTCTTAAGCGCCTCCAATAAAGACGAGTTCAACCTATTCTTCCTGGAACGCTATATAGAGATGTTCCAGCCCGCCACTTCGGGTATGACCGTAGGCGGCCCGGCCAGCGCGGCCGCCGCCATTGCGGACCTGAGCTTGGCCTCGGCCTTCAGCCTTTCAAGCGGCTATATAACCTCGGCCCAATTCAGCGCCTTAAACGCCCTGGCCCTGGAGGATATGTATAATCTGGCCGCCTCGGCCGGCCAGGTGGCCCAAAGCGCCGCGGAACAGGCGGTCTGGGGTTCCCTGGACCCGAATGACCCTGATATAGCCGCCGCTCCGGCCCCTTCGTCCTGGAGCTTAAGCGCCTCCAATAAGGAAGCGTTCAACGAATTCTTCCTGGCGCGTTATATAGAGATGTATCCGAAGGCTTCGGCCCTGGGCCAGCTCAATGCCGCCGACGCCCTGGCCTTAATGCGCCTGGTCACGCCCCCGCCGGAGCCCGACCGCTCCCTGGGCCAGATGACCGCGCTCGAACTCAGCGCCCTGACCGCCCTGGCCCTGGTCGATATGAATAAACTCGCCGCCACGGCCGGCCAGAACGCCTACGCCACGGCTTATAACAGCACCTATGACCGGGTCTACCAGCAATACACCGCCGGGATTCCCGCCGCCGCCCAATGGGCCTGGGAGGGCAACGGCTACGCCGGGGCCTGGGACGGCCGCCTTAGCCCGCCCATGGACCCGAAAAACTATAACCACTATGAAGCCATGACCGTCTATGACGCCAATGGCAATGCCCACGTGCTGACGACCTATTACCAGAAAAACCCCCATGAACCAAACGTCTGGGATTATATAGTCACCTGCGAGCCCGGAGAGGATGACCGGCTGGACGGGGCCGGAAAGCCGGTGGCCGGCACGGCCATGGCCGGACTCTTGCAAAAGGGCAAGATCACCTTTGACGCCAACGGCAAAATAAAAGACCTGGAAGCCCAGGACCTCAGCCCGGCGGCCAGCCGGACCGCCTATACCGACCCCCCCGTGACCGGGCCGGGAGCCTCGGCCCTGAACCACATCACCATCGGCGGCTATTACACCGGCCCGGGCCAAATCAACCCGGCCACCGGAACCGAAGTCTCGGCGCCGCGCACCTATGACCTGATTTTCGGCTGGCGGGATTCGGAGGGGAATTGGCGCAGCGCCAACACCAGCATGAGTCCGCCGACCGCGGGCTTCACCTGGATAGACGACTTGGGCAATTCCGGCTTCGTGACCGTGGACGCCAAACTTATCCTGCCCGGCTACGACCCCCCGGTCGAATGGACGCCTTCGGCTTTGTCCGCGGCGGCCTCAGCCTATGTCGCCGTCATAACCTACCCCGGACCTTACACCCTGGGCAACGACGGCCTGACCGTGACTTTCAACCTTGATCCCGATAATACGCAGGCTTTCGGCATCCCCGGGCAGGACGCCGCGCGGGTCACGGCCCACAGCGAACAGCCCGGCTGGGTGGCGGATTCGCCCAACGCCAACGGCTTTTTCACCGTGGATGTGAAATTCAGGAACGCGCCGGCCCAGAGCATCGATCTGGACATGGGCGCCCGCCGGTCCGGCGGGATCCTGATCCTCACCGAACCCAGCACCACCCAATACGGCGGCAAAAGCCTGACCGCGGACTCCCGGCAGGACGGCTATCCCCAGGGCGGCCTCAACCAGCTCTACGTCACGCCGGACGGCTATGTAATGGGCGTTTACAGCAATAAACAGGAAATAGCCCTCTACCAGATCTGCATCACCCGCTTCCTGAACCCCTGGGGCCTGATGAAAATGGGCAACAACATCTTCGCCGCCACCCGCCATTCCGGCCCGGGCAACACCACCGCGCCCGGCGAACACGGCGCGGCCGATGTGCTGGGCAGCTTTCTGGAACAATCCAATGTCGATACGGCCACGGAAATCGTCACCATGATAATGACCCAGCGCGGTTTCCAGGCCAATTCCAAGGTCGTCACCACCCACAATGAGATGCTTTCCACGGCTATCGAACTGAAACGCTAATAGTTCAAGTGCAGGTGCAGGGCCGTCAGGGGCGGGGCGGGCTTGAAACCCAGGGCCTGATATAAGGCCAGGGCCGGCAGGTTGTAGGCGGCGGTTTCCGCCCGCAGCCGGCCGGCCCTTCCTTTGAGCCGCCGAATCAGTTCCGAAAGCAAGGGCCGGCCCAGGCCCTGGCCCCTATAGGGCTCGGCCAGGGCCAGGATGGACAGGACCGCTTCTTCTCCATCTATCAGACTGGCGGTGGCCAGGCCGGCCCCCCGGCCGCCGGCGCCGTCCCAAAGGATGACGGCTTCATCGGCCGCGCCGGCCAAATCGTCCAGGGCGGCCCGACGCCAGATGCGCCGGGCCGCCTTCGGTCCCGGCCGGGTATCGTGACGCAGGTGTCCGTCATAAAAAAAATCGCCCAGGTCTTCCACCAGGGTCTCGGCCAGGTCCGAGCCGCGCTCCAGCCAGATGAAGCCCGGGGGCGGCCCGGCCGAGTACTCAAAATCGGGGGCCAGATCAAGGGCCAGGACAGTTAAATTTTCCGCCAGCCCGAACCCTCCGGCCAAAAGGCCGCGCAGGGCGGCCGGGTCCTGCCCTGTCTTAAGGGTGACCAGCCGGTCGCCCCGCTCCCGGGCCCGGTCCGAAGCCAGGGCGGCCAGCCGGGCCGCCTTGGCCTCGCGCCGCTCCTGGTCTTCCGGGGGCAGGTAGGGCCCGGCCAGCCGGGCGCAGCCATAACCGAAAAAAGCCGTTTCCCCGGCTGAAGGGGTGTAGAGCATCAGGCCCCGGTCCGGATCGGCCCGGTCCGCCCACAGGACCTCGGCCGCCCCTTGGGCCACCCGGTCCGCCGCGGCCCGGACCGCCCGCGGGGTCAAAGGCGGGGCCCACAAATCAAAGGGCCGGCCGGCCGAGGCCAGGCTCCCGGCCAGCCGGGCCAGCGCCCCGGCCAGGACGGCAGCCTCCCGGTCCGGGCCGGTCATGCCGCCCCCGGGCGGTTTTTGAACAACTCATACTTGGTGGTGTTGTGGTAGCAATGGCAACAGACAGGCAGGGCCTCGTGGCCCAGGTCCCGCCCGACCCTCTGGCGCCTCTCGTTCATCTTGGGGCCTAGCCAGGCTTCAGCCAGGCTCACCTCCCCCAGGCGGCCCAGGCTGTGGTCCGGCCGGCCCTCGGCGTCCTGGCCGCAGACCTGGATAAGGCCGTCGTATTTTATCTCCAGGGCCAGGAACACATCCACGCAGCGGGCCCGGGTCAGGCCGGCGGACTGGCGGTCAAGATAGGGCTTGACCCGGCCCTGGTCGGCCACGAAGTTCAGATTGGTCAGGTCCACGGCCGCCTTGTCCACCAGGGTCAGCATATCCCGGAAAAAAGGTTCCGGGTCGGCCTCGCGGGCTTCGTCGGCCAGGGTCGAAGTCAAAACGCTGAGGAAGGGCCGGGCCGCGGACCCGCGCCTTAAGGCGGCCATTTCCAGGTTGGCCCGGAGGTCTTGGTAGGCGGCGCCCCGGCGGTTGAACTCATACTGGGCCGGGGTCAGCCCCTGGAGGGAGAACTGGAGATCATCCACTTCCAGGTCAATGAAACGATCCATCAATTCGGGAGTCAGGGCCAGGCCGTTGGTGTATATTTTCAGCCTGAGCCCGGCCTCTTTGACCAGGGCCGCGATTTCGGCCGCCCGGGGGTGGAGCAGCGGTTCCCCCCAGCCGGTGAACCTCACCCCCACGAAATCCAGGGCCCCGGCCTGGGCCCGGGCCTCCCGGACAAGCAGCCGGGCCGTTTCCAGGCTCAAGTCGCCCAAGGGGCGGCGGCTCTTCTGGCGGGAACAGAACAGGCAATCCAATTGGCAGCGGTTGGTCAGTTCCAGGTTGAGCCAGAAGGGGAAAGGACGGGGGGGATCAAAATCGGTCAGCCAGCCCGGGGATCGGTAGAGTTCATAAAAGGGGTCGCTCTCCGGCCCCAGGCGATAGCGCAGCATGGCCCGCCTCCCGGTTTTCAGGTCCAGGTCAGGCCGAGGGCCTGAAGGATGTAATAACCGCCCAGGACCAAAAAGATCAGGCCGGCCAGGGTTTTCAGGCCGGCCGGGGACAGGGCCCGGCCCAGGGCCGCGCCGCCCAGGACGGCCAGGGCGGTGGAGGCCAGGAGGGCCAGGCTGGCGGCCAGAAAGACCTCCAGGGCCGAGGCGGCTCCGCTGGCGCTGAAGAGGACGGCGGAGAGCTGGGTCTTGTCGCCCAACTCGGCCAAAAAGACGGCGGAAAAAACCGGGAGCAGGGCTTTCAGGCGCATGGCGGGCCCGCCCCGGAGGACCGGCGCTCGCGCAGGCCTTCGCGCAGGAAAATCAGGCCGAAAATGAGGAAAATCAAGCCGGCCCCGGCTTTCAGGAACTCCGGCTCGGCCAGGAGCCCGACCGTCCGGCCAACCGCCACCCCCAGGCCGGTGGCCAGAACCAGGGCGGCGCCGGCGGCCAGAAAAACTTCCAGCCGGCTCTTTCCGCCCCGGATCGTAAAGCAGAGCGTGGCCAGTTGGGTCTTATCGCCCAGTTCGGCCAGAAAGACGCTGAAAAAAATAGGGGTCATGGCCTCCAGATTCATTGGCAACCTCGCCCGCTCACCAGCCGCTATTCTTTATCGGCCGACCCGGACCTCTCGTAAACTATTACATTATAACCGTCAGAAACATATAGACGCTCGCCCACAAAAGAACCGACCAAAACATACTCACCGTGCTCATACCCGACTTTAAGCAAATATTTATCCTCCCGCGGCCAAGTGGTCCACATTCTATCGGTCTCGTCTATGCAAACCAATAAAGGGATGACATAGCCCTCCAAATCCTCCCTCAACCCCTCCCAATCATCAATATTCAAATCAATTTTCCGCATGATAGTGGTTCTTCCTGGCCGCCGCCAGACGCTTTTTCATTTCCCCGGAAGCGTAGGTCATATTGGCCGGCGTGGATCTGTCTTGCGTTTTATAAGCTTCCTCGTAGATTTCATAAGCCCTTATCAGCACTTCGTAAATCTTTATTTCAAGTTCAAGGTTCTTTTCTTTCCTGGCCAGAATGGCGGCGCGCTCAAAAAATAAGGACGACGGCGCGCGGCCGATCTTCATAAAATTATTAAGCTCCTCCTCGCAGCAACGCAACATGACCGGCAAGTCCTTCTTATGCGTTTCGGCAAAAACGTATGACTTGAGGCCTTTCCCTTTAGCTGAAATAATATCGGCGGGAAGGGCGCCGGTTATGTCTGAAAATAAGCCCTCAATGACCGGTTGCAGCTTTTCGCTGATATACGCGCCGATATCATCATCAAAAAAAGGGAGAGCGGACATTGTGAAAACCTCTGTTTCCCATTATACACTACCAGTTTGAATCGTCAAAGGCGGGTATTGACCTAGATATGGTGTAGATATTATAATATCACCCGCCATATAGTGGCCTTTTAACTCACAAACCGCCGGCCCCCTGGTCCGGCCAATCAGAGGTGGCCCCATGACGCCCATGCAGATGCCCATAACCGGCCGAAAAATCCGCATTGCGATAGCCGGTTGCGGACGCGTCTCCGAAAACCATTTCGCGGCCATGGCCAAGCATTCCGAAAACCTCGAAGTGGCCGCCGTGTGCGACACGGACGCCGAAAGGCTGAGAAAACACGCCGACGAACACCAGGCGCCCGGCTTCAGCCGCTATGAAGACCTCTTGCGGGAGAGCGGCTGCAACGTGGTGGCCCTTTGCACCCCTTCCGGCCTCCACGCCCAACAGACCATCCTGGCGGCCAAGTGCGGCAAGCACGTCATTACTGAAAAGCCCATGGCCACCCGCTGGCAGGACGGCCTGGACATGGTCCGGGCCTGCGACGAAGGCGGCGTGCGCTTGTTCGTCGTCAAGCAGAACCGGCGCAACGCCACCCTGCAACTCTTGAAGCGGGCGGTCACGGAAAAACGTTTCGGCAGGATCTACATGGTCCACCTCAATGTGTTCTGGCAGCGGCCGCAGGAATACTACGACTCCGCCTCCTGGCGCGGGACCTGGGAAATGGACGGCGGGGCCTTCATGAACCAGGCCAGCCACTACGTGGATCTCCTGGAATGGCTGATCGGCCCGGTCGCGGACGTGCAGGCCATGACCGCCACCCTGGGCCGGGACATCGAGGTGGAGGATTCGGGGGTCCTGAGCTTGCGTTGGCGCAACGGGGCCCTGGGGTCCATGGCCGTGACCATGCTCACCTACCCCAAAAACCTGGAAGGCTCCATAACCATCATGGGCGAGAAAGGCACGGTCCGGGTGGGCGGCGTGGCCGTGAACGACATCCAGATCTGGGATTTCGCCGAACCCAGGGATTACGATGCCCAAGTGAGGGAAGCGGGCTATGAAACCACTTCGGTCTATGGTTTCGGGCATCCGCTGTATTATAAAAATGTGATCGACGTTTTGCGGGGAGAGGCGGAGCCGGAGACGGACGGCCGGGAAGGCCTGAAATCCCTGGAACTGCTCATCGCGGCCTATATTTCGGCCCGGGACGGCCGAACCGTGTCCCTGCCCCTGCAATACTAAAATCCGGAGGAAACCCGTGCAATTCATCGACCTGGCGGCTCAACAGCGGCGCATCCGGCCTGACCTGGAAGGCCGCATCAGGGCCGTCCTGGACCACGGCAGCTATATAATGGGGCCGGAAGTGGGGGAGTTGGAAAAACGGCTGGCCGAACTGGCCGGGGCCAGGCATTGCCTGAGCTGCGCCTCGGGCACGGACGCCCTGGTGATGGTTCTCATGGCCTGGGGCATCGGGCCGGGGGACGCCGTCTTTGTGCCTCCCTTCAGTTTCTTCGCCACCGGCGAAGCGCCCGCCCTGTTGGGGGCGACGCCCGTAATGACGGATATCGACCCGGTCACCTTCAATATGGACCCGGAGGCCCTGGCCAAAGCCATAGAGGCTGTCCAAAAGCGGGACGCCTCGATCCATCCCCTGCCCAAGGCCGCGCTGAAGCGCCGCTTGCGGGCCAAGGCCGTCATCCCCGTGGACCTCTTCGGCCAGACGGCGGATTATGACGCCCTGTTGCCCCTGGCGGCCGAGCACGGCCTTATGGTGCTGGAAGATGCGGCCCAGGCTTTCGGCGCGGAATACCGCGGCCGAAAAAGCTGCGCCCTGGGCTGCCAGGCCGCGGCCACCAGCTTTTTCCCGGCCAAACCCCTGGGCGGCTACGGCGACGGCGGGGCGATCTTCACCGAAGACGACGCCCTGGCCGGGGTTCTGGAGTCCATTCGGGTGCACGGCAAGGGCGGCGACAAATACGACAATGTACGCATCGGCTTGAACGGCCGCCTGGACACGCTGCAAGCCGCGATCCTTCTGGCCAAGCTTAAGGTTTTCCCCAGGGAGATTAAGGCGCGCGGGCGGGTGGCGGGCTGGTATGCCAGGCGCCTGGCCGGGCTTAAGGCCGTCACGCCGCCCAAAGTGGGCCAAGGCCTGGTCAGCGCCTGGGCTCAATATTCCATCCTGGTGTCGGGCGGCCGGCGGGACGCGGCGGCGGCTTTTCTGAAAAGCCGGGGCATCCCGACCAACATCTATTACCCGACCCCCATGCATCTGTTGGGCGCGTTCAAAAACCTCGGCTACCAGGCGGAGGATTTTCCGGTCGCCCTGGCTTGTTCCCGGGACATCCTGGCCCTGCCCTTCCACCCTTATATGACGGAAGCCGACGTGAGCGCGGTGGGCCGGGCCCTGGAAGAGGCTTTGGGATGAACGCGGGATTTGCGGGATAAGCCGGAGGTTACGCATGAACATCCTTCTTCTAGGCGCCGAGGGCCGGCTGGGCTGGGAGTTGGGGGCCAGCCTGGCCCCTCTGGGCCGCATCTGCCACTACGGGCATCAGCAAGCCGATTTCACCCAGCCGGACCTTTTGGAAAAACTGGTCCGCCGGATCCACCCCGGCGTCATCGTCAACGCCGCGGCCCACACCGCGGTGGACCAGGCTGAAGCGGAACCCCGGCGGGCCGAACAGATCAACGCCGAAGCCCCGGCCCGCCTGGCCCGGCTGGCCAAGGAACTGTCCGCCTGGCTCATCCATTATTCCACCGACTATGTCTTTGACGGCAGCAAGGACGGCTGGTATTCCGAAGACGACCCGGCCGCTCCCCTGAACGTTTACGGCCGCAGCAAACTCGCCGGCGACGAGGCCGTCATCTCTTCCGGCTGCCGCCACCTGATTTTCCGGGTCAGTTGGCTTTTTTCCGACCGGGGCCACAGTTTCCCCCGCGCCATACTGGAACAGGCCCACCAGAAGGAGAGTTTCTCCGTGACCGATGACCAGTTCGGCGCGCCCACCGGAGTGGAACTCCTCTCCAGCACCACGGCCCTGGCCCTGAACCGGGCCCTGACCTCCGACCATGACCTCTCGGGGCTCTACAACCTGGCCGCGTCCGGCGAAACCAACTGGCACGGTTTCGCGGTCTACCTGGTGGCCAAGGCCCGCAAACTGGGCTGGGACCTCAAAGCCCGGCCGGAAAACATAAAACCCGTCCCGGCGGCGGCGGTGGCGGACAAGCGGCCGGCCCGGCGGCCGGCCAACTCCCGCCTGTCCACCGACCGTCTCGCCTCCACCTTCGGCTTCAGGCCCCCCAACTGGACCTATTACGTGGACCGCCTCCTGTGGCTCTGGACCTCCATCCGGAATCTCAGCAAGCATTCGCCACTGATTTGCCCCGATCGTCCCCATTATGATATAATATAAAATTGAATTTCGAGGCGCTTAACTTATAAATCCATGCTCGAATATATAAAAGATTTACGGGCCGCCCTGGGTTTTTTCAGCCTGATCCCGGTTGGCCGCAATGAGGCCCTGACCCCGGAGCGGTTCGGCCGCCTGCCGGCCTTCTACCCCCTGGTCGGCCTGGTCTTCGGCTTGGCCCTGGGTTTCCTGGGGCTTGTGGCCGGGGAAGTCCTGCCCCCGGACCTCACCGCCCTGGCCCTGGTCCTTGCTCTGGTCGTCCTCGGCCGGGGCTTCCACCTCGACGGCCTGGCCGACACCGCCGACGCCCTCTTTTCCCACCGGTCCCGGGCGGAGAAACTGGTCATCCTGAAAGACAGCCGCCAGGGGACCTTCGGCGTTCTGGCCATAGTGCTGAGCATCGTCATCAAAATCCAGCTTCTGACCCACCTGGTCCCGGCGGCCCCCTGGCTCTTGTTGCTCTGGCCGGCCTGGGGCCGCCTGGGCGCCTCGACGGTGGCCGTCCTGAGCCGCTATGCCGGGAGCGAAACCGGCCAGGGGCGCTTCATGGTGGAGAGATCCGGCCCCCGGGAACTGGGCCTGGCCGCCCTGTTCACCTTCGGCCCCAGCCTGGTTTTCGGCCCCCCGGCCCTCTTGAGCGCGGCCGCGGCCCTCCTGTTCGGCCTGGCCCTGGTCCCGGTCTGGCACCGGCTCCTGGGCGGCGTCACCGGCGACCTCTTGGGCGCCAGCGTGGAACTGACTGAAATTTTCACCCT
>Ga0082212_10006880_pt1 | contig 15166 bp, 16 predicted proteins | sample TergutNt197P3_FD_71548 | JGI IMG/M metagenome (GOLD analysis project Ga0082212, IMG submission 71548) | Neocapritermes taracua P3 segment gut microbial communities from Petit-Saut dam, French Guiana - Nt197 P3 | ecosystem: Host-associated > Arthropoda: Insects > Digestive system > Gut ...
CGCTCTGGTTGGTGTCCTAATTGGGGGGCGAGACAGGAGACCCCATGGGCGCGGCGTGTGGCCAAGGGGGATGGAGGGCGAGCGCCCCCGCGAGCCGCAATGTGCCTAACGGCTCGCGAGGACGCTCGCCCTCCATCCTGAAACCCGGTTGTTGACATAGTTACATTCTCTGTTTGGATAACCATTCCATGTGGTTTGGCCCGTCTCCATAACCCTTATTTTTAACATTTAGCAATTGGACCCTATTGAACTGTCCAAAAGTTTTATCAACTTTCCACGTTCCCCCGGTTTTACTGAGAATGATATATCCACTATATTCACTCCCCAAGCGGGTATATAATATTCCAACCCCATTTCCACCAAATGAATAAGCATCAACCAGTTGAAACTCCTGTGCTTTAACATCTTGAAATACACATGGCCTGGCTTCTCCACTTGCAATCCAATCACGGACTGTTGAATTTTTGGATTTAACCTTTCCAACATAAGCATTCATCAATTCCTTCAACACGGTCTCCGAGTATGATACCTGCATATCGCCTGTAGAACCCGCTTCCCATTTGATCATGAATTGATTGAATCGCCTTTTCTCCCGTTCTTGAATTTCAGTTCCCGCCAATGAACCATCAATGGCGTCAGCAACTTCAGCTGCTATTTTTATTACAGATGACAAACTCTTATGCCGGTTTGCAACCTCTGCTTTCTCCTTTTTATCAACCTCCTCAATATAATTTTTCATAGCACATCCCCCAATTGCTAATAAACCAATACCACTATTCAAAAGTAGAACAAGAAGTATCAATCCCAACAAACATACAACAACCGTCTTCATAGGTGTAACCCTCCAAAACTTTTTGTTCCGTTCTTAAGAAGCCCCGCACCCGCGGGGCCCGCTTAAAGCGTTCCGAAATCCTCGCCGCTTGGCGCATCCTGCGGAGAGGCGTGTTCCGCCTCTTTGAGCAAAAAAAAGAGGGCGATGTCCTCCTTGGCCTTGCCCGTCCCCTCGGCGAGGGCCGTCAGGAAACGGTCAATGTAGTCAGGCACCGGCACGACCATCTCTTCAATTGGATTCGTTCGTGTTGTTAGCATCGTTCGCCTCTCCCCGGATTTTTTTCCAGTTGTCATTCACCGCCCGCTCAATGGCCGCATAGTCTTTCTTGGTCAGGCCGACATCCATCAGCGTGTCGCACAGGATATGGCGCGCCCGCGTCGCGGGCGGCTCGTTGTGCAACGCGGCATCCTTCTTCAGCTGCCAATAGAGCTCCATCGGCATACGCAGCCTGAGATGCTTTACCCGCCCGTTTTCCTGATGACTCATAAACAACCTTTCTCCATTAAAGACAACAGGAGGATAGCATAAGGCGGTACACGCCCGCAAGTGTTTTTTTCAAAAAAAGAGGCGAGGGTAACATGGGGAAGCAGAAAGCAAAAAGTGACCGGTCAGGAATATCCTGTTCATCTTGCCGCGAGAAGAGCGTTGTAACGGAAAGATTCTCACGCCTGTTTCATTTCCCCCTCCGCAACAAAAGCGGCGGCAAGCCACTGCTTTCCATATTAAGGCGATACCACGTTAAACGACTATACCCCAAAGGTTAGCCCAACTAGGACGTTAGATGTCCTTATGCCCCATTGGCCGCGGTCGCGCCAACGGGGTCACCTTTGCTGGATGCTGAATGTTCCCTTGGACGTTCAGCCTTACGGGGTCGCCTCGGGCGCGGGTTTGGGCGGCTCGGGTTTCGGCGGCTGGGGCTGGCTACCGCTGGTCTTCACGGGGCGCGGGGCAAGCAGGCAGCCGAGCGTGCGCCCGAGCAGCCGCGGGGGCTGTTCCGTGACCGCGAACGTCGAGCAGGCCTCTATCACCTTGTTGACGACCTCGACGCCAAGCTCCTTGTGCGCGTTCTCGCGGCCGCGGTACTGGAGCGTGACCTTGACCTTGTGCCCGTCGCCAAGGAACTCCTTCATCTGGCGCAACTTGTGGTCCAAGTCGTTGGTGTCCACACTCGCATGGAACTTGACTTCCTTGATATGGACGGTTTTCTGGTTCTTGCGCGCCTGTTTGCGCTTGATGCCTTCCTCGTAGCGGAACTTGCCGTAGTCCATGATCTTGCACACGGGCGGCTCGGCGTTGGGCGAGACCTCCACGAGGTCGAGCCCCTGCTGATCCGCAAGGCGTTGCGCCTCGCGGGTTGCCATGACGCCCAGCATCTGCCCGGCGACATCCAGCACGCGGACGGTCGGGGCTTTGATTTTGAAGTTTACTCGAGTGAACGAAGCGATAACCCACCTCTCTTGTTTCGCCGCAGGGCGGCTTTTGTTTCCCTTGTTGTTTACGCGTTTAACGCGCTCCTGAACATCTCCTGAAATGCCTCCAGCGTCATGGCGCCCTGATCGCCGGCCTCGCGGCTGCGCACGGACACCACGCCGGCCTCGGCGTCGCGCCCGCCGACGACGAGCATGAACGGCACCTTCTCCAATTGCGCCTTGCGGATCTTCGCGCCGAGCTTCTCGTTGTCGTCGTCCACGCCCACGCGCACGTCCGCCTCGCGCAGGCTGGCCGCGATGCTTTTAGCGTAGTCGATCTGCCCGGCGGTGATGGGCAGCACGCGCACCTGCTCGGGCGCGAGCCACACGGGGAACGCGCCGCCGTAATGCTCGATCAAGATGCCGAAGAACCGCTCCAGCGAGCCGAGCAACGCGCGGTGCACCATGTAGGGCTGGTGCTCCTTGCCGTCCTCGCCGACATACGTCAGGTCGAAGCGCTCGGACATATTGAAGTCGAACTGCACGGTGCCGAGCTGCCACGGCCGCCCCAGCGCATCCTTAATCTTCATGTCGATCTTCGGGCCGTAGAACGCGCCGCCGCCCTCGTCCACCTGATAGGCGACGCCCTCCGCCTCCAGCGCGTTGCGCAGGGACGCGGTGGCCTGCTCCCAGCGCTCGGGCTTCCCGACCGCCTTCTCCGGGCGCGTCGCGAGATAGGCGGTGATGTCCTGAAAACCGAACCGCCGCAGGATGCGCAGCGCGAACGCGACCGTGAAGCGCACCTCGCCCTCAATCTGCCCGGGCGTGCAGAAGATGTGCGCGTCGTCCTGCGTGAACCCGCGCACGCGCAGCAGCCCGTGGCGCACGCCCTCCTTCTCGTAGCGATAGACCGTCCCGAGCTCCGCCCAGCGCAGCGGCAGGTCGCGGTACGAATACTTGTGCGCCTTGTACACCTGAATATGGAACGGGCAGTTCATCGGCTTGACGTAGTAAGGCTCGACGGAGGCATGCTCGCCCTCGCCCTCCGGCACCTCCATCTTCGGGAACATCCCCTCCTTGTAGAAGCCCAGATGACCCGACGTCTCCCACAGCTTCGCGCGCCCGACGTGCGGCGTGAAGAGCATCTCGTAGCCCGCGCGGTAATGCTCCCTGCGCCAGAAATCCTCGATCGCCACGCGGATGCGCGCACCCTTCGGGTGCCAGTGCGCCAGCCCCGGCCCCACGTCCTCGCTGATGCTGAACAGATCCAGCTCGCGCCCCAGCCTGCGGTGGTCGCGCAGCTTCGCCTGCTCGATGCGCGCGAGCGTCGCGTCCAGCGCCTCCCGCGTCATTTCAGCCATGCCGTACAGGCGCTGAAGCATCGGGTTCTTCTCGCTCCCCCGGAAGTACGAGCCGGCCACGGACATCAGCTTCACCGCGCCCACCTGAGCCGTCGTCGCGACGTGCGGCCCGCGGCACAAATCCGTGAACCCCGCGCACGAGTAGAGCGACACCGCCTCGCCCTCCGGGATATCCGCCAGGCGCTCCAGCTTGTAAGGCTGGCTCGCAAAAATTTTCGCCGCCTCTTCGCGCGAGACCTCCGCGCGCTCAAACGGCAGCCCCTCCGCGATGACGGCCTTCATCTCCGCCTCGATTCGCGGGAAATCCTCCGGCGCGAGCCGGTGCTCCAAATCGAAATCGTAATAGAAGCCGTCCTCCGTTGACGGCCCGATGTCCAGCTTCACATCTTTAAACAGACGGCACACTGCCGCCGCCATCACATGCGCGGCGCTATGCCGCATCACCTCAATAGTCTCCACATAACCTCCTGACTGGGGAACGCACAAATGCCCACCAGCACAATAAAAACATAGTCAACCAGTTTCCCCTATCTTGCCCGGATTGTCAACACCAATCATTCGCGCATTGGCCCCATTTTTTGACCCCCTTCGTGAGGAGACGAAAGGAGGGGCGACGCACGCCACACAAACACATCACGCAAAATGTGTCCTACAGGGCGCTACCGCCCGTGCATGGGGGGGATGTAGAAGTTGGGGTCGGGCCAGGCGGCGCGGAGGTCGGGGGGGACCGCGGGGAGGGTGCGCTTGCCTTTCTCCAGGAGCTCGCCGCGCTGGAAGGCGGCGATGTCGAGGGGGCTTCCGGCGCGGCCGCCGCCGGGGCCGGCGGTCATCAGGGGGTGCGCGGGGTCGATGCCGAGGTCGAGCTGCGCGGACGTGCCGGCGCCCCAGTTGAGGATGTAGGCGTCGCGGAAGGGCGGCTGCGGGAGGGGCGGGGCGAAGGCGATGCCCTTGGCGTCCACGGCGGTGACCTTGCGCAGGGCGCCGTCGCCGTTGACCTCGATGTTGTCGCCCACGGCGAAGTCGGCGGGCTTGGCGACGGTGCCGCCGCCGCCGCCGCGCGTGCGGAGGGGGAGGTAGGCGGGGGTGGCGAGGTTGCCGGGGTCGTCCATGCGCTCGTAGAGGCCGAAGGCCTTGGGCATGTTCTTGAAGGGCGCGTCGGGGAGGGCGATGGAGTGGGCGTCGGTGCCGGTGGCGGCGCGGGCGGCGGCGAGGTCGTTGTGGCCGCGCCAGCCGGTGTAGAGGATGGCGGGGGCGTAGGGGCGGGTGACGAAGGCGTTGTGGTCGCTCTTGGTGTCGGGGAGGATGGAGAGGCCGGTGCCGATGAAGAGGTTGGCGCGGAAGGTGTGGTCCTCGGAGCCGTCCATGGCGAAGGCGCCCCAGCCGCCGTGGCCGAAGGTGTTGCCCTCGACAACCCAGCGGTGGGCGTTGCCGTGGCCGAAGATGGTGATGTAGGCGGAGGTGAAGAGGCTGACGTTGCCGCGCATGGCGCTGTCGGTGTTCTCTTCGGTCATGGTGTTCTGGCCGCCGTAGAGGAAGAGGTTGTCCTCGATGGCGAGGCGGGTGACGCCGCGGAAGGTCTGCATGTTGTCGGGGTGGCTGAGGTGGTAGTGGTGGTGGGCGTAGTTGCGGCGGACGGTGACGCGGGTGCTGTCGGGCTCGGCGCCGGGGCGGCCGCTGACGTTGCCCATGACGCGCAGGCCGTCCATCTGGTTGAAGCAGACCTCGTTGCCTTCGACGAGCGCGCCGTCGGTGGAGGCGACGCAGATGCCGTTGAGCTCGTTGTTGACGGTGATGTTGCCGCGCACGGTCATGTTGGCGGAGAGGCGCGTCTCGATGCCGTCGGCGAAGGCGTTGTGCACGGTGCAGCCCTCGATGAGGGTGTCACGGCATTTCCACGCGGCGATGCCCGTGCGGCCCGCGCCGCTGACCTCGAGGTTGCGGATGACCACGCCGGAGGACTCGCGCAGGCTGACGATGTTGCCGCGCGTGCGGTAGCAGGTGCGGGTGAGGTCGGCGGGCGCGGCGGGCTTGAAGTGGACGGTGTGCGCCTTGCCGCCCTCCTCTTTGAGCGAGCAGGACCAGTCGCCCGGCGCGGCCACGAGCAGGGGGTGGTTCTGGAGCGCGAAGGTGTCGCCCTTGCCCGTGTAGATGGGCCACCAGCGCGGCATCGTCACGGACACCTTGCCCGCCTTCAAGTCAATCGCCTTGACGGGGTAGGTGTTATAGACGTTGGGCTGGCAGATGAAGGCGAGCATCTGCGCCGAGCGCGGGTCCTCGGCGATGGCCTGGATGGCGGGGATGTCGCCCAGGCCGTTGAGCGCGGCGAAGCTCATGGCGTTCGAGTCCACGCCGCCGAAGGGCATCCACCCGCCGTGGGTGCGCGGCCAGCGGGCCACGGGCTGCGCGGCGAGTCCCACGAACAGGCCGTTGATGAGCTCGGGCACCTCGGCGGTGTAAACGCCGTTGCCCGCGTCCTGCCAGCTTGTGACCGGCTCGAAACCCGTGACGATCGCGCGCTCACCCGCCGCGCCCTGGATGACGAACGGGCGTTCCGCCGTGGCGGTGACGCCCGCCACCGAGAACGCCTCGCGGTAAGTTCCGCCCTTGAGCGTGACCGTGTCCCCGCCCGTTTGCGCGGCGGCCTTGATTGCGGCGCGGACGGTCGCGAACGGCGCGGCGGCCGTGCCGGGGTTTGTGTCAAGCCCCTTGGCGGGGTCAACGAAATATTCGGCGGCGTGCGCGGTGAGCGCGAGCGCGACAGCAGAAAAAAGCGAGAACGTTTTCATAACGTCCCATATTAGAGCGATGGCAGCGGACATTCAAGGATTTTTTTCGTCAACCGCAGAAAACACGAGCGAAACGCGGATTCTGATTTTTAAACTTCCCAGCGCCGCCGTTTCCTGCGATACTCTTTGCTTCATCGATTGACGGTAGAGGCTCATGAAGATTGTTTGCGATACGAATATGCCTTACGCGGCCGAGGCATTCGGCACGCTGGGCGAGGTGACGCTGAAAGACGGGCGGCTGATTGCGGCGGATGACGTGCGCGACGCGGAGGCGCTCTTCACGCGCTCGACCACGAAGGTCAACGTGCGCCTCCTCGACGGCTCGGCCGTGCGCTTCTACGGCTCGGGCGTCATCGGCACGGACCACATCGACATCCCTTGCCTCGACGCGCGCGCCATCGCGTGGACGGCCGCGCCGGGGTGCAACGCGGAGAGCGTGGCCAACTATGTGACCGCCGCGCTGCTGTGGCTCGGCGGCTGTCACGGGTTCACGCTGGAGGGCAAGACGCTGGGCGTCGTCGGCGTAGGCAACGTCGGGCGGCGCGTGTGCCGTCATGCGGCGGGGCTGGGGCTGCGCGTGCTGGCGAACGACCCGCCGCGCACACGCGACCCGGGCGACCGCGAGGCGCAGACGTTCGTCAGCCTTGAGCAGATCCTTGCGGAATCGGACATCGTGACGTGCCACGCCCCGCTGACAAAGACGGGCGCGGATGCCACGTGGCACCTGCTCGACACCGCGCGTTTCGGGCAGATGAAACCCGGCGCAATCTTCATCAACGCCGCGCGGGGCGCGGTCGCCGACACCGACGCGCTGATTGCCGCGCTCGGCACGCGCGTCTCCCATGCGGTCATCGACTGCTGGGAGGGCGAGCCGTCCTATCGCCCTGACCTCCTCGCGCGGGCCGACATCGCCACGCCGCACATCGCAGGCCACTCCTACGAGGGCAAGGTCAACGGCACGGCCATCGTCTATCAGAAGGCCTGCGAATTTTTCCGCCGCCCCGCGGCCTGCCCCTTCACCCTTCCGCCGCCGCCCGTGCCGTTGTGCCATGCGGATGCGGCGGGCCGCACGGACGAGGACGTGCTGCGCGAGGTTGTCTCGCAGGTGTACGACATCGCGGCGGACTCCGACCGCCTGAAAACCTCCTGCGTCACGGACACCACCGCCCGCGCTGCCGCGTTCGACGCCCAGCGCAGCCGCTACCCCATGCGCCGCGAATTCACCTCCACGCGCGTCTCGCTCGCCAACGCCACCGCCGCGCTCAAAGGCAAGTTCGCCGCGCTGGGGTTTGAGGTGACGGCTTGACGACAAGACAGCGGGACGAAGAAAGCAGAGGGGCAAAAGAACATAAGGGGCAAAGGTGTTTCTCGGTGTCCTTGTGTCCCTTCTGTCTCCTTGCTCCCTCCGTCCCCTTAACGCAGGATGATTGCGGGAATGAAGCCATGCCGCCGTTGCGCCGCCGAGGGTGACGAGGGCGATGAGCAGGGAGGTGCCGGGAGCGCAAGGCTTCCGCCTTGCATCTCTTGTCGGCAGGGCGGAAGCCCTGCGCTCCCGGATGACCTGCGCCGTATCTCGTCTTTCACTTTTTGGGGCAGGTCGATCTCGGGCATGGCCAGACCGTATTTCGCAAGGTCAACGTTGCACACGGGGTTGCCGTCCTCGTCGAACCACACCACCATGGTCAGCAGATCGGGGGCGTTTGGGGCACTTTTTCAAACACTCTAAACCTTTCCGCATCCTCATGGAATTTCAGGCGTTTGTTCGACCGGGGGTCTTTCCCGACGTACGTTGATGAAGCCGCCGTTGTCGGCGGGGTTGCCGTTGCCGGAATGGATATGGGGGGCGGTGGTGCGGAAGGCTTTCTCCCGTTTCATTTTTTTCTCATGCGACGCCATGCCGCCGTTGCGCCGCCGCCGAGGGTGATGAGGGCGATGAGCAGGAGGGTTCTCCACGGGGCGGCCGTGCCGGGGGCGCAGGGCTTCTGCCCTGCATCGCCAGCATTGCAGGGCGGAAGCCCTGCGCTCCCGGATGACCTGCGCAGTATCTCGTCTTTCACTTTCGGGGGCAGGTCGATCTCGGGCATGGTCAGGCCGTATTCCGCAAGGTCAACGTTGCACACGGGGTTGCCGCCCGCGTCGAACCACACCACCATGGTCAGCAGCTCGGGGGGGATTTGCGACATATCCTTAATCGTACCCCAGTATTTCTCCGTCGGCGGGTCCATCTTCATCCAGAACTGGCGCAGGATTTCCAGGACGTAGGCGGCTTGCGGCCCCGCATTGGTGACCGACGGGACAATGTCGTACATGCCTGACTTGACGGCATCATGGGAATTGTTTTCATAATCATGGGAAAACTCCGCATAATGATAATTGATGAGATTAGTGCCTGACACTCGCATTGCCAACTTTTCTCTCCAGTTCGGGATACATATCAAATCAATGTCCCGCTCATCCCCTTTCGCAATCAGGTACCGCAGGGGAGCCGTCATGGAAAATCTCGGGCTCAGAACGTCCCCGCCGGGCAACGCCTGCGCCCACGCAACGAACTCCCGGTTTGTTTTGAAAGGGGCGATGCCCGGGGCTTTTTCCCGTAACAATTTCCGCACCCAGCCAAGGGCTTCCTGATTCCCACGCGACATCAAATCTCCTCCATCAAGATCATAAATCCGCTCTATCGCATGGCGCACAAGTTGAGAATTTGGATTGCCAAAATTCTCTTCAAGTATCTTGCAATAGGCTTCAACAGACTCAATGGGGCTTGTCTCTTCAGGCGTGGAGGCGCGAAGCCCCATCGCCGCCACGCACACTAATACCGCTAACATCCCCTTCATTGATCTACCCTTAACACGGTTTTTGTTTTAATGTCTATAGTGACGGTTGCACCCCAAATAGTAGCCCCCTGCGTCATCAACTCTCCTTCACCCTTTGGATACCTCGCACCTTCAATGAACTCTACCTTCTTTAGGGAGGCAAGGGAACGATGCAAAAAGGATACTATGATGGTTTCGCCTTTGATTACCACATTATCCACGGCAATATCATCTGGTTTCCCACCTACTTGACTGGCTTTCGCATGGGCAATCCGCACATATTCGGCGACCTCTGCGGAATCGGGGGCAACCCCAATACCCGTTGATGATGCTATGGAGTTGGTCACAAGCGCAGCCAACGCTGGTGATATTCCGCTTGCAGTATTCTTGTTTTCGGTGCTGGTATTTTCAACATGGAGGCTGGTAGCGTTGGTAATGTGTTCGACACCGAAATGTCCCGTAGTCGCTATATGCCTCTGAATAATCAAGACACGCAGCAACAATAGTATCAGGGCTACCGTAACTGCCAATACGACTGTCATCTTTTTTTTTGTTACCATGACATCAGCCTCTTTTTCGCCATACGCCTACCCTTGACTTCGGTCTATCCGCACCACGGTCTTCGCTTTAATGTCTATAATGACGTTGATTTCTGCTTCAAGGAGAAGAGTTCTTGGTATGCTAATCTCCCCTTGACTCATAGGGCGTCTCAGGATTTTGGAAGAAGAGGATTCACCTTTTTTCGGGGGAGGATACCTTCCGAATACCACTAAGATGTTTTCGCCCTGGACTATCACTGTGGTTGGCACAAAGGTATCGTCTGATATTTTGCCATCTGGCCAGACCTTCGCACGGGCGATTTTCACATATTCGGCGACTTCAGGGGAGTCGGATGTAATCCCCATCTCTGTTGCAGAAGCTATGGATTTTGCCATAAGCGCCGCTAATGTTGGCTGTTCCTCATCTCCTGTACCCATGTTTTCGGCATTAGTGCTTTCAGCATGGACACGTTCAGGATTAGTGCTTTCGACATCGGCATTTTCAACGCGGACATTTTCGACATTAACGCACTCGTCTTTGATGTTGCCGTCTAACGTTGAGCGTTTCTCAGTGTTCATCACAAACAACAGCAACAGCATCGTGATTGCCGTGATTATCAACATGATTTTTCGTATCAGTCCATGTTCCATGGTTTCAGTCTCCTTTCGGGTGGTGTTATCGGATAAAGTTTTTTACCCATGCCTAACGGGTGTCCAGCGGGTATTTTCCCTGGGATGGATGGGTCTTCGAGATAGTCGTAAACGATTCCTGGCAAAGAATTGGTAGAAGCATGCTCTTTGTCTTTGTCACTAGGACCAACTGAGCGTTCGGCGAAGGTGACATACGTCGTTGGCGTGTGCGTGTGAAACCACCCGACCACATAGACCGCCATGCCCGTGGGGCTGGGAGTGAAAGGAAGGTTCAAGTTCTGGGCAGGCAATATCATCCCTGCCAGTTCGTCATTTTCCATCCAAGGACCGCTGGCATGCGCAATAGTACCGTACATCCCATTAGTGGTGTTGAGCGTGATGTAGCACCCATGTTCGCGCCTTTGCGTGGTTGTTGTCTCTGTCTCTGTCGTTGTCCACATCGCATTAAACGTAGGCTGCAAATCGGCTTCATACATGAAATTCTCAACCTTCGGGAAATATACGTCAAAATCTTTTTTCGCCGAATAGACCCGTGTGCCGTTGAGAAGTGCGGAAGCCCTGACCTCGTAAAACCCAGCAGCCCTTGCAGTAGGCGTGAACGTTTTGCTTGAGCCTTCATACCATTTGTACCAAGGCTCATTATCGCCCATGCGTCTTATCTCGATTTCGTAATCGCTCGCAGGAAGCCCATTCTCTGCAATGGCCGATATGGTGAAAGTGGGCGTATCAAGCAATGTCACTATTGGCTCCGAAATGCTGAGCAGAACCCCCGGCACATAGATCTTGCCCGTCTTGCCCTTGGCCATGTTGACGGCGTCGCCGTTGTAGAGGACGGTGAGGAGGTTCTGGGGGTCCTCGACGACATAGACGCTGCCGGAGCCGTAGCGGTCGAGGCGCACGCCGGGGACGGCGGTGTCGTCGATGAGCAGCTGCCAGTCGTAATCGGAGCCGAGGGGGCCGCGGTTGGTGTCGGTCCGATTCAGGCGGGAAACGCATGGCTTGTTCTTGGTCATGTTTGGGAATAAGCGTAAAACACCATCTTGTCCGATAGGCGGACGAGTACCAGCGGGAAGGCGAGCGAATCCCAAGGAAGCGAATAGACAAATATGTCCGCTGATTTCACTTCCCGTTCTGACGGGAACCATTTCACGTTTTTAGTCCATCGGAGAACATTCCAAACAGCATTTTCAATTTCACCGTTCACCCGATCTCCCCGGACCCATCCATGCTCGGGAGTCAGGGTTGAAACATCCACATCCGAAATTTCCATGGCATACGCACCAAAGTGGCCCCCGTGAAAATCTGGCATAGATTGGTACCCGTGAAGAACCTGCTTCAATCGTCTTTCCCCTATCTTACACTCATTCAGCACACTGCGGGCTAGATGCTGGCTGGCGGGATTCGTGACATCCTGCTTGGGGTTGTACACGCAAGAGGCGATGACAAGAATTGCCACAATCCCGACCCCCAGCAACACCCCGAGCAAATAACGAGCGAAATACGCCATGCCGATGATTGCGCCACTGCCGATTAAGACTCTTCTTCCCACTTTCAAGGTTTTACCCCAACTCAATTCACCAGACTCACTTCTGGCTAGCTTCTCGCTTCGCTTCTCGTTCGGCTTCCTCTCTTTCAAGTTGTTCAACAAGTCCTTTCGCGAAAAAGGCTGGCGATTCGGAGAAACATAGCTTTTCCCTCCAGTGTTCGGAGCGAATCGCAGTTAAAAAATCGCTGGCCTCAATAACCGCTCGGTGTCTCCCTGGCAACAAAGTAGGGGGGAGCCAGACTTCATCTCCGAGGACGGCACGAATTTGAGGGAATGAATCTGTTGCCGTGAAGACCATAGTTTTTCTTCGGAAAGAGAGCAGTGCAGGCAAAGATGCGCCGATGCAGTGGTCAGAGAGGGCAAGGCGACGCGACAAAGCGGTCAAGCTGCATTTCTCCAATATCCGCAACCCATACATATTGTGTATGTCTTGGGGCAAAAAGAGAAAACTCATATCCTGCCCAATCGCCACACCAATCGCATCAAGTTTTTTTTCAAACGGCATCTCTTCGATGGTTGCCATTGAAAACCTGTCGGAGCCGTATTCCACACTAACAAGATTGCCAATCGTTGACAAATCACATCGGAACTCGGCAAGACGCTCCACTAGCCTGTCATAACAGGTCGGCACATCCCCAACCATCGCCAGCCGTTCACCAAGGTTGATGTAGATTACACGGTTTATTGAGTCTATTAAGAAATAGTTGACGTAGCTGGGGTGTTTCAGGAAACGGTTACGCACATCCAACAAAGCATCCGCTGCTTCGCAGAACGCTTCGGGGGACATTTCTTGGAGAACTTTTTCGTAACTTTCAAGTCCTTGCCAGAAAGTCCTTGCCATATTTCGATAGCCAGTTTGCACAAGCGCCTTGGCCTCGTCTTTGTTCTCCTTGTGCTTCACAGAGTGGACTGCTGGCCAGTCCTCTTGAAGCGACTTGACACTAACTAGCGTTTTCTTGAAGTCGTTGGTTGAGATTGCGTTTCTCCAGTTGTCCAGTCCGTCATCCCCTGCGCCAGTTACGATAGTAAACGCCGTGATGCCCAAACATCCAGCCATCATGACAACTCTGATTCTTCGCATCATAAATTACCCCTATGGATTTTCGGCTGGTGGCAGGTTTGCGATTGCCTCCAATATATCCAAGTCAGGCGTTAGTGGTATTGAAAAAAACTTTGCGTGAATATCGGTATTCCACGTAGGAGGATTAGTGCTGGCGATTTCTACAAAAATCCCTTGTAGCGCCCGCATTTGCCTGATGACATTTGTCCTGCCGATTTCAGAATAGGTGTTATTTGTGGAAAGCATTTGTATTGACTGCTCCCAGTAATTCGTAGCACCCGCACTCCATCCCTGCAATGTTAGCGCAACCGTGCCTCTCGCATACAGCACTTCGGGGGATACATTCGTGGTGACATTCCCTTCGACAAACAGCAAAATGTTTGTCGCATTATGCGTTTGCCAGATGGTATCAAATGCGGCGACAAAGTTCGTGTCACCCGCAAACGCCGTGACTCCTATACAACCAAGCATCATGACAACTTTGATTCTCTTCATAATCTCTCCTTCCAATTTTAACACATTACATGATAAACAGACTTCATACAACAAGAAACTTAAAACGGAGGGAGATATGCAGGATAATCGCTTCTCCCAGCTCCGACATCCGTAGAAGGCCATCCCCTTTTCGCAGACTCGCTTTGCATTGCGGAAATGGGCGTACCACACGTCTCGAGGATGGTCTTGAAATCCGCGTTGGGGGTCATGCCAAGCTGATACCCTGCCGCCATCGAGGCGATGTCCTCGGGATCGTCAAGTTTGCCCCCTTTCCTCAACACATGAAACACGTGTGAAGCGAATTGGGTTAGTCTTAAGTTTAACCATGTTTTTGCACAACAATACGCATAAAGAAAATTGCCAATCTGGTCTTTTCCGAATACATGTTCCGAAATCGTCACGGTGTGATTGCAGTAACGTTTGCAGGGGGAGTTACCAGACACATAATCGTCACCGCTATGCCCCATATCTCTCATTGTACCTCTAAAATAGTATAGAAATAATGCAGCTTGTATCTCTGGCTGTAGTGAAGTATTTTCAAAACTTCTATTCCGCAACTCAATGTACCACGCATCATACCGCGCCACTTCGCTCATGAAATAATCCGTCACATCGGGGCCGCCGAGGGGGAGCAGGACGTTCGCGCCGCTCACGGGGTATCCAGAGCCGACAAGGTCGCACTCGAATTTGTAGAGGCCGCCGTCCTTGGGGTTCTGGAACGTGACCGCCTTGCCGACGGACTGGCTCAGGCTGCCGGAGTTCGGCCCGTCAACTTTCGACCAGTATGCGTAAAACGAAGAGCCGAACATCGAATCAGGGAAACCGCAGACATTCAAATCGACGGAGAAATCCTTTATGGAGTAATCAGGGTTCTCCACCTCGCTGTAGAAAACCGCTAACGCCTGTCCCGGGGTCTCTTGGGAGCAGGGGTCTCCGAAGTTTGTCTTAAACCCGCTGAACCTCTGCGGGGAGTTGTCCGCGACGGGCGATGAGGCCTCAATCACACACGGCACATAAATCTTCCCCGTCTTGCCTTTCGCCATGTTCACGTCGTCGCCGTTGTACAGTTGGGTCAGCAGGCCGTCGGGGTCCTCGAGGTGGAAGAAGCCCGTACCATAGAGTGCAGGGAGCAGACCTGTGGCAGTGGAATCATTGATGAGGAACTGCCAGTCGTAATCCGCGCCCAAGGCACCGCGGTTGGTGTCGGTCCAGACGAGTTTGTAAGTGTAGGACTTGCCTTTGACGAGGGGGTGCTCTTGGGAGGTCACCGTGCCGTAGCCGTAGTTGCAGACGTGGCGGGTCTTGCCGCTGGAGTCGTTGGTGATGTACAGGTCCCAGCGCTCGGACTGGCTGGAGCTCGGGTCGCCGACGGTGAACTTGACGGTGACGCAGTTGGCGGGGTCGCCGCCGTCGTCGGGGTCGGTGGGGTCGCTGCCGGGGGAGTGCGGGATCTCGTCGATGTCCGGCACGCCGTCGCCGTCGGTGTCGGCGACGCGGGGGTCGCAGCCGTGGATGTATTTCTCGAAGTAGGTCATGCCGCCGGCCGCGGCCTTGGTGGCGTACTGGTTGGTGACGGTGAGGCCGTACTGGCGCTTCCAGCCGTCGGGCAGGAAATCGCCGGCCGTGCTGTACTTGCGCGGGTCGCCGCTGTATTTCCACTCGTCGCCGTCAAGG
>Ga0082212_10006881_pt1 | contig 15164 bp, 11 predicted proteins | sample TergutNt197P3_FD_71548 | JGI IMG/M metagenome (GOLD analysis project Ga0082212, IMG submission 71548) | Neocapritermes taracua P3 segment gut microbial communities from Petit-Saut dam, French Guiana - Nt197 P3 | ecosystem: Host-associated > Arthropoda: Insects > Digestive system > Gut ...
GTGCCGGTGTTTATAGACAAAAAATCGGAGGCGCAAAAGTTGTTGCAACGTATTCGCGATGAGGTGCACCGCTTTGGAATTACGCACCACCGCAAACGTCGCGCTAAAAAGAGTATTCATTCAGAATTAGATGATATTAAAGGTATTGGAACAAATACCAAAGAGAAACTTTTGAAACATTTTAAAACTGTTTCCAAAATAAAAGCAGCACCTTTTGAAGAACTTGCGGAGGTAATTGGGAAAAGGAAGGCGCGGTTGGTAACCGAAATAATTTCAGCACCAGATAACAAATCATAGAAAATTAAGAACTTATAATATTTAGAAATACAGAGCGTTAAAAAATAATTATTATTTATTTAAGCACGAATATATTCTTGTTTTTAAAAAAGAATTTTAAAATATGATAACAATAGAAGAAATACAAATTTCATTAAAATATATGAACGATACTTGGGCGTTCCAAAAAGATTATTTAGATGCTCAAACAAAATTCATTTATACTGCCGATACAATAGATGAAATTAGGCAACATAGCACAACTAATAATGTTGATTTTAATTATGCTCTACATAGATGGTATAATTTTAACTGTGCAAAAATACACGAAGAGTTTTTTATTTTAAATGGTGCGACTAAGGCAGATGATCCCTATCATAAAACTATAGACTTTTACTTGCTTGATACCCCTTTTGATTTGAAAACTACCGTTTTTCCAAAAGCGATTAAAGATAAAAGTAATTATGATTTGAATAATAGAATTGGGAAAAATAATTTAATTATGTGGATGTATGAAAATCAATCAAAGGAAGGACGATTTCATTTAGAAAATAGATTATTTATTGTTTGCTCGAATATGGTAAAAAAATCCGATTTCACTCAAATACTAAGAAAAATTAAGTCGTTTATAGAATTTTCTAAACAAAATGGTTTTAATATTTTAAAAATTAACAATAAAGATTTATATAGTGATATTATTTGGATACAGTAAATTATGAATTACATAGGTTCAAAATATAAACTTTCAGGTTTTATAATGGAAACTGTTGAGTCGGTTGTTGGGCACGATTTGTCAGATACAGTTTTTTGTGACCTTTTTGCAGGGACAGGAATTGTAGGGCGAAGTTTCAAAACTAAAGTCAAACAAGTAATTGCCAATGATATTGAGTATTATAGCTATGTTCTAAATAAAAACTATATTGAAAATCATAGCGAAATAAAAGACAAAGAGCAATATATTCAAGAATTAAATAATTTGCCTTTGCTCGAAAGCGGCTTTATTTATAAAAATTATTGTTTGGGAGGAAACGGTGAGCGGCAATATTTTTCTGACAAAAACGGCAAAAAAATAGATACAGTCCGTCAAAAAATTGAAACTTGGAAAGCAAGCGGTAAAATTTCTGATAATTTGTATTATTTTTTCCTTGCAAGTCTGCTCGAAAGTGCCGACAAAGTTGCGAATACTGCTTCGGTTTATGGCGCCTATTTGAAAAATCTTAAAAAAACTGCTCAAAAAGAATTTATTTTAGAACCTGCTGATTTTGAAGGAAATGACAATAAACACCAAGTTTTTAATACCGACAGCAACCAATTGATAAAACAAATTTCAGGAGATATTTTGTATTTAGATCCACCTTACAATGCGCGTCAATATGGAGCAAATTATCATTTACTGAATACGATAGCAAAATATGATGATTTCGTTCCGAAAGGAAAAACAGGATTGAGAAATTATCAAAAATCAAAATATTGCAGTCGTAATATGGTAAATCAAGAATTTGACAATTTAATTAAAAATGCAAATTTCAAATACATTTTTTTGAGTTATAATAATGAAGGGTTGATGTCGGTTACTGATATACAAAAAATCATGTTAAAATATGGCAAATATGATTTAGCAGAAACAGATTATCAGCGTTTTAAAGCAGACAAAACAGAAAATAGAAAACATAAAGCAGATAGTACAAAAGAATATTTGCACATTTTGGAAAAAGATTGAAACATTTGTTTGAGTAAAAAAAAATGTAAATTTTAAAATTTTACTGCATCTATTGAACAAACTTCCACACAAATTCCACATTTCACACACTTTTCCGCCTCAATCGTATGCTTTTCGTAGGGAGTATAGGCAATGGCATCAACGGGGCAGGCTTTGGCACACTTGGTGCAGCCTGTACAGTTGTCGGTTATGGTATAGGTAACCAATTCTTTGCAAGTGCCGGTTTTGCAGATACCGTTGACATGTTCTTCATATTCTTCTCTAAAATATTTTAAGGTGGTTAAAACGGGGTTGGGCGCGGTTTTCCCTAATCCGCAAAGGGCAGCCTTTTTTACGTTTTGCGCTAATTCTTCTAACTTGCTAATGTCGTTAGGCTCACCTTTTCCGCTGCAAATCTTGTCCAAGATGTCGAGCATACGTCGAATGCCGATGCGGCAGAAGGTGCATTTACCGCACGATTGGTTGCATGAAAAAGTGAGGAAATAACGGGCAACATCCACCATACAGTTGCTTTCGCTTAGCACGATTAAACCGCCGGAGCCCATCATTGCGCCCAAATTGGTGAGTGCATCGAAATTCACGGGCGCATCGCACAAGTGCGCCGGAATGCAGCCGCCCGAAGGTCCGCCTATTTGGATAGCCTTCAGTTTTTCGCCGCCTTCCACACCGCCGCCAATATCTTCCACAATCTGATTGAGCGTAATGCCCATCGGCACTTCAATCAACCCACCGTGGCGCACTTTGCCTGCCAGCGCAAACACTTTGGTACCTTTGCTACTGAGGTTTCCGGTTGCGGCGTATTGTTCGTATCCGTTTTTTACTATGTAAGGAATTTGGCTTAATGTTTCTACATTATTTACTATGGTGGGGTAGCCGTTAAAGCCTTCAACGGCAGGGTAGGGAGGACGTTGCTTGGGAAACCCGCGATTCCCTTCCATAGAGGCAATGAGCGCAGTTTCTTCGCCGCAAACGAAGGCGCCGGCGCCTTCAAAAATGGAAATATCGAAAGTAAAATTGGTACCGGCAATGTTTTCGCCCAGCAAGTTTTGTTCACGGCAAAGTTCAATGGCTTTGCGAATGTGCGATACCGCCAGCGGATATTCCGCCCGAATATAGAAAATGCCTTGTTTAGCGCCAACAGCAAAAGCAGTGATAATCATTCCTTCAATTACGCGGAAGGGGTACGATTCAAGCATCATTCTGTCCATAAATGCGCCGGGATCGCCTTCATCACCATTGCAAATCACAAATTTTTCAGATGCGTTGGCAGTAGCTGCAATTTTCCATTTTTCACCTGTGAAAAAACCGCCGCCGCCACGCCCACGAAGCCCACTTTTCAAAACCAAATCAATAATATCTTTAGGCGTATGTATGGTTAATGTTTTTTTTAATGCTTGAAAACCTCCGTTGGCAATATATTCATCTATATTTAACGGCGTTAAAAAGCCGTAGCCCTCTGTTGAAATATGTTTTTGTTTCGCCAGAAAACTGTTGATAATGCCGGTGCGCTCCTTTTCCGGTTTCCAAACCACATTGTTCCACGTCACATCGGTGTGAAACATATCAATACCATTAAGCAAACTGTTTTTCAATCTTTTGAAATAACCTTCAGGCTTAAAGTGCCGATGCAGAATTTCTTTGATTTCTGATGGTTTTACGTTGGGATAACGGGTGACGAGTGACGGATTACTTGTCACTTGTAACTCGTCACTTGTTTCCACCACATCTATCACCGGCACTTGGCTGCAAACGCCCACGCATCCCACCGACTTGATATTTACCTCAATTCCTAATTCTCTTGATGCGTTTTGCAACTCTTTATAAATATCTGCCGAGCCGCTTGCCTGACAACAGGATCCCAAACCCAGCCGTATTTCGCCATTTATTTTTTTTTGATTTTTTTTAGGAACTTCCTGTTTTTTTTCACTTTGTTGAAGCAAAAAATCATCAATAATTTCATTCACTTTCGCGGGCATTACGTGTCCGTAAATTTTCTTGTCAATTTGCACTACAGGGGCTAAGGTGCAACAACCCAAGCAGGCAATTTTTTCAATGGAAAAAAGTTGGTCGGAGGTGGTTATGCTGTCTTCTTCCATTTTCAGTTCGCGGCGAAAGGCGTCATATACATTTTCAGCGCCTTTCACGTGGCAAGCTGTGCCGGTGCACACTTTGATAAGGTGTTTCCCATAAGGGATGTGCCGAAATTGCGAGTAAAAAGTGGAAACACTGATGAGTTGTGCGCGGTCAATCTCTGTTTTTTCGCAAATACACTCCATAGCCTCCTGCGGCAAATAACCAAATTCGTTTTGCACCGCTTGAAGTAAAGGGATAATGTGGCTTCGAGTTGTGCCGATACGTTCAATAATATTGTCTATCACTCTCCAAATATTATTTTGTTTTCCATCATTTCTTCGCGGGTTTTTATTTTTAACCGCAAGTATTCCATTGGTCGGGCGCCCTTTATTTTATTGCAGGAACCACACAGTAATTGGTAATTTTCGTAATAATCGCCGCCGCCTTTGGCTTTGGGGATGAGGTGGTCTATTTCCAAATTCCAAATATCAAATGCTGTTCCGCAGGCATTACACAAACCATTCTGTTCCTTATACAACCGCTCCTTAACCGATGCAGACGGCAATTCTATTGCTATATCAGTTCGTTGCGGAACAATGGTTGTGTTTACAAAATCTTGAAACAATCCCGCATCATTGCTTAATCTTTCAATCAAAATACCCACTGCCTGCTTTTCTATATCAATACCCATCCATTTTCTGCCGAGTTGCTGCGCGGCAACACAGGTAGTTGCGCATCCGCAAAACGGGTCAAAAACAATATCCCCTTCATTGGATGATGCTTTGATAATGCGGTGCAAAAGGGCAAGCGGTTTCTGGGTGGGGTAGCCGGTAGATTCTTTTGCAGATGGACCTATCGGAATAATATCATCTGCATCCCACAAATTAGAAATTCTAACCCCTTTGCTTTCTGAAAAATATTGTTTATAATAGTAATATTTGGAAGTATCAGTTTTCTTTAATTTGTTTTCAGCATTCAATTTATCAAAAGTTTTTTGCGAATAAGTTCTTAAAACTTGCCAACGATACGCGCCTTTGCCGTCATTGTCATTATTCGTAAATTTATTTGAAACATACTCTTGAGAATACGCATCATATTGTTTGTTAAAAAGATATTCATCACTTTTAGAATAAAATAGAATGACATCAGTATTGGCAGGAAAGCGGTTGGATATGGCTTTGCTGCTTCCTGTATCGGTGGTTCGTTCCCAAATAATTTCATTTCTAAAATTATTCCTGCCAAAAATTTCATCTAAAACTATTTTCAAATAGTGGCTTGCCGTAGTGTCGCAATGCAAATATAAACTACCTGTACTTTTTAAAATTCTGTGCATTTCTACTATACGTTGCGCCATATAGGTCAAATAAGCCATCATTGCCCTGCTGTGAATTTCGCCGGTAGTTGCAATAAATTTTGTTAATGACGGATATTTGGCGGCTAATGTGTCAAGATATGCCTCATCAACATCCTGCCAAGTCCACATATCCTTAAAACTTGAGCCTGCTGCCTTGCTGCCGATAGGCGCAGAATAGATACGTTTTGAGTTAAACGGCGGGTCTAAATAGATTAGATCAACAAAATTGCTGTTCATACCGGTTAAGATGAACAGATTGTCGTTGGTGTATAAGGTGTTAGTAAATTTTTCTGTCATTTTTGAATTAGTTTTATTTGAGTTTGCAAATAAACATTATTTTTTCATCGCGCAATAAATACTTTTCTCTGTTTTCACCACCACCTTCCCATCTGTAAACGCCGGTGTGGCAAACGTTTTCTCTCCTGTTTCAAAAGAATGGACCAAACTAAAATTGCTTTTTGCAGAAAATATAAACACTTTACCCTCAGTGCTTATTAAATAGATTTTACCTTCAACAATGATAGGCGAAGCGTTACATTCGCAGTTCAACTCCATAGTTTTCAGTAACTCTCCGCTTTGCGCATCAAAACTTGCCGCTACGCCATAAGAGGTAACTATAAACACAAAATCTTTTGTTGCTACCGGACTTGCCACTTCGGGCAGAAACTCGTCGTTTTCCCAAAGTACCGTGCCGTCGGTTGCGTTAATGGCGGTCATTGTAGCGTATTCTGTGGCAACAAAAACAATTCCATTTGCGCAAGCTGCGCCCGCAACCGGCTCTCCCGCCATACACTCCACACGCCAATATGCTTCGCCGGTGTTTGGATTATAAGAGGTTACGCCCGGATTGCCTACTAAAATAAGTTGTGGTTTGTGGTTCACCGTTGCCACTATCGGGCTACTCCACGAAGGGTGTTTTTCCTGCCGTTCTTTTGCATGGCGCAGATTCCCTGTTTCCAAATCTAAAGCAATCACCTTTTTACTATTACGATTGTCGTATTGAATAATTAGCGAATTTCCGAAAATAAGCAGCGAAGAAGCGTAGCCGTAGGGATTGTCAGGAATGCCGATGTTTTTTGCCCACAGCTGCTTACCGTTCGTATCGGCGCAAAGCACATCACCGGTAGCGAAAATGGCGCACACCTGTTTGCCGTTGGTTGCTACGGTGGATGCTGCCCAGCCTGTGTCGTCTGTTACTTTCAGCGATGAGGCGGGTGCGTTTGAAACTGCCAATTTCCATAGTTGCTTTCCGGAACTTAACTCGTAGCAAAACAGTTCCCTTGCCTCTTCATCTGCACCCGAAAAGAACAGTTTGTTTCCATTGATTACCGGCGAGTTATAGCCTTTGCGCGGCACATTTACCTTCCAAAGAATATTCTTGCCCGATGCTAAATCCCAAGAAGTTGGAATGTTTTTAGCACTGCTGATGCCGAGCGAATTATTGCCCCGAAAACCGTTATGGGTAACTTTCGATATTTCAAGAGTATCTACCGTAATGGCAGTTTGCTCTGTTGTGTCAACTAACGAATCAACAAATTCTGCAATATCTGCATAACTATCAGCAATATTGTTGTTATTATCTGTGTCAATTTGCGTACATCTGTGGACACTGAATTTCAGATACGGTGATGTTAGCAAAGCAAAAACAACCCCGCACATCGTCAATCCGCTTGCGACCCAAACAACATATTTCCTTGTTTTCGATTTTATTAACCAGTCGTCAATTGGGTCAATTTCTTTGCCGTGAATGTTTTTGTTTTTAGCGTAATAAATTCGCAACGAAACTACAAACACAGCGCACATTGCCAACAAAATAAGGATGCCTGTTTTAAGCCGGTTGAGGTTAATAAAATAGGCTTTTCGCGCCAACAAGTCCAACTCCCGAATTTGTTCCTGCAACTGTGGATTGCCGCCCATTTCTTCATTAGCCTGTTTCAAATTTTCAATCATTTCAGAGCGAATCGTATCGGAACTGCTTACCTGAAAATAGTTTGTACTAAGCATTATGGAAAACACCGTTATAAAAACGGCGGATACTATGGCGATGTTTCGGGTGATTGATTTCTTCATTTTTTAAATAAGATACGGAGAAGCTGATACCCACAAATCATACACCGGAACCTCTACCTCTTTTTGCAGCGCTTCAATCAATTTTTGCGAATCCATTTTGTATCCCTGTGGCGATGTCGGGTTTACGCAAATAGCAACTAACTTATTTTTATTCAGCACCTTTAACTTGCCGCCGGCGCGGTAGTAATGGTTCAAAACATCTTTATCTACAAAAATTTTGGTAAAATCTTTGGCAATTAAAACAATGTTTCGTATTTGTTTTTGAATGCGTAAAAGGTTTAATAAGGAATTGGTTATAATGCCGGCAACATAAATGGTAGTGCCGTGTTTTAGTAGTTCATTTTTATAATTATCTAATAATAATGATGATGGGATTTGTAAATCAATACATTCATTATCATTTATGGCATAAATCCCGGAGTCAAAATTTTCGAGAGTTGTTTTCAATTCTGTTTTAAATGCTTCAATTTGCGTAAGTTGGTAAACAAATTTGGTTTTGCGCACCAATTCCGGGAGGATAGGAGTAAGCGCGGCACCGGTGGTTAAAATCAAAGATTTGGATAGGGTAGGGGAGGCGAGCGATTTTCGAGACAGCGCCCCGTCGGTCATCACAAAATCAAAGCCAAAATTGTAAAGTTGCTCCATCACTTGCTTGAGCCATGCGGTAGTATTTGGTCCGGAAAGTATTACTTTTCCGGAAGTTATGGCTTTGGCAAATACCAACCTGCCGTGCGAGGTACTGCGTTGCGAAACTTCCAAAATTTCTGCCGTAAGTTTTTTCTTTTTGTAAAAATATTCTGAAGTAACAAACCCCATCCCTTCAAAAATCTCAATTTCAGGTTTTTGGGTGTTGGTAACGAGGTCGGTTTGTTCGCCGTCAATACCAATGGAGGTAACGGCAACTTTTCGTCCTGTTTCTTTACATTGTTGAAGCAAATAGTTTAAACAGGTGGTTTTACCGGTATTTTTCTCCATTCCAATGATGGAGAGGCTTTTATAAGGGAGAAGGGTTTTTATTAAGTTCATATTGTTGTGCGATGTGGCTGTCATTTGCTTAACTATTTGCACTCGTTCTAAATCCAATCGGATTACAGTGCAAAAGTAGAGTTTTTTTTGAAAGTCATAAAACTAAAATAACTGAAACAATAATCATACTTACATTGCCGGAGCAAGTCCGGTGGCAGAAAAAGAATGTGGCGGCAAATTGAGCGTTGTATTTTGTAAATTTCTCTGTACAAAAAATGCTTACGCGTTTTTTTTTGCCGCCATATTTTTTTGCGTGGTTGAAAGTTAAATAGTTTTTTATTTATTCAATAGCATTTTTAAGCGCATTAGGAAGTTCAACATAAGTTTTTAAAACCCTGTCCCATACTTTATAACACTCATCATCACCACAGTCTTTTTTTGCATATTCTGAAGAGATATATACTGTAAATTCCCTACGGTTTCCTGGATTCCTTTTGATTTCAAGTCTTGTTCTTACTTTTATTTGACTAAAAGTTTTTATAACCCAAGTAGATTTTGCCCATCCAATATTTTTATCGCTTACAGTAAAATCTCCAAAATAGTCTGACGCATAACGCATTAATGTGTACCAAATATCATCATCTTCCTCTTCACTTCTTGCATTAATTCTTATGTTTTTATTAGCGATATCTGATGCAGGTGCAGAGGCAACCCAAGAATCATCTTCAATTAAATTTACATTTACTATTCCGGGATTATCCGTACCCTTAACGGTAACAGAATTAGAAAAATACCCCTCACGAGAAACATCTGCTATTTTGAATTCGTTTCTGTATAACGATAGAGTATATTGGCCTTTGGAAACATTTGTACCATCAATGGTTATCACAGCGTCTATAGGTGTAGTTTTAATTACATAATCTCTTGCTAATGTATTTGGGTCTCTTTCCAATGATACTTCAGTAATGATTGGACTGTTCTTATTAATAGAAATATTTTTTGGAAAATAGTTTGGCGCTGATACAGATACACTGCTATAAGATTTTACTTTGAAAGTAGCTTCCTGAGAACCAACGTAACTTCCATCAACTCTTATGCTACTACCACTTGTGGGATTTCGCACTACTACTGACTTTGTTGCGACACAACTCGCCAAAATTCCAGATAAAATTATTGAGAAAAAAAAGATGTATTTTTTCATAAAAAAATTTAGTTTAACGTCTCGCTTCCTTTAAGCAGACAAAAATTAATAAATCAATTTATTACAATTGAACCATCGGTTTCAATTATTTTTTCCCTTCTGATACGGCTTCACAGGTCTTGCCCGTTTTTATACAAGGTTATCTTTTCCTCTCCGCATTTTTTGGGGAACAGTTACGATTCTGTTTTATATGTTGTGGCGGTTTTTCCGTCGTCAAATTTTTTAATTTCAGACAATAAAAAAAACGTGGTACTTTTTTATTTGCTATTGAGGTCTTCTACTACCTGCCACCAAATAAAGTAAAGTCCACGCTTAACGTGAACGTTTACTTACCTTACTCTTTGGTGGCTTTGAATTTATAGAAGAATTCAAATTGAAAATGTAGAAGAATTCAATAGCAAAAAATAAAGCAAAAACGCTTTAAAATTGTAAGAAACAAAGAACGCTGATTTACAGAGCTACATTAGTATTTAGAAGTTAACAGTATAAGAAGTACATAAAATAAATCGGGCACAAAAATATAATAAATGTTTTCAAATAGGATTTAGATTTTCAGAAATTCAATACTATCAAATTTTCTTTCTCTTGCCACTTGGTTTTGGGTGGTTGGGTGGAGGTGGTGGTATGACTATTGTGAAATAGTTGCAAATATCTTAAATTTTCTTACATAGTTGATAATTTTTCAACTTTAGATTCAAAATCTTCTATAAAAACTTTTCAGGTGGTTTTACCGGTATTTTTCTCCATTCCAATGATGGAGAGGCTTTTATAGGGGAGAAAGTTCATATAAATAATTGCAATTGTTCGTTTTTATTTTGCATATTCATTAAAACATAGTTGGAAATAAAAAGTTCCTTGCCGTTTTGGTCTGATTTTTCGGTAATATTTCTCATTCCGTAAGTCAAATTCCAAGGCGTGATATGTGCAAATGAAAACAAATTACGGATATATTCGCTATCATCATAAGTGATTAACCATTTATGCTTGCAGTTTTTCATATTATCTGCAAAACGTTTGTGATTGAACGACTTATGTAAGTTTCCATTTTTACCGTACAATGCCGATTTGGTTGCAGAATAATAGGGCGGGTCAAGGAAAATAAACACATTTTCACCCTCTTTTTTCAATAATTCTTCGTAATCGGAATTGGTTATTAAAGAGCCGTTTATAACTTGTCTTAAATCATTCAGTCGTTTGATACTGCTTTCGGTAAAACGCCCTGTAAAAGCACCCTCGCTGTAACCGCCGCTCAACGTTGTTCCCGAAAATGTGATGCGGTTGTAAATAAAAAATGCTGCCGCTCGCTCCAAATCGTTGAACTTCTCCAAATTTTCATTTAAAAATTGGTATAATTCTTTACCAATTGTGTATTTTTCTCTCCATTCATAAACTTTTGCAATCAATGTATCAACATCTTTTTGCATCATTTCCCAAAATTTGTATAATTCAGAATATAAATCATTTATCCAATATTTTTTATTAGGAAAACGTTGTTTTACATACACAAACACCGACCCGCCACCCAAAAAAGGCTCTCTAAACTCGTCAAAATCGGGTATCAATTTTGCGATAGTTTCAACGGCACGGCTTTTGCCGCCGGGGTAACGGAGGGGGGATTTAATCATATTTTCCAAATTTCTTTTGCTTTTTCAAATAAAAAAGTGGCTCGATTTTCTATTTCTGTTTCATTCCATTCTTCTAAAACCAAAAACAGATTTAGTGTTTCTAAACTTGAAGCATATTTATTCAAGCCTTCTTTCTTATCACCTTTTCCCTCTTTTTTGGTTTTCCAATCGGCATCTCTTATTGAAGAATTTAAAGGCTGTGTAATAATTGCCAAGTTACCAAGTGTAAGAAGTTTGCGATTCCTTTTTATTGTTTCTTCTTGATTTGTAAGTTTTCCCCAATTATTCTCCCATTTTTTAGGCATTAAATGCTCTAATGAATATTGATTAACTCCCTTTAATTCAGTGGAATGTTTGCTATTCCTCAATTTAGATTCTATAAAATACAAAATTCCTGCAGATTGTTTATTTATCAAAATTGAATTATCAAAACCATTTTTTAAATCTACATCAGAAGGCAAGAAATTAACTTTATCTTCTTGCCCTTCCAAAAATTTGACAAAACCTTCTTTCGACAAAATCTTATTATTTATCAATCTGTCTGTAAACAATTGATTGTAATTTTTCGTATTGGCGTGAATAATCATTCTTCTCATTATAAAAGTTTCAATAAACTCAAAAAGTTCGTTTCTACTATTTTCATCTTCTACATTTTTGAGAATATAAAGCACATAAGGAATAAGTGTTGAATTATCAAGTCCGAAAATGATTTCGTTTATTCTCTCAATACCCGAATTACCTGTTAGTTCTTTCTGAATAATGTCAGAGTCAAAGTTTTCTTTAAAGATAAGGGCATAATCTTTAATTTCAGTCAAAATAGAATTTTTATTGTTATTTAAATAATTTATAATAAACTTTTTATAAGACTCAAATAAGTGCTCTACTTTTGAAAATTCTATTTTATCATCTGTTGTTACTCTCAATTCTTTTTCTTGTATTTTGATTTGTAAGAATGAAAAGAAAAACAAATCAATAAAAGTTCTTTCTAATCTGCCTGCAAAAATTTTCTTATCCCAATAGTTTTTTATTTCTTCATCTTTTTCAAAAATATCTTTCCAAAATTTATTATAAGATTCTATATCTCTATTGAAAAAATAATTTTTGAGTAATTCGGCTGTTGATAATGTAACTCCCAATGAATTGATTGTATCGAATATTTGCTGTTCGTCCTCATCTTTATTTAGGTCAATCCCCACAAATAACACATTTGATAAAATTCTATCAAAATTTATCTTTTCTATGTTTAAATTATTTCTGAAATAATTATAGGCAGAAATAATCTTATTATTATTATCATTTTTTAATTCTTCTAATTTGTCTAAATTTAATATTTTTTCGAAAGATTCAATATCATTGTGATTATGTTTCAATGAAATATCACCATAATAAGTTTTAAATGTATCAAAAAGGTTATTTTGATTTGTTTTCAGACAAAAAACCTTAAATAAAATATTTAAAGTTGTTAGTCGTTGTTGTCCATCAATAACTGTTCTTATATCGCCAACTTTGTAATTTGTATTCGTGTTTTGTTGCTTTAAAATCACAGAACCTAAAAAATACGGTTTGTTTGAGAAACAAACATTTTCCATATCTTCCAACATCCTTTCCCACTGTTTTTCGTCCCAAACATAAGAACGTTGAAAAAACGGTATTTCCAATATTCTTGTTCTGTTAAAAATATCACCGATTGTTTTTTTACCTGCATCCATAAAATCTACATATTAGTTATTTAAAAATATTTTTATTTAAAATTACTTATTTTAACCATAAACCCATTCTCCTCCGCCTCATCCATTAAATCATCAACAACCCGCATTTGTTGCAGCACAAAATTATTAATTAAAAGCAAATCGCCTCTATCCCAGACGGGCATTTCCGATGTGATTTCTTCATTAATTTTCGGCGAAGTCAATTTCAACACCGCCTTACTTTTCATTTTCTTTCCATCAACTGCGACTTCGCAAAGATTTGAATACAAAATCATCTTCAGCAAACCGTCTTTTATATCGCCTTTGCTTGGCAAAATGCTGTGTTTAGAGTGTTTACTTTCAATCAAATAAACAGTATCATCTTCAATCAAAACCTCATCAACGGTAAAAAAATATTGCCCGCCAAGATAATTCGTAATCGTAATTTTCGCTTTTGTGAGCGTTGATAAACTCTCTTTCGGTTGCGTGGTTAGCATTTCACGGGCTTGCGCTTTTTCTGCTTTTTCTCTCGAAAACTGCATAAAAGTTTCAACTTCTTTGCCGATTTTTGCTTTGAAATTGTCTAACCCGCTAAAATTATGCAATTTTACGCCTAAACCGTGTTCAATTTCAGAATAACAGTTTTTTGCTTTGTCAATGATATGGTGTAGATTGTTTTTTAGTTCGTTCAAATTCCAGTGCAACGCCGAACTGTGGTATTGCTCAATTTCTTTTATTTTTGAAATAACATACTCATTATCAAATTGTTGATTTGTGATTTTATTTTCAAAACGAGGATTGATTTCCGCTTTTTCGTAATAGGAAAAAATCACAAAAACATCAAGTAATGACATTAAAGAAACGGTATCCCATTGAAGAAAATCGCGGTCGCCTGCTACTCCTTCGTCTTTTACAATCGGAATTACCGTGATTTTCTTTGAAGAATTGAGCGTGTTGTAAACCCGCTCGTAAGGATAAGAGCGAGTGCGTTTGGGTGATACCCATTTTGAAACGGCAAAGGAATTGTTGTTATTTTTTACGATAACAAACGCCGAACTTTCGTTGATATTGAAATCTTTAATATCAACTATTTTCAACGTTTCGGCAAGCAAAATTTTATATTTTATGCCTGTTATTTTTCCTTTTATCTCCATTTTTTATGTCAATTTATAAAAATGCAAAAATACAATTTTTCTTTCAAATAATTTCTAATTTTTTCACTCTGTCAAACTGCTATAATTTTATATAATTATTTATAAAACAAACATTTATGCAAAATACCCATAAATCATTTTTACTCCAATAAATAACAACAAGAGCATTAACAAATATTTCAACCATTGAAAGCGATTCATAATATTGGAAATTACAAAAAATAGAGAGCGTAATCCTAAGATAGCAAATATGTTAGAATAAAAAACAATATACGGATCGCGCGTTACGCCAAATACTGCCGGAATAGAATCTATGGCAAATATGACATCTGCAAATTCTATCATTAATAACACTAAAAATAAAGGAGTTATAAATAGTTTTCCATTTATTTTGGTAAAGAAATTATGATTTTTAATTTCGGAGGTTACTAAACCGCGTTTGTTAAAAAAACGGATTAACTTATTTTTTTCTAAATCTATCGTTTCTTGTTTATTTCTGTTGATAAACATTTTAACAGCAGAATAGATTAATATGCTGCCAAAAATTACCAAAGTAAACTCAAAGCGATTAATGAGCGCAGAGGCAACAAAAATGAAGATAAAACGCATAATGATTGCACCCAAAATGCCATAAAATAATACTCGGTGGTAATATTTTTCATCAATGTTAAAAGTGGTGAGAATCAGTATTATCACAAAAATATTATCTAACGATAACGATTTTTCAATAAGATAACCGCTGATGTATTCGAGCGCTTTTTGCGAGCCTTGCACGTACCAAACCAACGCGCCGAACAGCAGGGCAACGCCAATCCAAATAAAAGTCCATACGGTAGCATTTTTTAGGGATACTTTTTCATCTTTTTTATGAAATACGCCCAAATCCAATGCGAGCATCAGCAGAATAAAGAGGAGAAAGAGAATTAGCGATAGGGGAGGGGACATATAAATAGATTTAGTTGCGTGTTATCATTATTATTATGCAATAATATTTGAAACTTTAATAACAGTGGCAAAAATAATATTATTTCTTATTA
>Ga0082212_10006882_pt1 | contig 15163 bp, 16 predicted proteins | sample TergutNt197P3_FD_71548 | JGI IMG/M metagenome (GOLD analysis project Ga0082212, IMG submission 71548) | Neocapritermes taracua P3 segment gut microbial communities from Petit-Saut dam, French Guiana - Nt197 P3 | ecosystem: Host-associated > Arthropoda: Insects > Digestive system > Gut ...
GAAGTTGTCAAGCGCAACGAGGCCCATATGTTCATTGTCCTTCCCAAAAGATGGATTGTTGAAAGATCATTCGGATGGGCTGACAATTGCCGGAGGCTGTGGAAGGTTTGCGAAAGGCACTTGAGCACATTTTGCCAAATGTTTGTATTGTCATTTATTTCTGTTCTTTTGAGGAGATACTAAACATCCTCTGAGCGAAGCTCGAGCCAACCGCACTGGCACTGCGGCAACACAGCCTCTGTATGCCGATTCAACTCTGGAACGGCGGTATTAATCTCAAACGTTCAGCAATTAGCCAAAATGGATATTTGTTTTAGTGCCAATATAAAAACATCAGGTTATTGTATAGAGATAGCTTGATATTTTTTATAATTATTGTTATATTGCTTGACTAGTAGAAATAGTAGATTTACATGGTCTCGTTTTCCGGAGGGGGCGCCTCGTACGCGTTCTACCGCAATGCCGCCGGCAACATCTACGACGTGTCCGCCGTGAAAATGACGGTCCAGGACTCTGGGGCAAGCAAGGCGAATGTCATAGGCGACTCAGCGTTCGGCTCCGACGGCAATGTCCAGGGATACATTGAGGCGGGGCTTGGCTACATAGTGCCGCTGAAGCAGCTACACCAAGGAAGTGGATCTCCAAAATGTGGTGTATGAAGGCGTTTTATCGTACAACGGGATGGCAGTGTCGCATTTCGGGCATGAAAAGGAAGGCTACAAGGTGTCTGTGTTCAGGGACGAGAGGCTGAGGAGCCAGGGAATGGCGGATTTCGTCGGCAGGTTTGAGAGGGCGGACGATGCGGCTTCCGCAAAGAAAGGATTCGACCTTGGAAACGACTTGGCTGGCGTATCGGAAAAGACCGCTCAGAAAATGGCGTCCTTTGGCTATATAATCCTCAAAACCTCTGTCATGGAAATGGGCGCCCAAGATGTATATGGGGCATACAAGCTCCGCTGCGCCATTGAGCAGCTCATCGACACCATGCAAAACTCATTCGGGGATGATACGAGCGGTATGCACGACGAAGCAAGTTTTAAGGCCTGGAGCGTGGCGCGTCGCAGAGGCAACAAAAAAAACAAGAAGGCTGCTCGAAAAACTTGGCATCCCACTTGAAGTTAATGCTGGGCTTACCTAGACAGTGAACTATTGAGATTAACGGCAAATCTGCCATCCATACCATCGCAGCCACATACCTCTGGTTGTAAGCGCGCATGGCAGTGGAGCTCTATTTTCACACTTCAAGGTTCGAGGTAGAGACAAAAGCAGCAAAGGACTTGGCAGGCATGATTGCTTCTGGAGCAAGCCGCAGCCAAGTGTAGTTCGTAAGTTTTCACATAATTAGGTTGCTTCCATGCTGGCAAGTGGAGCCTTGCGCTGTTCCCCTCTAGTTATTTGGGCTCTTTCGGGTTAGCGCGAAAACTTCCCAAAATAAAATGACAGGCTAGGCGCTGCTGGATGGTGCTTGGATTTGTGTATATTAACATAAAGTGCAGCTCTCCGGTATAGATGCTGGAGCAGTTATGCTCGGGCTCTGGTACACAATTCCAATATGCGACAAACGGCATAGGTTTCGAATAGCGCAAAGTTTAATAAATATCGTGTAGAAATTATGCGAATTTAAAAGAGCAGGTGGTTTTAAGTTGCAAAGACTGCTTGTCTCGTGTATAATTTGGCTTATCTAAGCATTTGTTCGGTCAGCATAATTGAAAAACTGTTGAAATGCCAGAAACTGGCTCTGTTAAATTTTGATTAGCGAGGAGATTTTTGATAAGATAATTTCATTATTGCATGCTGCCCAATGAAGCTTTGTACAAACAGCGTGCAAGACAAGAGACAAGGAGCCGCTGGTCGCTGATGGATGATAGTGGAAAAGACGCAACAGGCAATAATTAAGCCATCCAATACTTATTGCGTTTCACAACAGCAAGTTGTCTTTGCTGCATCATGATATTTTGCCAGCATTCAGCAACGACAGTTCTTGAATAGCATTTATATTTAGCGGTTAATGCCGCTTTCATCATTATCAGGAAAATAGTATGTGATGATTTTGTCCAGTGTACCAGAGGGATGCAGTAACCCTGTTTAATATATCGGTTCATTGAATCGTGAGGGAACGAATAAATTCTGTAATTTAATTCTGTAATTTAATATTGTTGCGGAGGATAATATGTTGCAGATCGGGCTGTTAGGTATTGGCACAGTAGGCTCAGGGGTCTACGAGATCATTAATGGAACGCGTGGGGTTCCACTGAAAGAGAACTCTTTATTGCACATAAAGAAAGTTTTAATCCAGGAAATTGACAGGCAACGCGGGTTGAGTGTCCCAGAGGAAATGCTGACATACGACTTTGATGATATTTGCCTCGATCCGGACATATCGCTCGTTGTTTGTGTAACCGGCAGCCGGGATGCTGAATACAACTTTATTAAGAGGTCTATCATTGCAGGCAAGCACGTGGTTACAGCCAACAAAGAGATTATGGCCCAGCACTTGGATGAGCTTTTGGCCCTCGCCAGGGAAAACAATGTCAAGCTCATGTTTGAGGCTTCTGTGGGCGGGGGCATTCCGATAATCCACTCAATTGTCAATCTGATCAAGATCAACCAAATCACTGAGATCCAAGGCATCCTCAACGGGACTACAAACTATATACTCACAAAAATGGCGGATGAGAACAGGGACTTTGGTGATGTTTTAGAAGACGCGCAAGAGCTTGGCTATGCAGAGGCTGATCCGAGCGCTGATGTTGATGGTTTTGACGTTATGCGCAAAATTTCGATTTTGGCTTCCCTTTGTTTCGGTTGCATAGTGGGGCAAGATGACGTGCATCAAAGAGGCGTAGGAAATATCACCCTTGATGACATTTCAATGGCAAGCTACTTTGGGTACAACATCAAATACATCGCCAAAGCGGTTTTGACAAATGGCCAATACACTTGCTCGGTCACACCAGTGCTTCTTGGCAAAGAATCAGTAATAGCCAATGTCAACGCTGAGTACAACATTATAATAGTCAAAGGCGATATAATCGGTGATTTGTGCTTTATTGGCAGGGGTGCGGGAAAAGACGCCACCGCCAATTCGATTGTTTCGGATATCTTGAAAATCGCCGGGGGCGATACCAGCTATGAGAACTTGAAATTCACAAGCGGCGCGACAAGCAAAGGGCTGGCTGGCATCAACAACCAGTACTATATCAGAATCAAAATAGACAATTACGACCAGCTTGACAAGTCCATGGACTATGTGTCAGCGGTGGTTCAAAAAAATAAAATCATCTACGAGTCAGGAAATGTATATTTGATTACAGAATTGCTTCGGTCTATCGATATGAACAATTTGTCTGCAAACCTGAAAAAAACATGCACAGATGTCTTTTATGCCCGCATAGACAAAGACCTGCTGTAATTCTGGTGGATTTGTAATTATTAACACATGGAGGCTAATCATGATCAACAATGAAAGCATCATCAAAGCGATTACCATCGACGACGAAATTGTAAAAATCACTGTCATGGAAGTCCCGGACAGGCCGGGCATCGCCTTCCAGCTCTTTAGCGCAATCTCTAAAGAAAATGTCCGGGTTGAGAGCATAGTGCAAAATGTGCACCGCAACAACCTGTGTGATATAACCTTTACTGTGTCAATTGAAGACGAAGAAAAAGCATTGAAAATCACGCAAGATTTTGCAGGCGAAATTGGCGCCAGCGAAGTCTACTCTGACAATAACGTCGCAAGGCTGTCTGTCATAGGGGCTGCGATTGTCGCAAACTCCCAGGTAGCCTCGAAGTTCTTTAAAGCGTTATATGAAAAAAGCGTGAATATCCAAATGATATCCACGTCTGAAGACAAGATCTCTTGCGTTATTGACAAATCAATGTCCAAAGAAGCGCTAAAGCAGATTTACCTCGAATTCGAGATGCGCTAAAACTTTTTAAATTTGCATTTTTTCTTAAGCAATGCTTTAATGGCGGGAAGGTCTTCATTATAGACTACAATAAAAGACATCTGCTTTCCGCCATTAAACACCACCTTTGCAAAACCACTTCCCATATCATAGGTGTCGTATACATATATCTGGCTGTAATCCAATGCAGAGGAGCTGCTTTGGACGCCATTTTCACAACAACCTTTCTTTATCACCGCATGAACTGCAATATCAACAGCCATGACCGCTGCTGCAAGCATCATAACAACCGCAGAGAGCTCCTCAAAGGGATTGTATGCCCCAGACCACAAAGGATAGAGAAAAAAACCCACCCCCACTATCAAACAGCTCGACATGACATGGTTCATAGATTTGGATCCGCTGACTGCTTCCAAAATCAATGCGCCCAGTTTTTTTCGCGCATTGTATTGGGCATAGAACATTGCAATCACCACGATAAAGACGAAGGATGCGATAATAAAACTAAAATCCATAAATCACTCCAAGTATCCGTTTTTCCATGCTTTACACATTGCCATTCGGTTTCCTGCCATGGTTGTAGACCATCCTGCCATCAAGGGAAAAGACTTTTGCCGAAAACATCCCCTTTTCCACAGAAGCCGCTATTTTTTCAAATTGGAACATCCTTGAATCAAGCAAATCGATAATATAGAGCGCTTCTGCTTCTGCAAACATCGGTGTTTTTGGGCTGCCATATTCATTGATTCCATGGTGGGCCAGCACAATGTGTTTGAGAAGGGCAATGGCCTCATCCTCTGCAAAGCCCAATTGCTGTGCTGCCACTTCAATTTCGACTACACATGTGGTGATATGGCCAATCAAGTTGCCTTCCAAGGTATAGTCTGTCACAACACCATACAACTCGCTGTGCATTTCCTTGATCTTGCCAATGTCGTGCAAGGCAGCCCCTGCCACCATCAAGTCTTTGTCAAGAAAAGGATATAAAACGCATATAGCCTCGACGCACTCGAGCATTGTCAATGTATGGTGCAGCAACCCGCCTTTAGTATTGTGGTGGACATTTTTAGCGGCAGGAAAATACATCAGCTCGGTTTTGCGGTCATTATAAATCTTCTGGCACACTTCCCTGAGGGTTTCATCAGAAATAGCCGAGACCTTCGATATAATCTGGTTATACATAGTTTCCGGATTTATTGGCGCACAGTCAACTAAATCATCTATCTCCGGTCCTTCCGGGTTTGCTGCTTCAAGGGTTTCTATACGCATTTGCAGCGCCCCTTGGTATAGCTCGATTGTGCCTTTGGCGCGAAGAAACCTGCTTGACCGTAGTTTTTCCGCATCAATGCCATTAATATCCCATAGTTTCGCAGAAATCTCCTTTGCTTTATCAGCAAAAATAATATCGAGATACCCCTTGTTATATTTAGAAACCTTTTGCTCGAATTTTCGAACAATAAAAACAGCATCAACTGACATTCCAGCTTTGAATCCAGATATCGACAAAATTCTATACTCCACTTAGCAATAATTGTTGCATCAAGATGCGTGCCCAAGGCCAATGCAACTCAAAGACAATTCTACATCATCAAGTTGATTTATGCTATAATTATTTAGCAGAATCCACCTATAGGCCACGCGCCTTGGTTTTGAATATTTAATTAACAAGGAGTATGGCACAAATGGCGTACCAATCCAGCCCCACAAACATAAACCGGTTCGCATTTTCACGAGAAAATGACGATTTGAGCGTTACAGTAGTGCAAAACGTTTTCATCAACCACTACATGCCCGCCGCTAGGGGCGACTATGTCAAGGTTTATTTATTCGGACTCAAATTCTGTGCCAGCCAATATCCGCCATTTCCCTCAAACACTCAAATTGCCGCATGCCTGAAAATGACAGAATCAGATGTTATTAACGCATGGAAATACTGGGAAAATGAAGGAGTCCTTGAAGTCTCATCCCTTGAAACTGGGCAGCTTGTCGAATATAGAAACTTGGTCGGGGAATTGTTCACAGGGGCAGCTAAAAGGAAGAGGATGATTCAAGAACAGAACAACGCAAAAACTAAGTTGATGTTCGAAGACTTAGAGACAAAAATTGGCAGTGTCATAAACGTCGAGCAAAAAAACGAGATCCTTACTTGGATCACAGAATACGGCTTTTCCACACAAACTGTGGATTTGCTTGTAGACGAGTGTTTAAAACGGGGCAGGCCAGAAATGCCATATTGGCGAGCTGTAGCTGCTGACTATTTCAAACACGATGTGAGGACATACGACCAAGCTGTGGACTATGTGGAATCGTTCAAAAAAGAGAATGAGACCAGGCGGGAAATTATGGCCCAGCTGGGCTTTTTCAGGGGTCCAACTGAAGCAGAGGTAGCAATGATCAAGAAATGGCTTGAGGAGTACGAATTTGACATAGACACGATCAAGTTGGCATGTGATGAGACTGTGGCGACAAACAAGCCAAGTTTTAGATATGTTGACGCGATCCTCACATCTTGGCTGAATGGGCAAACCCCCTCCCAGCCTAAAAAGCGGAATAAACGCAATATGTCCGAAGGCAGGGAGTATAGCGAAGAAGAACTGACCAAGATTTTCTTTGGAGACAACTGATTATGGGCGCAAACGATACAATGAGCATGTTTATCGAAAACCGCAGCCAGAGAAGAAAAGAGTTTTTAGCAAACAGAAACAAAATCTACATGGCACTTCCCCAGCTGCCTAGTTTGGTGGCTGAAAAGTATGGCATCTACATATCTTCGCTTGATGAAAAATTTGAGGAAGTTGCCCAAAATGCCCGCATAGCTGAAATAGACAGCCGGATTGCTGCAATCCTAAAAGCTGCCGGGCTTGATGCAGACGCAATCCAGTACAAGCCTGCTTGTGCAATCTGTCAAGACACCGGATTTGTTGACGGAATTGCCTGCGCATGCCTTAACAGGGTTGGAGCTGAGCAGGCGCAAAAAGCCGCCAAGGTTTACGGCACCCAAAACTTTGAATCATTCAAACTAGCAATTTTTTCAGACATAAAGGAAGAGACTGAAAGGCAAAGCCAAAGAAAAGAAATGGCTTTGTTGCAAAAAAAAGCCAGAAAGTACGCAATGGAAATGCCGCTGTCCCAAGGCCAAAACTTGCTTTTTATTGGCAAAGCAGGAACAGGCAAAACTTTTTTGTCAAACTGCATAGCTTGCGAAATCACAAAAATGGGATTTTTTGTTTCGATTAGCTCTGCCAATGACCTCACAAAAGTCCTGATTGACAAAGCATTCGGAAGAGACGAAGCTGGACTTTCAGATGTCTACTACAATTGCGATTTGCTTGTTATAGATGATCTCGGCTTTGAGCGGGACTCTGCTTTAGCCGAAGGGGAACTGCTTGACTTGATCAACTCCAGGTTGGCAAAAAAGAAAAATATGATCGCAATCACGAGCATGGATCTGGTAACACTGAAAAATAGCTACTCTGACAGCATATTCTCCCGGCTTGCAGGGGAATTCGACGCATGGCGTTTTATTGGAGAGGATGTGCGGGCAGAGGCGGCCAAAAAGAAAAAGAGGAGTTAATTATGGCAAAAAGACTACTTTTCATAATCAACCCTTATGCTGGAAAAGGCGACATTAAAAACAAGATTATCGATATTATCGAGCTTTTTATCAGGTTTGGAATACAGGTGTCCGTGCATATCAGCCAACGGCCAAATGAGATTGCCGATGTTATCGCCCAACGGGAGGATTGCTTCGACATTATAGCCGCTTGCGGGGGGGATGGCACTCTCAGCGAGACTATCAATGGCGTCATGCGGCTAAAAAACAAGCCTGTGATCGGTTTTTTGCCGACAGGCACGACAAACGACATGGCCGATTCATTAAGTTTGCCTAAAACATTGATGGAAGCCGCTTATGTTATCACAGAAAACCATACGATGAAGGTCGATATTGGAGTTTTCAACAACAGGCACTTCATGTATGCCGCAGCGTTCGGGGCTTTTACACAAGTGCCTTACATAACTAACCAAGCTGCCAAAAATGTCCTTGGCAGGGCAGCATACTTCTTTGAAGGCATCAGGAGCTTGCCCAAGATCAGGCCGATGCATGTGGTCTATAAAGTCGGCAATGAGCTTTTTGATGAGGAAGTTGTACTGGGGATGGCGACCAACTCGTCTTCTGTCGGGGGAATGAGTTTCATCACCGCAAAAGACTTTTCGCTGGCTGACGGGTTATTGGAGGTTACGCTAGTCAAACCGCCAAAAAAATGGAGCGAAGGACAGCAGATAATCAACTCTATACTTACTCTGGATCTTGAAGAGGCTCCGGATGTGGTCAAATCCTTCAAAACAGAGCAGATAAGCTTCAATTTTGATATTAGCGTCCCTTGGACCACTGACGGGGAATATGCAGGATCCCACACAAAAGTTGACATAGGCATCAAGAAAGAATCATTGAGCTTTTTCGTCAGAGAAGAGGCCTTCAGCGGTGTGGACACATATGAGGACATAAGGCCATGGGTGTAGAACTGGCTCTTCCCAAAGAGGCTGTTTAATTTTATGTCTATTAATGTCGATAAATGGTATGATAACAATAAAAAGGCTATTAACCTTTATTTGAGAAAAAAATATCCAAGCGACATAACTAGAGACCAATTCGAGATTATCAAGCCATTTAAGAGTCATCAGCACACGATGGGCGTAGCGCTTTTTAGGAAGCTTTTGAAGAGCTAGCTATGCCAAAGCGGACCATAAACGGGAGAAGCCCTGGTCCGTCGATGCTGGCCATCGACTCAAAAGCATTTAAAACGCATTCACAGCAAGCGGGAAAGGCTATGATGCGGGAAAAAAAATATCAGGGGCGGAAGTGCGCTCGGGGACTGGCATTTTAGGGCTGCCCCATGGCATACATACCACGTAGCCGGTTTTGCAGACAGGGATGGGGCAATAGGGCTGGCTGCAATTAATGCCGGCAAATACGAGAGCGTTGAGACTGTTTCAGCCGGCAGCGCTTATAGTGGAGAGAGCTATGCAAACGCAATAAAAGGGCTGGTTGGCGCTAAAGTCGAAGTTGCCATACGCAACGAGCCCTATATGTTCATAGCCCTTCCCAAAAGATGGATTGTTGAAAGACCATTCGGATGGGCCGACAATTGCCGGAGGTGCGGAAGGTTTGCGAAAGGCGCTTGGGCACATTTTGCCAAATGCTTATATTGTCATTCATTTTAGTTCTTTTGACGAGATACTAAACATCCTCTAATGTATGTCAGCGTTATAGCGCTTAAATGTGATATTTTTAGCTAACCTAGCACCTCCTCGAAGGCGGGTGCTGGAAGCCGCCTAAAGCGCCATAGAGCTCATCGATGCCGAAATTGTCTTGTCTCATATTTTCTGAAATACCTTGTTTTTTATATCTTCAGCCATCACCTCTTATTTGGCATGACCGCTACTGGCGGCAATATACCCACAAGCCCACAAGCGCTGCTCAAAAACTGCTGGCTCCATCTGCAGCTTCCAGCCACTAGCCTTTCAACACATGCAATGCAAGTATCTCCATTTCGTTTTGTTTGTTTGTCCCCCTTATCATTCCCTTGCAGCCAAGCGGTTTTACCTGCTATTGCTTGTCATATTTTTTGTGATCCAAACTTAGCGGCTGTATGTGTAGGACTTCATTTCTTACAACGCCCACGAAAACTATCTACTCATTTATTGCTTCAATGCCAACTTGTTTCGCCTTTTCCATATTCTCGCGCATTTTTTTTAGCATTTTCTCTGAATGCCCTTCCCAGTCTGCGACTTCGCCAATGATACGCAACGGTTCTCGTGTGCGGTACGAGCGGGTCGGATTGCCTGGAAATTTCTGGTCGGTCACATTGGGATCATCGTCAATGCTGCCTGTGGGCTCTACGATATAGACCCTGGCCCGCCCTTCGCCAGAGGCAAGTTCCGAAGCTAATACTGCCACATCCAGGATTGCGGAAATATACACAAAATTCGCCTTTTTTCCTGCGCCATAGTTGGAGGCGAATCCCGGCTTTATTAAAGCACCAATTTTAAGGTCTGACTTTGTGCCATGATAGAGAGGCCCCGTTTCTTTAACATCTGTTCTCAAGCCGACAGGCACGAAGCTTCCCTGTTGTTCTTCAAAATCAACTTCTCCGTCAGTACGTAATTTTTCCCATGCAAGAGCGAAATCATCCTGTTGCTTATCCATACTATCATTCCCCTTAGATAATTTTGACAGACAATCGAACACGATTTTCAACTGTGAAGCGGTTTATATACTTGGCGTAGCCAATGTGCCATGCCGGCAATGTGCTGATATAGCCACGGAAGCAAACTGGGCAAAGCCCCTGTGGACTTTCTTCTCCAAAAACTCAAAACCTATGGCCACTCGCTGGGCTTTTGCAACTAGCAGGCTTATACGCCGCCCATGGCTTGTATATAGCTTCCTCATTGTGCAGCGCTCTTCTCTTGCCCTGGCATACACTGCTACGCCGACAGCCCTATAATACATAAAGTGGACACCCACAAGCCGAGACCGTTTACTAAAAGCAACTCCAGATTATCCATTGATTTTCAATCTCTTTGCCTGCCAATATTTTCGTCACAACCTTGAAGCGCCAACCACTTTTTTTGTCGGTGCCTGTAAAACAATTTACTCCAAATAGCAACCATTGGCGTTATCCAACCAGCGTAAATTTCAACCTCTTCTCGACGGCTAGTCATTTCATTGTTATCTGTTTATTGTGGCACTATCCTGTGATTCCAAACAGGAACATGCTTGTTGCTTTCATTAGTATAAATTCCATGGGCTTCTTTATCAAACTGCTTCAAGCATTCGTGTGGACTCCCAGATCAAGAAATCCAAATAGCATCAATACTAATTTTGGTGTGCCGCCCTTTATACATACGAGCGATATCTCCAACAGGCTTATTAGTAGCTTACTCAACAGCAATATATTGTAAGGTGCTTATCTGATGCAATTTTGCCAATATTTCGTCAACTGAAGCAGGGTATACAGATGAAAGACTGATGGCCTTAGTTTTATTATAAATAGCGCTTAACTCTATTGTAATAATTTTCGTAGTCCTTGCCATATTGTGATTTCAACAATGTTTCCTCCTTAAGGATTTGCATGTGAAAAGAAGCCTCTGCGACAAGACACGAAGCCAGCAGCCCAGTTTTTTTTGGGGAAAATTGGAAATTATCCAAAGAACAGCAAGAGAAAACTCATATACATTGGATTTCTAGTAATCGCATATATTCCTGTTGTGGTAAGCTTTCCTGCGTTTTCATAATCCACTCCAATACGGACAGACTGCCAAAAGCTCATCGTACAAATGACATAGCCGCCAATTCCAAGGCAGCAAAATACAACACCTATGATTTTGATGGAATCATTGTCCCCAAAAAACCTGTTCATGATATGCGGCATGGGTAACGTTATTGCGTTTGAAAAAATAATGTATAGCAATATAAGATACCCTAATCCAAAATACACCTCTCGTTTGTCCTTTTTGCCGAGCACAAAAATATTAGTGCCGCCAATCCTTCTAAGCAGTACTGTCCCAATAATCAAAACCAAGAATGTTACAATGTAAATTACTCCCAAAATATTATACATATCACTGTTTCCTCATATTCTTTCTGTTTGCTATGATAAACAGTTTTATTTTGCGCCTTCGATAATATAGGATACAAGACTGTCAAAAATCAAATCAACGGTTTTTTCCAAATCGTCCTCTATCATCAAGTCGTTGCCCATTAGCATATACAAGGTCTGAACATAGTTATGGACAACCCCTGGCTTTATTTTTTCTGTGTCTACCCCTGCCAATATCAGCATTTTTTCAAACATGCCCGCTTCCATCTGCTAAAATGTCTGCAATTCATTATCCGATATGACAGTGAGGAAAAGCTCGCTTATCTCTTTCTCATTTTGGATAAAATAAGCCATCTCCGGCACATGAAAAATACATGCAAAAAAGTTTTGCGCGTCTGCATGTATATAGGATAAACTTTGGAGCATTTGCACTGCTTGCGTGAAAATTTGAAGATGAATGTCCTCTATTAATTTGAAAAGGAATTGCTATTTGAATTCAAAGTGCTGGGAATAAGAGCCTTTCGACAAATCCGCTGCTTTGGCGATTTCCTCAATGGTGATTTTTTTTATCCCTTGCGAAAGTACGATAGCTTTGCCTTATCTATCAACCTTTGGCATTGTAGACACTTTTCTCGTTCGGTTAGTGCTCGTGGCAAATCTTTTCCTCCATATCAACCGTATTGACTGTATTAGATATTATAGTCAATAAAGCGAATCCTGTGTTTATTGTCAATACGAAAATGTCTTAAATAGGCAATAATCAGCTCGCCATCGCAACTCTGGCCTCCCAGGTGTCCAAGGGTGAAGCCGCAACGCCGATATGCTGGCACCTACTGCTTTTGGGCAACCTGAAAAACCTCATTTCTGCAAGTTTCTAGCGAAGCTGAAAAGCCGTTTAGTAGAGTTGCAGGGAATTACCCTACAGCCGTCTTGTCCTTGCGTCCCGGTCTTCCCTGCCCTGCTTTTGCTTGTTTCTGATTTGGGCGGTTTTATCCTCGTATTCTGCGATTTTTTCTGCTCTTGTCCTTGCTATGTGTGGTTCTGCTTTCAGATTTTTGAGATATTCTTGTGGTATAATTAGGAAGCAATAGCGGTTGCTGATTGTTTTTGAATCAACAAAGGTCTGTGATTGTGAAAAAAGAAATATTGAAAATCGAAAACATACCCGTACTAATATGGGGGGAAAAGTCGTATAACCTCTATATCTTTGTCCATGGAAAAATGTCAAACAAAGATGAAGCGTTGGGTTTTGCCAAAATTGCAGAACAGAAAGGCTTTCAAGTTCTTAGCTTTGACTTGCCCGAACACGGCGAACGCAAAGACGAGAAATACCCTTGCATGGTTTGGAATGCGGTTCATGACCTTGGCATTATTAGCGACTACGCGCAACGGCATTGGAAATGTGTCAACCTATTCGGGTGTAGTTTAGGCGCGTATTTCAGCTTGCTTGCATACAAAGACTTGCCGCTGATAAAGTGCCTGTTTCTTTCCCCCATACTTGATATGGAACGATTGATACAAAACATGATGAAATGGTCTAACATCAGCGAACAGGATTTGAGAGAAAATCAAACAATGCCCACGCCGATGGGCGTAACTCTCTATTGGGATTATTATTGCTATGTGAAAGAAAACCCGATTGATAAATGGGACGTGCCCACGGCAATTCTTTACGGCTCAGAGGATGACATGACCGAACGTGAGGTAGTCGAGTGGTTTACAAAACGGTTTGACTGCGACTTAGCTGTTTTAGAAAATAGTGGGCATTGGTTTCACACAGAGCGACAAATAGCGTCTCTTGAAAAATGGCTTTATGGTCATATATAGAGGTCAAAAATCGGGGAAAAAAAAAGCTTGGCTTTTTTTGGAAATGCCTTTCCTGCGCTCCGATATTCTGTTGTGTTATATGGTTTTCTTGATTTCAGGTTTCATCTCGAAGCCTCGCCATGTTAAATTTCCGCATTCCTTTCTTCTTCGGCGGCTATCCTCGTTGCGTTTCTTGGCGTAGTGTGTAGACATTCTCCCGCTCTTGTCTGAATTCTCTGGTTGTCATAAACTGGCGCAGCTTAGTGAGGCTGATGCGGATATAGATTATATCAAATCTTATTGAATACTAATCCTCCCACTCGTCATAGCCGCACCGCTCTGTGCATAGTTCGTCCATCCACCCTGTGTCATAGTCCGAGCCGCTATCTTTGTATGGCACGGCACGAGGTTTGCCCATCTTGTAAAACTTGCTGGTAAAGGGTCCATAGCAAAAACTCTCAAATGGCACTTTTTGCCCCCCACCCCAGTTATACTCGATCTCAACGGCAGACATAGCAGCAAAGGCGCATTGAAAACATTTGCCTTTGTAGCAGGCAGAACTGAGCATCCTTTCGCCACGCAATTCGTAAGTTGCCAAATCAGGCAGCTCAATCTTGTACGGCGGATAGGGAGTTACAGCCTGCTCGGCTTTGTTTGCGATTTTCAAGCTACCGGCTCGATAGTAATCGGCATAGTCGCTGACATCGTACATCTCCACGCTGCGCCTTTTGCTTCGTCGCCAATGCGGAAAACCAGCTTCTGCTGCTGCTTTTTGGAAATGGCTACGCCAAAACGACCTTCAATGCCGTCCGCCACGCCATCAAGGAAAATGTTCTATCCACAAAGATAGTGTGTGCGGTTATCGAGCCGGTAACGCCATACGTTGGTTCTTGGTTGAATGGACACAATGGTGCCTTGCCACCCAACTTTCTCAGGATTATTTATTTTCATCGCCAATCTTTCCAATCTCGCCAGTTTTGTTTGCATTTCCTGATGTGTTTGGTCTAAGCTAACTGGATATGCGTTTGAGCTTTGACCATATCTTATTAGGTCAATCTGGTGGACAAAGCGGAAGCGGAAGGCATAGAATACGAATGACTTAACCTTCTTTCCCAACATCAATCTCTGCCGCTCCGTCTTTATTGCTGGAGCATTGCCCAGCTGCCCATAGCCAGTAAAGCATTGCATGAAAGGATCTCTAGCAGCCTTTATGCTAGATACCTTCCACAACTTGATCACTCACGAACACAGCCGGATCCACCGAGCCATCAAAGCGGCTTTCTTAGCTGCAGCCAAACCTTCCGTTGATTCCCTTGAATACTGTCGATGGCTTTATTCAACTGCAGTTCTTCGACTGTCTCTTTGTTCGGCATGCTTGGAGACATGTCCAGGTTTTTCTTTAGCTTGGCTAAAGGCTCATCTGGAATCGGCAAGTGAGAGCCATTTTTTATCATGCTGCCTAGCTCTCCTCCCACAGCTCAATGATTGGCTGGATGGCGTTCTGGAACCAGCAGCCTTCTGGAGACTGATATATAGCACTTGCGTCTTGATATTATCGCAAAGCTGCTGCGTGCCCTGACATACATAAAAAGATGATGGAATCTCAATTGCATGCTGGCAAATACCTGCTTTTATTCAAGTTATGAACCGCATTAATTCAAAACAGCGCATAGACAGAAGATTTTAAAAGAGTTTGCGATACGCTTGCATGAAAGGACCCTAAGGAACTGTCAAAAAATAACTTGAACAATTGAAGCAGAAATGGTATGCTATAAACAGAGTAAAGAGGTTATGGAATGAGTGATGTAATTGCTGATAGAATAATGACAATGTTACCAATACTGG
>Ga0082212_10006883_pt1 | contig 15163 bp, 13 predicted proteins | sample TergutNt197P3_FD_71548 | JGI IMG/M metagenome (GOLD analysis project Ga0082212, IMG submission 71548) | Neocapritermes taracua P3 segment gut microbial communities from Petit-Saut dam, French Guiana - Nt197 P3 | ecosystem: Host-associated > Arthropoda: Insects > Digestive system > Gut ...
TTGCCCACAAGGCGTCGTCGTCACGCCTGTCCGTGCGGCCTGCCTCACGCCAACGATCCATCAGATCACGGTAGGCGCGGGCAGTTTGACCCCAATCGGTTGAGGTAGACAGCTTCTCAGCCTCTTGGACCAGCTGTTCCTTGGCGGCCTTGGCGGTGCCTTGGCGTTTGTCCAATTCGGCAAAGAAGGCCCGGCGCTTGCGGTCAAAGGCTGTGCGAGCGTGCGAGAACCGCTTCCACAGCTCATCCTCGCTGGCCCGGTCTATCCTTGGGCCAGAGCGCTGAGCGGTTTTCCAAGTCTCAAGCGCGTCGCGCAGTTGGGCGCCGGCCTGTTTCCAATTGATTTGCCCTGTGTCAGCCGCAGCCAGCTCCTCAACCTGCTCCACCATGGTGGTGCGGTCTTTCAGAGCCTGAGCCTTGGCTGCCAGCCGGTCGCTTTCTAGGCGCTTACGCACTTCGCTGGCGTGATTCTTGGCCTGCTGGAACGTCTGGCGCAAGCCAGCTAGGTCACCCACAGCCGGGGGTTCGGCTAGCGCTTGCTTCAAGCTGGCCAGGGTGGTGTCGATCTCTTTCTGGCTGAGCGAGTCAAGCCTGGTGTTGAACAACTCCACTTGAGCCAGCAAGTCAAGGTACCTTCTGGCATATAGCGCCAAGGCTTCTTCAGTAGGCACTCCCGGGAATTGACCAACTACCCGCTCACTCTGCTCATCCTTGACATATACCGTCCCATCTGAGCCAACCCTGCCCCAAACTGATGCCTTGGCAATGTCCTCGTCCGAATGGATGACTGGTGTGGGTGCGGCTGGCCGGGTCTGGGCGCCTGGACGCGGGCCAGGACGCGGCATTGGTTTGGGGGCCGATGCCGCAGGTTTCGTCACTTCTTCAGCCTGGGCTTCCGGCTCGGCCGGTGCCTCTGCCTTGGGTTCTTTGGCCTCAGCTGCCGGCTCGGCCGGTGCTTCTGCCGTAGCTGCCGGTTCAGCCGGGGCTTCCGGTTCGGCCGGGGCTTCCGGTTCCGCCGGGGCTTCGGGGGGGGGGGCTTCGGCCGGGGCGATGGCGACCTCCGGGGCTTCGGCTTCCGGGGCGGGGCAGGTTTTGCGGGGCTTGGCGTTCCGGCGGTTCGTGGTTTTCGCGTTCTTGGACATGGCATTCTCCCTTTTTCGTTTGGGGCTTCCGCCCCGGTTTTCGGAAAGCCCCCCGGTTTCAAAACCGGGAAAAAGGCGTTCCGCGTTTTTTTCGGCCGTGTTCCGTTTCGCATGGTTTTGCGGGGCTTTTTCGCGTTTTCCCCCGCGCGCCACCCACAGTAACGCCTAACCGGGGCCGCTTATCAAGTTGTTTTCCGCTTTTTTCCGCCCCGCGTTTATGCCGGCGAAAATGCCAAAAAAGCACCGTAAAACCGCCCGTTTTCGCGTTTCGCAAAACCGCGCGGTCCAGCGTTCACCGGATTCTTTTTTCGGGCGGGGCGGGTTTTCGCGCGGGCGGGGGATTCGGGTTTCCCCTCGGGGCGGGGCGGTTTTTTCCGGCGCCGGGCGGGGCGGAAACCGGGGGTTTTCCGAAACCGAAGTCAAGCGCGAAAACCGTTTTTTCGCGTTTTTCCGGTTTGGCGTGATGGCATCTTTTCGGGGGAAGGCCGGGGCGGAATTCGGCGGGGCGGCGCCGGGGCGGGGCTTCCGGTTTCCCGGCGCGGCGCCAAACCGGGGCGGGGCTTTCGCCGGGGCGGGGGCGGGGCGAATGGCGCCGGGGGTTTGGGCTTCCCCCGCTTTGGCATGGCCGGGGGAAAACGGGGGGCGGGGCTTTCGCCGGGGGCGGCGCCGGAACCGGGGCGGGGGCTTCCCCGGCTTCCCCCCGGCGGGGGGCGGGGGCGGAGCATGGCCTCCTCCCGCATACCCAGGGGGCGGGGGGTCGGCCACGGTTCCCCCCCAGGCGGTTGGACGGTCCCCGCCGCGGGAACGGCCCCCCTCGGGGACACCGTTGGCAATTTGCCGCTTTTGACGAATCCCCCCGTAAAACCCTACGAAATCTCGCCGCCAGGACACCCGCGGGAGGGCGGTTTTCGCGCCCCGCGCGCGGCCGCCCGCTTCCGTCGAAAGCCGCTCCTGAAGGCGCGGGGAAAACGCCCGCTCGATGAAAAGCCCCGTAAAACGCGGGAAAAACGGCATCGGGCGGTTGCGCGGAGGCATTACGGAGCCGGTTTCTGGGAAAGTTAGCGAGTTCATAACCCACGGAAATGAAAGGAGTTGCCGTGCTTATCGAGAAGAAGCCGCTCGACGCCATCCGTCCCTACGAGCATAACCCCCGCGTCAACGACGACGGCGTGGACGCCGTCGCCCGCTCCCTCCGGGAGTTCGGCTGGCGCGCGCCCATCGTGGTGGACGCCGAAGGCGTGATCGTCTGCGGCCATACCCGTTACAAGGCGGCGAAGAGGCTTGGGCTGACGGAGGCGCCCGTCCATGTGGCCCTCGACCTGACGCCGGACCAGATTCGCGCCTACCGCCTGGCCGACAATCAAACGGCCACCCTGTCGGATTGGGACGCGAAGCTCCTGCCTATCGAACTGTCCGCCCTGCGGGAGGCCGACTTCGACATGTCCGCGCTCGGCTTCTCCGCCGAGCAGCTGGCGGAATGGCTCATGCCGGAGACGCCGGAAGGCGGCGGCGATCCGGACGAGACGCCGGAGGTGGACGAAACGACGGAACCCGTCTCGCGGATGGGGGAGATGTACCGGCTTGGCCGTCACCGCCTGCTGTGCGGGGATTCCACGAAGACGGAGGACGTCCTGCGCCTGATGGACGGGGAGCGATGCGATCTATTGCTCACGGACCCGCCCTATGGGGTGGCCTACAACAAGACGGCCAACCCGGACATGACCATCGAGAACGACGATCTCCCCGAGGACGAGTTGAAGCAATTTCTCTCCAAAGCCTTCACCGCCGCCGCCGGGGTCATGAAGCAGGGGTGCGCGTTCTACGTCTGGCACGCCGACCGGCTGACCGAGGCGTTCCGCCAGGCCTGCCGCTCGGCCGGGATGGAGGTGCGCCAGGGTCTCGTGTGGGTGAAGAGCGCCTTGGTATTGGGCCGGAGCGACTACCAATGGCGGCATGAGCCGGTGCTGTATGGCTGGCTTTCCGGCGCGGCGCATAGATGGTTCGGCGACCGCAAGCAGACCACGGTATTGGAATTCGACAAGCCGTCGAAGAACGAGGGCCATCCCACGGTGAAGCCGACGGCGCTATTCGAGCTTCAGATTCAGAATTCCTGCCCGCCGGGCGGGCTGGTCTTGGACCTCTTCGCCGGGAGCGGGACGGCGGCCCTGGCGGCGGAGCGGACGGGACGGCGGGCGGCCATGATGGAACTTTCGCCCCGGTATTGCGACGTGATCCGCAAACGGTACGCGAATTTCGTCAACGGCGAGGGATGCGACTGGATAACGGCCACGCCGCCCGTCCAGGCGGACGGCGTCCAGGATGGCGCCCCGGCCACGCCGGATGCCGTTATCACCGCCGATGATCCTACCGACGGGCATGGTGGCATTCCCGCCGCCGAACCCATCGGCGAATAGCTGTCCGCCACTCATCGACCATGCGATCCCCGCCAGTCCCCCGTGACATTCCCGTTTCCGGTTTCCGCCATGTCCGCATGGCGCGGGCCTCGCCTGTTCCGGCATGAAAAACAGTCCGGAAACCGGCTGGCCATATCCCGCCATCATCGGCGTTACTCCCCCGGACACGCGGGAAACGGGCCGCGCGGGCATGGCGGCGGGGTAATGCCGCACGGGCCGGAAGCGGCGGCGGGAAGCATCAAAAAGGCCGGAAAAACAAGGCGAAAGCAAGTTGCCATCCGCCGAATCATGGCGGTTACTGCGGGAAAGCGGCGCGGAGGCGCGGGCCTCCGGCCGAAGCGGAAACAACACGGAAAAGGAGATGGTCATGTCGAAGGCGAAGAGCGGAAGCAAGGGCGGGAAGAAGGGAGGGCCATCGCGTGAGGAGGCCCTCGAACGGAAGCGGGCGAAAGCGAAGTACGTCGAAATGCGCGGGAACGGAAAAACGCCAAGGCAGATACGAGCGGTGGCGGTGGCCCGCAACGACGAATGGCTGGTCGAATTTTGCGAAGGGATCATCGACGGGACGCGGAAAGAACCCGCCATCCCGCCTCGGGACGAATCCCCCGCGGGCGGCGATCCCGAACCGGCCGGCGTCGAAGAAGCGGCCGACGCCTCCGGAGACGGGGACGCCGAAAGCGAAACCGGCGACACCGAAGAAGCCGCCGAGGCCGAAGATATGACCGAACCCGGCGAAGACGGCGGCGGGGACAGCGGCGAGGCCGAAAGCACGAGCGGCGAAGACGAACGCGGGGACACCGTCCGGGTGGCGCGCCGCGCCCGCGCCGCCATGGAGCGCGCCATCGACGATCACTACGCCGGGGTTCGGGACGGCGGGGACCATGACGGCGGCGCGGACGAATCCGGCGCGGAGGACACACGCCCGGTGGTGACCGTGGAGGAATTGCGGGCCATCGATCTCGAATTGGCGGGGTTGGCGAACCGCTTCCGGGAGACGGCGGGCGAGATGAGCCGCCTTCGGGTCCAGCTCGACGAACTCAAGCGGACGCGCCGGGCGATGGGGCCTGCCGCGCGGGAGCGCCGGGCGGGGGGAACGCGGGCGCGGGGCGGAGCGGGGCCGCGCCCGATCAGCCTTCTCACGGCGGCGGCCGACCTGCTGGCGGAGACCGGGCAAACGATGAATTCCCGGCAGATCGTGCGGGAGCTTGGCGAACGCGGCACCTGGTCTTCCCCGGCCGGGAAGACCCCGGACGCGACGCTGTATTCGTCGGCCAACCGTGAGGTCATTGAGAAGGGCGAACAGTCGCGCTTCGTCCGCGCGGGCAAGGGGCAATTCGCCGCTTCGGAATACGGACTGGCGCAATACAAGGCCGCGCGGGAAAACGCCGCCGCCAACGAGGCCGACGGCGCGGACGGCGCCGACCAAGAAACGGACTGACCACCCACCGGGAGCGGGCGGTGGCCCGCCCGCTCCCGCCACCCTTTTGGGAGACGAACATGGGCGAGGAGACCATTAGCCGGGAACTGTACCTTCACCGGCGGAAGACGATCTTCTGGATTCTCGATTTGTTGCGGGAATTCATTGAGGGCGAAACGTGGGACATCCAGGAATCCGACGAGGTCGACGCCATCGAGGCGAACACGGTGTCGCTCTACTATGAGAAGCTCGTGGAGTTCATGTGCGACAACGCCGCCCACAGCCGGGAGGACTTCGAGCCGGAATCCGGGACGGAACGGGCGGAAGCCGAGCCGAGCCCCGAGGGCGAGCCGGAGACGATCGAGGTGAAGGCCGAAATCGAATCGGTGGAGGCGAAGGTTGCCGCCGCCGACCTGGCGGCGGCGGAAGCCGCGTCGCTCGGCAATCTCTGCGACGACTGCCCGCACAACGTCCATGACAACGAAAAGGACTGCGAACGGCGCGGGGAGGCCGCTTGCGACGAGCAATTCGAGCGCCGCAAGGCCGCGGGCGCGGCGCGGATCAACGCCGTCATGGCCCCGGAGCGCGGGCGGGCGGCGAGGGTCGGGAAGGCGCTGTCGGACACGCTGCGCCTGGTTGAAAGCGAAATCGGGCCGCGCGCCCGCGACTTGCCGATCATCCGCGAGGCCCGCGCCGCGCTCGGGGAGGCGGGCATGACGGCGGGCATCATCGACGGGGCGAAAGAGAACTGATCGCGCGCCATCGTCCGGCGCCGGGAATCCCGCCCGCGGCATGCGGGCTGGTTCCCGTACACGGGCATGCGCCAACCACCTCCCGTCTTTCCGGGGTTCCCGGCCCGCGCCCCTCCCCTTGGGCCGCCCCGCCGCGCCGCCCGCTTCCCCGCCCCGGCGTTTTCCCCGCCACTGTCCCGGCGCTACGCCCGCCCCGTTTTCCCGCCGCCGGGCGTTTCCGCCCCGGACGGCGCACCCGCCGCCAACGCCGGAAGGAGACCCTCCCGTGACGCTTGACCCCCAAAACCTGCCGCTGGCCGACGTGGCCCGCCTATTGTCCCGCGCCGGAGGGCGGCCGGTGACGGAGGAGACGTTGCGGGAGGCCGCCCGCGCCGGACTGCCGCTCAAGGCGGGCAACCGCATCGACATTTTCGTTCTCGCCGCCTGGCTCAACCGGGAGCTTGCCCATGCCCGAATCCTCGCCCATCAACCTGCATCGCCTGACGGCGCAGGAACTCGTTGACCTCGTCAACTTCACCATCCTGGGCGATGCGCTGACCCTGGACCGCTTCAAGCGCCAGCGGGGGCGGGCGGGCTACCGCATCGGCGACGGAAAGCGCTTCGACCTGTTCCGCTACGCCGGATGGCTGTTCGGCCAGTGGAAGGACGGCCGGGCGAAGACGACGGGGCTGTCGCGAGAAGAGAAGCACCGCATGGACGAAGCCGCCCGGCTTCGGGCCAAGCGGTTCTCCGTCCGGAACATCGGGGCGTTTCCCGCCATCGCCGACATCGAGCGGCGGGAATCCTGCCGGAACGATCTCGGGCGGTTCATCATGACCTACGCCGGGGAAGGGAAGCATCCCTTCTCGGAGGATCATGTCCGGGTGATTAAACGGATAGAAAACGCCATCTTCCATGGCGGAAGGTTTGTGGAGGCGGTGTACCGGGGATTCGGGAAGAGCACGATCTCGCGGGCGACGGCGGTGTGGGCGTTGCTGTACGGCCACAGGCGCTTCGTGGCCGTGGTGGGGGCGAACCGTTCCAGGGCCGAGGAGAACCTCGACGCCATCCAGGGGATATTGGAGAGCGACCGGCTGGTGGACGACTTCCCGGAAGTCTGCTTCCCCATCCAGCAACTCGACGGCATCCACCAGAAATGCCACGGCCAGATGTACGAGACCGCCGCGGGAGACGTGGAACCCACCCGGCTGAAATGGGGATCGGAACTGGTGCAGTTGGCCATGACCGATGGCGCGAAGGACGCCGGGGGCGCGTTCCACGGCAACGAGGCGGCCGGGGCGGTGATTTTGTCGTGCGGCATCACCTCCAGCCAGATCCGCGGCATGAACAAACGCCGAAGGGACGGCGTGGAGCTACGCCCTGATTTCGTGATCCTCGACGACCCGCAGGACGACGAATCGGCCTCCTCCCTTCCCCAGGTGAACAAACGCCTCACCATTATCCGCAAGGCCATTCTCCGTTCGGCGGGGCATTCCGGCGGCATGGCCGTGGTGATGCCCTGCACCGTCATCCAGCGGAACGACCTGGTCGACCAACTGCTCGACCCCAAGAAGAACGCCTCGTGGCAAGGGGAGCGCATCCCGTTCATCAAAAAATGGGCGGACCGGCATGCCGACCTGTGGATGGACCAGTATTCCGTCCTTCGGACCTCCTACAGCAAGGACGATCCCGACGACTACCTCCGCGCCAGGCGGGAAGCCACGGAATACTATCTCTCGCATCAAGCCGAGATGGACGCCGGGTGCGTGGTGTCGTGGGAGCATTGCTACGCCCCGGACGAGGACGAGGTCTCCGCCGTCCAGCACGCCTACAACGCCCTTATCGACGACGGCGACGAAGTTTTCGCCTCGGAATTCCAGAACCAGCCCATGACCGCCCCGGAGGACGAGGGCCAGCTTACCCGCGAGGAGGTGGCCGCCAAGCTGAACCGCATGAAGCGGGCGACGCTGTCGCAGGACTCCCAGACCGTCACCGCCTTTATCGACGTGCAGGGAAAAGCCCTGTATTGGGTGGTCTCGGCCTGGTCTCCGGGCTTCACGGGGCAAGTCATCGATTACGGCGTCTTCCCCGAACAGAACAAGCGCCAGTTCACCCTGCGGCAGATAGACCGCTCCCTCCAGATGGTCTACCCCAATACCGGCCAGGAAGGGGCGTGGCGGGCGGGCCTCGACGCCCTCACCGACAAGCTCATCTCGAAGGAATGGCACCGCGACGACGGCGCGGGCCTCCGCATCACCCGGTGCCTCGTGGACGCCGGGGACGGCAACGCGCAAAACATCATTCTCGAAGCCTGCCGCCAGTCGAAGCACGCCGCCGTGGTCATGCCCTCCCGCGGCCAGGGCGTCACCGCCGCCAAGAAGCCGTTTTCCGAATACAAACGGAAGCCCGGCGAACGGTCATCCGAGTTTCACTGGCGCATCCCCATCCCGCAGGGCACTTCCGTCCGCTCCATCACCTACGACACGAATTACTGGAAGTCCTTTGTCCGTTCCCGCTGGCGGGTGGCGCTTGGCGACGTCGGCGGCCTCACGCTCTTCGGCGAGCGCGGCGACGTCCACCGGATGTTTCTCGACCACATGGTGTCGGAGTATTCCACCCGCACGGACGGCCGGGGGCGCCGCGTGGACGAATGGGCCAAGCGCCCGAACGTCAGCGACAACCACTGGTGGGACTGCCTCGTGGGCTGCGCGGTGGCCGCGTCCGAGCAGGGCGTGACGCTCCCGGAGATCGGAACGGGCCAGAAAGTCAGGAAGGCGCCGGTGAAGCTGTCGGCGATCAAGTGATCCGGCATTCGGGAGGACAACCATGCCTTCGACCGATTCCCCCGCGCCCCATGACGCGGACACCCTGTACCGGCTGGCCGAGCACACCGTCCGGAAGATCGGCGTTCCTGATCGCTGGCGGGAGGATGCCGTGGCGGAGTATGTGCTGGCGGCCTATGAGGCGGGGAGACGGATGGATGCCGCCGTCGGCAATGTCCAGGCGTACCAATGCCAATGCGGCCATGGCGCGGTATGCAATTTTTGGCGCCGTGAAAAACGGCAGGAAGCATTGTCGCCCGCCTCCTGCGTCGTGGGCGCCAAGCGCGTCTCGATGGACAAGGTGATCCGGATGCGCGACGGCGAACTGGTGCCGATGGCCGAGACCATCGAGGACCCGGACATGCCACGGCCCGACGCCCGGATGCTGGAGGAGGAGCGGCGGGAGGCGGTGGAGCGGGCCGTGGATGAATTGGCGCGGGCGACACGGACGATCATCCGGATGGCCTGGCTGGACGGAAAATCGCAGGAGGAGACGGCCGAGGCACTTGGATTGTCCCGGAAAGCGGTTCGGCAAACCATTTCGCAGGCCCGATTCTATTTGCGGGAACGCCTTTCGCCGTATCAGGATGTGTTCAACCGGGCGAGGACGGGAAAAAAATAAAAAAGATTTTTGGGCCAAAAACGAATCGAGCGGTGGTTACGTAGATAGAGGGGGACAAATGATTTTTCCGCCAGCCGCCAAGGAGGAGGCCGTCCATGCCTGACGAGGAACCGCCCGATCCCGGCAACGGCGCCGAGGCGCCGCCCGAGGAATCCGGCTCTTCCGATCCGCCAGACCCGCCGAATCCCGAAGCGCCTATTCCTGACCCGCCAAACCCCGAAACGCCAACTTCACCCGCCCGCCGCCCCCGCAAGCCGCGCCAGCCCCGAAAATCCCGCGCGCCGAAAACCGCGCCCGCGCCCGTCGACCCGACGCCGGCCCTGCCGCCGTCCCTCGACGAGATTATCCGGGAAGCCCTGGCCGGGCCGAAATCGGTCACCGTCGACGGCCAGAACGTGACCGCGCACGACCTCAAGCAACTCATCGACGCCGACCGCTACCTCGCCGCCAAGAAGGCCGCCGGCAAGCCAGTTATCCGCTTCACGAAGATGGTGCCGCCCAGCGCGGAGTGACGAGGCTCACGACCTCATACGCCCCCGTTGCTTTCCGCGTTCCGCTTCGCGTTCCTGGTTCGTCTTGAACCCTATGCGCCCCTTGGGCCTGGCCTCCTCCGCCTCGTATCCCAACGCCAGACGCTTCAGTTCCCGGAATATGGCCTGGAAGCGCACGGCGTCCTCGCCGGTCTTTTTGTCCAGACGGGCGTTCAGTTCGTCGATGCGGCGGGCCAACTCCTTGTTGGCGTCCAGCACCCGGCGAAGGCGGACAAAAGCGTGGACCACTTGAATGCTGGCCGCCACCGCACGAGGGGAGTTCAGCACGGAGGCCAGCATAACCGCGCCGTGTTCCGTGAACACCCTCGGAAGTTTGCGTCGTCCGCCCCACGAACTTGATGTTCCAGATTGGAAGATCAAGTTTTGCCATTCGACGCCGGTCAACTTGAAAGAGAATTCTTCCGGGAAACGATCCTCATTGCGATCCACAGCCTTGTTGAGGTTGCCCGTGGTCACCCCGTACACGGCCGCCAGGTCGCTGTCCAGCATCACCCGTTCGCCGCGGATCATGTAAATGCGGGATTCCGCGGACACCGGCGCGACGGGTGACGGGACGGAAACAGGCCTATCCGTTCGATTCTTCGCCACGCCTTTCCTTCCCGTTCCATATCCGCCAATAACCGTTTCCGGCCGCATTTTACCTCCATGACCCATCCGCGCAAGCGCGCGACGGGAGACGCCTTGTCCACTTCCCTTGCGCCCGCCCTCCCGCGAACCCGCCTGTCCGGCCAGGCCTATACCCTGCGGTTCGGCTTCGACTCGGCCAAGACCACCGACGACAATCGCCAGCATTGGGCCGCGGCTGACGGGTATTCGGCCGACGCGGCGCTGGACCAGACGGTGCGCCGCACCCTCCGCAACCGCTGCCGCTATGAGGTGGCGAACAACAGCTACGCCAGAGGGATCGTGCTGACCCTCGCCAACGACATCGTCGGCACCGGCCCCCGGCTGCAACTGTCGACCAGCGACCCCGAATACAACCGCCGCGCGGAACTGGATTTCTCCGCCTGGGCTTTGACAGTGAATCTCGCGGGCAAGCTGCGGACCCTCCGCATGGCGAGAGCGCAGGACGGGGAAGGTTTTCTTTATTTGTTCCGAAACGAGGGCCTCGACCACCAGGCGCGGCTGGACCTGTTGCTGGTGGAGGCCGACCGGGTGTGCGCGTCGGAAGTATTCCCGAAGCCGAAGGAGGAGGCCACCGACGGCATCGCGCTGGACGAGTGGGACAACCCGGTGGCGTATTCGGTCTTGCGTACCCATCCCGGCGACGACGGCGGCGTGGGGGGGAGTTGGGGCAACGACTCCATCCGGATCGACGCCCGGCACATGATCCATTACTTCCGCCGTGAGAGGCCGGGACAGCACCGGGGGGTGCCGGAAATTACCCCGGCGCTGCCGTTGTTCGCGCAGTTGAGACGGTTCACGCTGGCGGTATTGAGCGCCGCGGAGGCGGCGGCCGACTTCTCGGGCATCCTCTACACCGACATGCCGCCCTCGGGCGAGGCCGAACCTATTGAAATGATGGACAAGATTCATCTCCAGCGGAACATGCTCGTGACCATGCCCGGCGGCTGGAAGATGGGCCAGGTCGATCCGAAGCAGCCCGCCAGCACCTACGCCGAGTTCAAGCGCGAAATCTTGAACGAAATAGCCCGCTGCCTGTGCATGCCCTTCAACGTCGCGGCGGGAAACAGCAGCGGCTACAACTACGCCTCCGGCCGCCTCGACCACCAATCCTACTTCAAGAGCATCCGCGTTTCGCAACATACCCTCGGCGCTTCCGTCCTCGACCCGATCCTCAAGGCGTGGCTGGAACTTTACGACGAGAAGCCGCCCCCGGCGAAGTGCGGCCCCGTCCCGGAATGCCGCCACCACGGATGCCGGTTGCCGCCGCATCAATGGTTTTGGGACGGGATGGAACACGTCGACCCGGCCAAAGAAGCCAACGCATTAGCCGTCCGCCTCTCCTGCGGAGCGACCTCCTTCAACGCCGAATTCGGGCGCCAGGGGAAGGACTGTTCGTTGGAAATGACCAACCAGGCCAAGGCCCTCGGCATCACCCTGCCCGAATATCAGGCCCTATTGCGCCAGAAACTGTTCGGCCCGGCGCCGCTGGCCATTGAGCGTGTCCCGGATTCTCAAATCCACCAACCCCCCGAGGAAGATTATGACTAATCCAGAGGAATTCCTGTTGATCGAGGCCATCGGCGTTCCGGCCGGAGACGGCAATGTACCAGCCCGTCCCCGCGTGATCGGTCTGGCCTACGGCGGCGGCAAGATCAGCCTCCCCGGCTGGAAGCATCCAGTGGTGGTCGATCTGGCCGGGCTGGCCATCCCCGAAACCGTCCCCTTGCTGGCCAACCATGAAAACCGCACCGCCGCGCGCGTCGGGATGGTCAGCGCCCGCGTGGCGAACAATACCCTGGAAATAGAAGGCGAGATCGTCGCCTCCGGGGATGTGGCGGGGGAGATCGTGGCCCAGGCCAAGGCGGGGGCGGATTGGCAACTCTCCATCGGCGCGGAGGTGAAGGCGTCGGAACTGGTGGGCACGGGACGCAAGCGGGAGGTGAACGGACGGACGCTGGACGGGCCGTTCTTCCACATCCGGCAGTCGGAACTCAGGGAAGTGTCGGTCGTGGCCGTCGGCGCGGACGGGGCGACAAGGCTCAAGATCGCCGCGCAATTCATTCTCACGGGAGGATCGGACATGGCTGGCGAAAACAGGAACGACGACAGGTTCATCCAATGGCTCAAGGCCAATGGCCTTGACGCCGGGCTTCCCGAAGCGGCGCTGGCCAAGCTCCGGCTGGCTTTCACCGCCGAAAGCGCCCCTGCGCCGGAAGGGCCGACGGCGCCCTGCGTGCCCAATGGGGGCAACGTGGCGGCTTCCGGGGGCGCGGCCGCCCCCGTAGCGCCCCCGGCGGGCAACCCCGCGCCGTTGGGCGTGGAATCGCCCCTGTCGGCGGGCGCGGCTCCGGCGCTTCCGCCGGTGGGGGGCGTCCCGGCCATGATCGCGGCTTCGGCCGTTTTACCGAACGCCGCCATCGCGACGGTTCCCGCCGCGCCGCGTGAATCCGCGCTGAACGTCGCCGACATTGAGGCGGCGGCGGTGAAAGGCGAACGTGACCGGGTGCGGGCCATTCGAGAGATGTGCGGGCACCGGACGAAACTGGCGGATGAAGCGATCAGCGCCGGGTGGGACATGGACACCGCCTCCCGCAAGCTGCTGGCGGAGGTGAACAGCGAAAAACCCTCGCATAATCAATTGGCCGGCGGCTACCGCCCGTTGCCGCACGACCTCGACCAGCGGTTCCTGGAGGCCAGCCTCTGCCGCAAGGCGCAGTTCAGCGACGACTTCATCGCCGCGAAGTACGGAGAACAGGTGGCCGACCGGGTCTGCCGGGGGAACGGCGTGGGCCTGACCCACCTGTTCCGGGTGGCGGCGAAATTGGGCGGGCACCAGGGCGACGGCGATTTCGACGACGACATGCTCTACGCGGCGCTCAATTCCACCCGCGTCAACGCGGGCTTCTCCAGTTTTTCGCTCCCCGGCATCCTCTCCAACGTGGCAAACAAGGTCATGATGCGCGCCTTCGAGGCGCTGCATCCCGTCGCGCCTCGCCTGTGCCGGGAATCGTCCGTGTCCGATTTCAAGGAACGCGAGTGCTTCCGCATGACGGAAGTGGGCGAACTGGAGGAGTTGGGTCCGGACGGCGAGATCAAACACGGCGCCTTGGTGGAGGAGCGGAACACCATCGCCGCCACCACCCGCGCCAAGATGTACGGCATCCCCCGGAAGTGGATCGTCAACGACGACATGGGCGCGTTCGAGGGGTTGTTCTCGGGATTGGGCGCCAACGCCGCCAAGTCGCTCGACCAGGTCTTTTTCCGGCGCCTGATGTCCAACCCGAACGGCCTGTTTTCTGCCGCCCACGGCAACTACATCGACGGGCCGGATTCGGCGCTCACCCCGGATGGCCTGCAGAAGGGCCGGGAACTGTTCCAGTTGCAAACCGATGTGGCCGGCAAGCCCATCCTGGTGGCCCCGAAATACCTGCTGGTGCCGGTGGCCCTTGAAATGCAGGCGGCGGAAATCTTGTATTCCACCACGGTCATCGCCGTCGGGGCCGACAACAAGCGGCGCATCCCGACCGACAACCCGCTTTCCCGCGTCGGCCTCACCTATATCGTGAGCCCTTACCTGGAGCTGCCGTCCTACCCCGGCAATTCCCGCAAGGCCTGGTACCTGTTCGCCGAGCCGTCCCAGTGCGACACCTTCGAGATTGTATACCTGTATGGCAGGAAACGCCCAACGGTCCAGACCGCCGAGGCCGATTTCAACCAGCTCGGGATGCAAATCAGGGTGTTTTGGGACTTCGGGGTGAAGGAGAAGGATCACCGGGGCATCGTCAAGTCGAAGGGCGAGGCGTGACCGTCAGCGGCGTGTTTTGATGCGATCCCACGCTTCGGCGAAACGGTCGCATTCATATTCTTTGGGTTGCAGCCAGTGCGAAATCTTCCCGTTCTTCTCGCCCCGGTGCGCCCGCTCCTTCACTTCTTTCGGTAGCAGAACATAAGCGCGGGGTGATTCCCCTCCAACTGCCTGGTTTACCACGATCCAGTAATCTCCAATCACCCTGTCCAAGTTTTCGTACAACGGCACCGGGCTTCGCTTGCTCAGGGTTTTCACTTGTATCCCGACGAATCCGGTCGCGTCCTGGTTGTAGGCGATGATGTCCACACCGCGTGCGTTCCGGGCGGTGGGCATCACATTCCATCCCCGCAACGACAAATGATAACAGCAGTAATACAAACCTACGTTCCCGACGAGTTGCGGGTTTAGGGAAACGTTGGCGGCGGGGTTAGTGCGGGATGAAGGCACGGGAAGCTCCTTGTCCGACGGAAAGAACCAACTCCCGACAGTATACCGTTTTTACTTGAAAACAGGAGAGTGTCCAATGAAAGCCAGATTTGTCCAGCAAGGCGTCACCATCGACTACATTCCCGCCGCCGACGTGAAGGCCGGCGACATCGTGACGGTCAACGATTTGGTAGGCGTCAGCCGCTACGACATCAAGGCCGGGGAACTGGGCGCGCTCACCGTCGCCCCGGCCCCGGTTTTCGAAGTGGAGAAGAGCGCGGCCATCGCCTTCGCCTACGGCGCTAAGGTCTACTGGGACACCGCCAACGCCAAGGCCGCCGCCGCCGCGGGAAGCGGCATCGTCTATTTGGGAATCTGCGTGTCCACCGCCGGAAGCCTGGCGAACGACCCCAATGCCCGCGTCCGCCTCGCGGCGGCATGACCGTGGCCGACATGATGGGGCGCGGGATGGCCTGGCTGTCCCGGACGCTCGGGCGCTGCGCGGCCGTCCCGGTGGTATACGAACGTTACCCCGATGATGGCAGGCGCGCCCGCCGCGTGACCGTCATGGCTGTTCTTGGACGGCCGGACGCGGTGGGGGAGG
>Ga0082212_10006884_pt1 | contig 15162 bp, 11 predicted proteins | sample TergutNt197P3_FD_71548 | JGI IMG/M metagenome (GOLD analysis project Ga0082212, IMG submission 71548) | Neocapritermes taracua P3 segment gut microbial communities from Petit-Saut dam, French Guiana - Nt197 P3 | ecosystem: Host-associated > Arthropoda: Insects > Digestive system > Gut ...
AGATGAGATTGCGGGTCATGCCCGCAATGACGTTGGGGGGAGGGATTTTGGATGAATAGATTGATAAGGTCTGTATTTTTTGCGATACGGATACACCAGCGCTACTGTTACTTGAATAGTCTTCTACATAATTGTACTGGCCATCTGTCGCTTGTTGTAACTTTACGATTGAGCGGTTGAAGCTGACCGGAGACATGTTGATTGAAACAGAAGGCAGGAAGCCCTTTTTGTAGTTTTCAAACTGAAGCAGTTCGTTCTCAAAGCTCAAACGCTGAATTTGTGCGGTTGGCGCTTCTAATGTCAAAGTGTCGATAACCCTCGACAATGACAGCCTGACAAGCGGCTGGGCACAGACGTTCAATGGCAGAACTATTCTAAGCGCTGCCAGTATCTTATATATATATTAATGTATAGCTGTTTCATTTCTTTCTCTCTTTATATCATTTCTTTCACTTTGTTTTGGGCATAAAAAAAGCGTGAAACTAAACTGCTTCCCGCTATCTGTGGTATTTGCCGTAACCTTGCCTACAAGGAACCAAGTCTAGTCCACGCAATGCACGTGAACATTCAACTTTTCCTTTGCAGGTTATCTGTTAATCGGCAAATTTTCAGATAACAAAGAAATAAAGCTCAATGCTTTTTTTTAATAAATGTCTAAATATAAGAGAATTACCTCTCAATAATTATTTAATCATAAGCTCTCAATTTTAAATTTCGCAGCAAAGATAAAAATGATTTTCAAAATAAATACAAAGATGGAGATTTTTTTTTCAGTCCCTCATCTGATACTGAAAAAAGGCGATTTATGCTTTACAACATGTTTTTTTCTTTTTCTATGACAGGGTTTTGTTATTCATCGAAAAAACATTTATCTTCGCACCATGTAAGAACACATATAAAAATAAAAGCAATGAAAAACAATGGATTAGTTAGATTATTAGCAAATGTGCTGTTCATTATTGGCTTTTTTTGTTTGACTTCTACATTTACACAATGTAGAATGAATGAAAAAAAGTCAGTTCTTTACAGTATTGGTGGTACGAGAATGATTCTTGAATTGAATGTTGCGGAGGCAATACGCTCGCTATCCGGTAATAACAAGGATGCGAACTTCAACAAAGCGCTTGACGCCGCTTATTCGCATAGGTTGTTGAGCAACCGATCGATCATTGATGTGTTTGTTGAAGAATATAGGAGGTTGGAACCGGGGAAACAATTATTTCCTTTTTTCTGCTCGCATGACCTAAAAGACAGAATTAATATCAAAAGCTCTGATAAGCAGGTGATTTCCGTTTTGAAGAGCGAGTTGAAAAGTATGTTAAAACGCTCAATGAATGTATTACAATTGCGTATTGACCAATTTGGCGTTGAATCGCCAATTGTTAAACTACGTGATGTCGAAGGTCGTATTTTGGTTGAATTGCCCGGTATAAAAGAACCTGAACGTATTCGTAAACTGTTGCAGACAAGTGCTAAACTTGATTTTTGGGAAACATACGAATACGCACAGTTGCAACAAGCATTTATTGAAGCAGATACGGTTTTGGCGCGTATCAATATTGTAAATGACGTTCATCCTTTTATGGGGCCGTTCATAGGTATTGTAAGGAAACAGGAAATGAATATCATTGACAGTTTACTTAATTTACAACATGTAAAAAAGTTACTGCCGTCGAATGTTATCTTCAAGTGGTCGGTTAACGCGCAGAATAGAGAAGAACAATTCTGCAATTTATATGCGTTGAAAGTAACTAATAGCGATGGTTCGTCGGCATTAAGCGGCGATGTAGTGGTCGAAGCAAAAGCAGATTTTTCTCAAAATATGAAGAGGAAATTCGTTAGCATACGAATGAACGACGAAGGCGCAAAAGTATGGGAGAAACTGACAAGAGACAATATAGGAAACTCTATAGCGATAGTGTTGGATGACTTGGTTTTTACAGCGCCACAAGTACAATCAGAAATACAGGGAGGAGTGACGGAACTTTCGGGTGTCTTTACGGAAGAAGAGGCACAAGACCTGGCCATCTTACTAAATTCCGGACAATTGGCGGCTTCATTTATGTTAGTAGATGAAGAAATTATTACTCCGTAGCAAACGATTTTCGGAAAGGATAGGTCATCATTCGGCAGTTATCTTTCGCTGTAATGGAACAAGCTAAAGATGGACGAGCGTGCCGATTGTTGCGCCGGATACTACTTTTTTTAGATTACCGACGGTGTCCATGTCGAAAACAACTAAGGGAAGGTTGTTTTCTTTGCATAACGTTGTAGCTGTCAGGTCCATTATTTTCAGGTTACGCCGGTAAATCTCGTCGAAGGTGATGTCGTCAAATTTGGTTGCTGTCGGGTCTTTTTCGGGGTCGGCGGTATAGATGCCGTCCACGCGCGTTCCTTTATATAATACATCGGCTTCGATTTCTACACCGCGTAGCGCGGCTGCGGTGTCTGTCGTAAAGAACGGATTTCCGGTACCGCCTGCCATAATCACCACATTTCCCTGTTCTAACAACGTAATGGCGCGATTTTTACTGTAAAATTCCCCGATGGGTTCCATACAAACGGCTGTGAGTACCGATGTTTTTACGCCAATGACATGCAAGGCCGAACCGAGAGCGAGGCTGTTGATGACAGTGGCTAACATACCCATCTGGTCGCCCTTCACGCGGTCGAACCCTTTAGTAGTCCCGCTCAACCCGCGAAAGATATTGCCCCCGCCGATAACGATACCAATTTGAACGCCCATCGCTATGAGTTCCTTTATCTGTGCGGCATACTCTTCCAGACGCACTTCATCAATTCCATACTGCTTCTTTCCCATAAGCGATTCACCGCTTAATTTCAGAAGTATCCGCTTTACGCTCCCCCCTCTGTGTGTTTTGGATGACTGAGACAATAAGTAACCCTTTTCCATATTTTTTAATTTTGTAATTTATATTTAGAAATCCCTAATTTTCAATTAATTCAAACCGCCGGCAGGCTCTGGCCTGTAATTTTACGATAGAGGTCGAGGGCATAGACATCGGTCATCCCTGAAATATAGTCAAGGGCGCACTGGAGTTTTCCATAAATGGTCGGGGCGTGGACGTCGTATTGTTCGGGTACGCGGTTGAGTAACAGCTTACTGTATGAATGATTCGGATTCATCATGGCATCGATCATGGTTTCAAGCAGATAGCCGAAAATATGATAGCCGGCCAGTTCAACATCAACCACATCGCGCGATACATAAATCTTATTATAAGCCGCTTCCGAACATATCCGAAAGGCATTTTGAACTATGTCGCTTACGCCTTCAATCAATGGAATATTGTAGGTTCCACGCAGCAAAGATTCTTCATTATCCATGAAGACCTGCGTACATTCATCTACTAATAAGCCGATGATACAAGAACGGAGATAGGAAATCTGCTCGTTTGTATCGTTGACCATTTTGATTGTTTTTTCGATGTCTTCCAATCGTTTACCTCTGAAAAATTCAAGAAACAGATCATATACTTCCTGTTTCGTGAGCAGCCGTAGTTTATGTGCATCTTCGATATCCATGATTTGATAGCAGATGTCGTCGGCTGCTTCGACTAGAAAAACGAGCGGATAACGGGCATAAATATCTTTTTCCGTATCGATTTTCGGGATGCCTAATTCGTTAACTATACGGAGATAGGTTTCTTCTTCCGTTTGAAAATAACCGAATTTCCCTTTCGGATAGGAATATAAGGATGAATATGGATATTTCACGACGGCAGCCAGCGTACTGTATGTCAGCGCAAAACCACCTTCGCGACGTCCTTTAAACTGGTGTGTAAGCAGGCGCATGACATTGGCGTTCCCTTCAAAATAAAGGAAATCCTCCCATCGACCACCTTCATCACGTATCGTTTGTTCAAATTCCTTCCCCTTGCCGTCGGCAAAATAGGCGGAAAGCGCTCGCTCCCCCGAGTGGCCGAAGGGCGGATTGCCCATATCGTGCGCGAGGCAGGCTGCCGAAACGATTGAATCAATCTCTGAAAAATTTACGTTGTCGGGGTTGTTGTATTTACGATTCAGATAGGATGAGACATTTTTGCCGAGCGAGCGACCCACACATGACACTTCGAGACTGTGTGTCAGCCGGTTATGAACAAATATGCTGCCCGGCAACGGGAAAACCTGCGTTTTGTTCTGTAACCGACGAAACGGTGATGAAAAGATTAGCCGGTCATAATCGCGTTGAAAATTTGTCCGTTCATGCTTACGCTCGTGATAATTTTCCACGCCAAGCCGTTTGCCGGATAGTAATTGTGTCCAGTTCATGCCCCCCCAAGCCCCCTCGAAGGGGGGGGGGGTTGTGTTACTTTTTTTGACTTCCACGCTATAAATAATTTTCAATTTTCAATTAATATTTAGTACTAATCCTTTCAGGTATTCGCCTTCGGGATGATAGATATTAACCGGGTGATCAGCGGGTTGTGTTAGTTGATGAAGGATACGGACGGTACGTCCCGACTGAGCGGCGGCGCTGAAAACGGTTAGCCTGAAATCGTTTTTACTGACGATCTGCGAACAGGAAAAGGTGAAAAGTATTCCGCCTTTTTTAATTTTCTTAATGGCTAAAGCGTTCAGTTTGCGATACCCTAACAAAGCGTTTCGTAGCACGTTTTGATGTTTAGCAAAAGCGGGAGGGTCGAGAATGATCAGGTCGTATTGTTCTCCCATGTTTTCTAAAAAAGTAAAGGCGTCGTATGTAAATGCCTGATGACGCGCGTCTTCCTTGAAATTTTGCAGAACGTTTTCGTTTGTTAAAGCAATGGCTTTAGCAGAGCTATCCACAGAATGAACAACCGCTGCGCCACCCTGTAATGCGTAAACGGAAAAGCCGCCCGTATAGCAAAACATGTTTAACACTGTGCGACCCTTCGCATACTGTTGTAGGAGTGACCTGTTATCGCGCTGATCAATATAAAAGCCGGTCTTTTGTCCTTTTAACCAGTCGATATGAAACCTCAACCCATTTTCGGTAGCTAAAGGTAGTAGTTCTTTACACTCGCCGCCCCACAGATATTCGTTTTCTTCATTAAGGCCAGCTTTATACGGGAGTGTTCCTTCCGACTTGTAATAAATACGATGGATTTGACTGCCTAAAACAGAAAGCAAGGCAGTAGCCATGTCCTGACGCGCATGGTGCATTCCTGCCGAATGAGCCTGAATAACAGCGGTATGCGCATATATATCAACAATCAACCCAGGCAATCCATCGCCTTCGCCATGTACCAGCCGATAAACGTCATTTTCGCAGGTCTCACGTGTTTGATATGTTTCTGCAAGAAACGGATGCGGGAGGCGTCTTTCCAAACCGAGTGAAAGGCGTAAATCAAGCGCTTGTCGAAACCGCTCTGCCCAGAATGTTACATCAATCACGACAGGCGTAAACGACAAGATACGTACTGTGATCGTACCAATCTGATAATGACCTGTTCCCAAAAACTGATTGCCAGCGCTGTACACCTCAACCACATCGCCTTCTGCCGGATTGCCCACGATGGAAGCTATAGCGCCTGAGAAGACCCACGGGTGGAAGCGCAATAGCGACTCCTCTTTTTTCGGTTTAAGATATATGCTGCAACGTTTCATTATGAATATCCAAATATTGATAAATACGTAAACAAGACCAGGCGTCGAGGGCTGCATAGCGCTTTTGTGACTCTGTCAGATACTCGGCATCCCAGTTACTTTTTTGCTGACTCTTTGAAATTCTTTTACCAAACAAAATAGCATAAATCTTCCGAAGGCTCATCTCTTCAATACCAAATTGTTTAACATACGTTTGCAAGTCGATAAAGCTATCCGGTGAAATGTTAGTCAGAGACCGCAAACCGTGAAAATCATCGCGCAGTGAGAGTCCGATTTTTGTAACAATTGGATTTTTTAAAAACGCTTCCAATATGTGAGGCATCTTCTTGAACTTGTTGAGTCGAATTAAAAAACAGGTATCATCGCACGACAGTTGCATGAGCGACATCTTGTTGTGTGAATCTTTCGTAAAATTCGGACGCGTCTCGGTGTCGAATCCTATTGACTGACAGGAAGATAAATACGTAAGCGCTGTCGATAACGATTCCATAGCGTTCACGACGACAATACGCCCCGAAAACACTTCTCGTGGCATTTTTAATACCTCTTCTGTTGATATATTGTTGGCAAAAGTCATTCGGTATTATTTAATAAATCAGTTATCTTCAAACAAAGACAAATCATCCTGGAAACGAACCAGATGGAGCGCCTTCAACGCATTTAGCAGCTTCTGACCCCAATAAAGGCGAAAATTAACTTCACAAGCTACCAAAGCCTGCTTCATCACCTGTTCGTTTTCCTGACGAAAAAGAGCCGCAAAATTCCCAATGTCCTGATATACATCGGCTAATTGCTCCGAAATAGTGGCTACAACAGGTGTATCGCTAAATTGTATATCCGGATGAAAAGTCTCTAAGAAAGGATCAAATTCACCCAGCAAATCGGATAGTCGCTGACGAATAACTTCATACGTTTCTTCACTAATAAATTGCTCCAAATCGCTGTTTTCATCATCCGTTTCACTGTCAATATCAGGCTGGCCGCTAACAGGCAAAAGCGTCGCTTTCAAATATAGTAATGGAAGAATCTTCACCGCTTTATCCGTAAAAGAGAATAAAGTATGTTTGTCGGTCGTTTCCATCAGCGCACAAAACTCCAATGCAATCGTCACAAACTCCAATGTATTCTTCTCATAAATCATATCGTATTTCGAAAATAATCTAGTCAACGGTAATTTTATCTTGATAGCTTTCGGCGGTCACTGAATTGTCTATTTTGAGAATAAGGCCTTGCAGCACCTTTCCGGGGCCTAATTCTACAAAATGGTCGGCGCCATCGGTTACCATGTTACGGATCGTCTGCGTCCATTTGACCGGCGCCGTTAATTGGGCAATCAGATTTTCTTTGATTACAACGGCATCTATCGATGGAAGCGCAGTAAAATTCTGATAAATAGGACATACCGGCTTATTAAAGCGGGTTGAGTTGATTACTTCGGCGAGTTCGGCGTGTGCCGATTCCATCAATGGCGAGTGAAACGCCCCTCCTACTTTTAATTTCAATGCGCGTTTAGCGCCTGCTTCCGCAAATAATTCACAGGCTTTATCAATGCCGGACACTGACCCTGAAATAACAATCTGCCCCGGACAGTTGTAATTTGCACAGACGACAATCTCATCTTTGATACCTGCGCAAATAGATTCAACTGTTTCATCGGGAAGGCCTATGATAGCTGCCATCGTAGAAGGTTCTGATTCGCAGGCTTTTTGCATCGCGTCGGCGCGTTTGGATACTAATATCAATCCGTCCTCAAACGATAATGCGCCGGAAGCGGCAAGCGCTGAAAATTCACCAAGAGAGTGACCGGCTACCATTTCAGGGGTAAACAATTTACCCCAAATCTTTGACAGGATGACTGAATGTAAAAACAAAGCCGGTTGTGTCACCTTCGTTTGTTTCAACTCATTGTCCGACCCTGAAAACATAATGTCCGTAATTCGGAAACCAAGGATTTCATTTGCTTGTTCAAATAAGGCTTTTGCGCTCGGAAAATCATCATACATCGACTTTCCCATGCCAACAAATTGAGCGCCCTGCCCCGGATAAACAAAAACTTTCATGCAATAATAATTAAATAAACCGCAAAAGTATATGAAATTTGTAGAATTACCAAAAGAAGTTTTTTCTTTTTTCCTATAAAAATCTCAACTTTGAAAATCAACAAAACTAATTTTTGCTTGAGCTTTTTAAATAATGAACTAAAAAACTCCATGCGGTAATCGTCGCTAAGCCGTCCGAAACAGGGCCTGCAAGCCATACGCCGTTTAATCCCAAAAAGTGAGGTAGGATAAGAAGCGCAGGAATCAGGAATATCAACTGCCTGCTCAGGCTTAACAAGATTGTTTTCCATGCAGCGCCTATACTCTGAAAGAAATGACTGATAGCTATTTGTGAACCTACTACAATCAACAGCAAAAAATTCAAGCGAATCCCATTGGCGGTAATAGCTATTAATTCCTGGTCATTAGTAAACCCTTTGACAATGATTTCAGGTAAAAATATACTGCATATCCAACCTATTCCCATAACAAAGGTAGCAATGATGATCACTAACCGAAGCGTTGCTACAACCCTGTGCCGGTGTCCAGCCCCAAAGTTGAATCCTACAATCGGTTGCATACCTTGCGAAAGACCAATCACAAGCATCACCAACAACATGGCAATACTGATCAGTATCCCGTTAGCGCCTATAGCCAAGTCGCCGCCGTGCTTATAAAGTGTAGTATTCATGACCACATTCACCAGGCTGCCACATAATTGCATGGAAAATGGCGAAATCCCTATAGACAGGATTTGCAGGATGATCCGCCAGTCGAGTCTGAAACAGCGCTTTCGAAATCGGATCAAACTATTTTTACTAAAAAAATGATGCATAACAAAAGTAGCGCTGACAGCCATTGAAATAACGGTTGCTATGGCGGCGCCACGAATCCCCATATTAAAACCATAAATAAATATCGGATCAAGGATGACATTCAGTACAGCGCCGATGATCATCGTAAACATCGCCTTTTTCGGGTATCCCGATGCGCGCATCACCGCATTAAAACCATAACTCAGCGAAGCAAGTATATTTGTCGGAATGATGATATTCAGGTAATCCATCGCGTATGGAATTGTGTTTTCACTCCCGCCAAACAGTATCAGCATATTTTTGAGATACATCATACATATAGTTATGGTAAACAAAGAGATAATAAACACCAAAATAAAAGCGTTCCCAAGCACATGTTCGGCTTTATCGTTTTCTTTTTTCCCTAGAAAGATAGAAACACGGGTAGAAGCGCCAGCGCCAATTAACATGCCAAAGGCTTGCATAAACAACATCACCGGAAATGTAAGCGTCAGTCCCGAAATCGCCATCGCTCCCACGCCATGACCTATAAAAATGCGGTCAACAATGTTATACAACGCATTTACCATTGTACCCACAACCGCAGGAAGGGCATAGTTTAATAGCAAACGTCCCGTCTTTTCGTGTTCTAACCGCCAAGTTATTTCATTCGACATTTGATAGAATACAGCTTTTGTCGTTTTTCGAGCGGTAAAGATACATATTTTTTTCAAAAAATTTGGCCGTTTTGAAAAAATGCTGTTACTTTGTATCGTTTATATAAAGAAGTTATCCTTTATCCATGAAAATATTAACGCTTACAAGTTTTCTTTTGCTCACAGGAAGGCTATTCCCCCAATATGCCTTAGAAGCTGTTGTGCTGGATGGAATGACCCGTAAGCCGGTTGTCAGCGCTCACGTTTATTTAGACGGAACTACTAAAGGCACAATAACCGATTCGCAGGGCAAATTTAAACTTACAGTAAGCAATATTATCAATACCTCATTAGTCATTAGCCATATCAGTTACGAAAGGCAATTTTTTCAAAATCCTTTCAAGTCTTTACCCAGTACAATATTTCTGGAAACACGTGAAGAAATGATTCCTGAAGTGACTGTATATTCGAAAATAAATAAATCGAAACGAAGAGAGATGCTTAACGTATTTAGAAAGATTTTTTTTGGCGAACATGCCGCTTCGTGCACAATACTAAACGAAGAAGATATTACCCTGATGTATGATGAGAATTACCAAACGCTTACTGCAAGGGCTGATAAACCTTTGTTGATAGTTAATAATTACTTGAAATACTTTATCCGTTTTGATTTAATAGATTTTAGAACTACATTATTGACAGGGAAGCTAACAGGTAGAACTTTTTATAACCCGCCTGCTCAAGCGCTATTTTCTCCTATCAGTCCTTCTTCCAATGCTGATAGATCTGATTTTTTAAAAAATCCAATGTCATTACAGGGTACGGCGTCTTTTTCGGACATCGGTAATAACACAAAATCTTTGATTAAACGCAGAAAGAGCATTTATTACAAGTCTAATAGACATTTCTTTCATTTAATTGCAAAAAACAATATTAAATTTGAAGGATATTCACAAAAGTGGATTGCAGATAAGTCGTCATCAAAGCATTTTGGACTGTTTTCGGAACATCTTTTAGATGTGGACGGAAAAGGACCAGTGATGTTGAGTCTATTATACGACCAAAATTCTTTATTTTACTTGTCTGATTCAGAAGATGATCCTTCAATGAAAACCGTTATAGTCAAACCTGAAATAAAAATACATATTTCAAATACGCCTGTCTTTTCAAATACTACGGCAGTAAAAAAACCACATATAATAGACACAGTAATTGTAATTGACAGCAAGAAGATTTTTATTGTTAACGAAATAAATAAAACATCGTCTATCTCATTTTTTACCGACATGTTTCATATTGATACGTATGGCAATACTGATTTACTTCACAATTTTAACATGGGAGGCGATTTCGGACGTCATCGCTTTGGCGATCTGTTACCTCTAAACTATATGCCCGGAGAGGAAGAAAAATCAAAAGAGCCTGTACCACAAGATGCAGCGCCGAAAGAAAGTGGCAGTCGTAGTCGCTATTTTATTGAAAAACAGTCAGTAACATATCCATTTGAAAAAATTCATGTGCATACGGATAAAACCAACTATGTAGCCGGTGAAACACTTTGGATGCGTATCTATCTGACGGATTACAGGACAAACGCTCCCGCCACAGAAAGCAGCTGTGTATATGGCGAGCTATACGATCCTGCCGATTCCCTCATACAACGTATCAAAGTACGACAGGATAGTCTGGGCATGTTTCATGGTTATTTCAACCTCCTTCCTAATCTTGCTGAGGGACATTACAGGTTGCGTTTTTACACTTCCTACATGGAGGAAACGGGAGAGGATAATTTTTTTAACCGGAATATTTTTATCAGTAGCGCTTTTGCAAGACTTCACCCTTTTGAAGAAATGCGCCGCACAGAGACTGCGGCATCGGCTTTTTCTAAAGATTACAATGTATCATTTTTCCCTGAAGGAGGCTCGCTGCTTGCGGACATACCCATGCGCGTCGCATTCAAGGCTTTGAACGAGGACGGACTTGGACTGTCTATGACTGGTCAGGTTGTATCATCAACTGGCGAAGCAGTCTCCGATTTTGCTTCTAATGCGTTGGGCATGGGATCGTTTACTGTTTTAGCCAAACCGGGAGAACAATACATTGCCCAGTGTCGCGACAGTCAAGGCTTGGAAAAACGGTTTGAACTGCCGGAAACATCTGCTGGAAAGGCAAATCTAAAAGCCGTCCAAAGTAAGGATTCGCTGGTTGTTGAAGCTATTTTTTCAGAGAGTCGCCTGCTACCCGATACTCTTCGTTTGCTGATGCAGTGCAGAGGCGTTATTATTTACAATGAACCTTTATCCAAAGGGGATACATTATTTTTTGAAAAAGCAGCGTTACCTTCGGGCGTGATACAGTTATTACTGTTAGAAAATAAGCTGACGCCACTCAGTGAAAGGCTCATTTTTAACGTTAATACAAAAGACCTTGTGAAGGTTGGGATTACGGCATCGAAGGAATATTTTTCGCCGCGTGAAAAGGTCGTTCTGTCTGTTGATCTCAAGGCGTTCAATTTAGAACCACTTCAGGATGGCTTCTCCGTATCCGTCACAGCGGACATGGATTCCTCAATAAACATTTTGAGTACGTTGTTATTGACATCCGACCTCAAAGGCTATGTAGAAAAACCGGCCTGGTATTTTACCGAAGACCGGCGCCTCGATGAGATAGACCACCTGCTACTGACACAAGGTTGGAGCAGATACAACATGGTTGAGGTACTTAAGGGCTTAATTAAAAAACCAAAAATCTTTCCGGAAGAAGCGGCTATGATTACAGGTCAGGTTATTACTTCTGGTTTTGTTCTTTCTGGAACAACAGAAAAATTTGTAAAGATAAATGCTGCCGGAACCATCAATCCTCGCCTGCCCGAAAACGTTGAAAGAGTAGTTGATAAAAACTTCGAACTCGCATATAATGAATATCCTAACGGGACATCCTATACACTTCAGACTATCCCTCAATCATCACGCTTTGAAATACGTCCTATCCTGCCATCGTACCCTCCAAACCACCTGAAACTGCCCTACAACTATCAAATAGAAATCGTTCATGCACCTGCTCCTCCGATAGTTCTACAAAACTTCGGTCATATAACTGTAAACGATCCTATGTTTTATGGCATCAACGAATCGTTGTTTCCCCTTTCGATACAGACGTTCAAAAAAGTTGCCGATTTTTCGCATCCGGGCTATATGGGAACCATCCTTTTTACAACAGCAGAAAAAAATGCAGGGATCAACAATGCCTTACATATAACGCCATTAGGCTTTCAGGTAAGTCGGGAATTTTACTCACCGGCTTATGATACGCAAGAACAGAAAGAAGACCCAACACCAGATATGCGTTCAACGGTTTACTGGCGTCCTGATACCCAAACCGATGAAGACGGTAAAGCGACAATAAGTTTTTATGCTGCCGATGTCACAACATCCTATTTAATAACCATTGAGGGTGTCACAAGCGACGGTATCTTCATCCGCAAAACAGCAACCATTGCAATAAAATGATATAATAGATTGACTATGAGTAAAAATATTTTTTTTATCGTTGTTGTATCCTGTTTTTTTCAGGCAGCCTTTCTCATAGCACAGCAACCTGCGACACCCGAGCAAATGGATGCCGAAAACACTGTTTTACTAAATGATTCCCTACCGGTAACCATTCCGACGAATAATTCTAATATAATTATTTAAAAATATGAAACGAGTATGTACCTTAATATACATAAGTAAATGAACATGCGAATTCCATACGACCGAAATATAAAAAATAAAAAATGTACGTATGAAAAAATTAATTAAAAAGCAGATTGAACGAATCACACAAATTGTGATTCTGGTAGTTATTAACATGACAGGTTGCACGCAACAACCTACATTAGATGCGATAGACAAGTCGATTGCTGAAATACGCAAAGGTACTTTATCTGTGAAAGCCGGAAAAGGCGAACAAGTTACAATTGAACAAATAAGGCATCAGTTTTGGTTTGGATGTGCGATTGCTAACAATCCTTTTAGCGGTCAGATGGCGGAAAGCGACATTAAACAGTACAAGGAGAAATTCTTGGCTAATTTTAATGCTGCTGTTACCGAGAACGCCGTTAAATGGGGAAACATGGAACGACAAAAAGGGAATGTCAATTATTCGATTATTGATGCGATACTTGAGTGGACTATCGAAAACGAAATCCCTTTACGTGGGCACAACGTTTTTTGGGGTATCTCGAATTTTGTCCAGCCATGGCTAAAAGAAATGGACAATCAAGAGTTAGAACAAACCCTCAAAAACAGAGCCGAAACGCTTTCAGCCCGTTATAAAGGACGTTTTGCCGAGTATGACCTGAATAACGAAATGATCCATGGCAATTACTATGAAGAACGTCTCGGCGCTGACATCACCAAAAAGATGACGGAATGGATGCATAGCGGCGACCCCGACGCACAGCTTTGTCTGAACGATTACGACATCACCACAGGTAAAATGTTGCCGCAATATATGTCGCACATACGTAAATTGCTTGGGCAGGGAATCCCTATTGCCGGCATTGGCGTACAGGGGCATCTTCATGCAGAAACGTTCGATCGTGATGAACTGCAACGGTCGCTGGATTCGTTAGCACAATTTAACTTGCCTATTTTCATTTCCGAATTTAATATTCCAGGACAGCGTTCGAAATATATGAACGACAGAACTCTGAAAATGACCGAAGAAGAAGAAAAACAGAACGCGAAAGAAATCGTTGATTTTTATCGGATATGTTTTGCGCACCCAGGTGTTAAAGGTATATTAATGTGGGGATTCTGGGAAAGGGCTAATTGGATTCCCGTCTCTTCCATGTATCGCGCCGACTGGAGCATTACGCCAACCGGCGAGGCCTATCGGGAGTTGGTTTTCAATCGATGGTGGACAAAAGTATCCGGAAAAGGCGACAGGAAAGGGAATTTTTCAACTTCCGCCTTTTACGGGAAATACAAAATTACGGTAGGCGGCGTCACAAAGTTCGTGGACTTTGACAAAGCATCCGGCAGCATGGTTGTGGACTTTACTAAAACCGTCCCTTATCCGGGTGGTTCAGGGAAATTTACGAACTTGGTATGGCATGACGAATTTGACGGCGTCGGTCTTCCCGATACTAGTAAATGGAGTTACGAAAAAGGGTATGTTCGCAACAGAGAATTGCAATATTACACGGTAAACCGTACCGAAAATATAGCGCAACGCAACGGTAACTTAGTGATTACCGCTCGTAACGATTCTGCTTTGATCGACGGCGATGTCCGTCCGGTGACGTCGGCCAGTATCCGTTCCAGAGGCAAAGGCGACTGGAAATATGGCCGCATAGAAGTGCGCGCCAAACTGCCGATGTGCCTGGGAACGTGGCCTGCTATCTGGATGATGCCTACCACAGGTACGTATGGCGGATGGCCTCGAAGCGGCGAGATTGACATCATGGAACATGTAGGGTACGAGCCTGGCAAGATTTTTTTCAACCTCCATACCGGAAAATACAACCATACGCGAGGCACAGGACGCGGCTCTTCGGTTGATTGTCCGCATCCTGACAAGGAATTTCACGTTTACGCCGTTGAATGGTTTGAAGATCACATCGACTGGTTCTTCGATAATAAAAAGGTTTTTTCGGTTGCTAACGATGGCGAAGGATGGGAATCATGGCCACTTGACCATCCCTTCTATCTGATCCTCAACTTTGCTTTCGGAGGCGCGTGGGGAGGTACAAAAGGTGTTGACCTGACCAAACTGCCTCAACAATTTTTTATTGATTATGTAAGGGTGTTTCAATGAAGCGCTTGTACAAGACAGCATCGATCTATAATATCTCCCAGTTTTTAAACCACGAGTTATAGTGATACCTTTAACGGAACGCCGTGCATCATCATTTCAATAGCTACATAGCTGCACTGCTCGTGAAAAGTATTCTGTCCCCCTTTGTTTGGACAGCGGGTTAAGGATTGTTATATTGTGTCCCCCTTTGTTCGGACAGCTTGCTAAGGATTGTTAGACAATAAATTTCAACTTTTTCTTTTCAGAGAAGAGGTGAAA
>Ga0082212_10006885_pt1 | contig 15162 bp, 11 predicted proteins | sample TergutNt197P3_FD_71548 | JGI IMG/M metagenome (GOLD analysis project Ga0082212, IMG submission 71548) | Neocapritermes taracua P3 segment gut microbial communities from Petit-Saut dam, French Guiana - Nt197 P3 | ecosystem: Host-associated > Arthropoda: Insects > Digestive system > Gut ...
CGGCCGCTTCCATCAGCTCGCCCTCGTCGATGTTGACGATGCGCGCGCCCGTGCGCTTTATTATCTCGAACTCGTCAAAGGCAATCTCCGTCATGCCCTTGATGCGCCCGCCGACAGACCCGATGCGCACGCCCCGCATCTTCTTTTCAAGCGCCTCCGCCCGCTCCCGGCATGCGGCCGGCAGAAGGCCGCCCCCGCTTTCAACATCGGCGCCGGCATCAGGCGGCAGAAGGCCGCCCCCGCTTTCAACATCGGCGCCAAGCGTCGCCGTCACGCGGTTTTCGCCCGCCAGCCCGCTCGCGTACTTCAAGGCCCTTGATACGGCCCCCTCGTCCTCCGGCGCCCCGTACACATGCCCGTAGGGCAGGCCGAGTTCCGTAAATACCGAGCATATCTGGTGCACGCCGCACATCGAGCCCGATTCGACGTCGGGGAAAGCCCACAGGATGACAGGCCTGCCCACGCGCGCCAGCAAGTCGAGCAGATGGTGGTCCTCGGACCACGTGCAGACGCAGACAAGCAGCACGTCAGGATCGGCTTCCTTCAGCGCGGCCGCCGCCTCCTCCATGCTCTTCAGGCTGTACATCACGACGCCCGCATTGTACACGTCCCCATCCCACGACGCAGCCAGCGCGGCCGCGCACCTGCCCGTCAGCCCGGGGGCCTCGGAAAACCCTACCTCGTATTCCCCGGCAAGCCCGACGACGCCGATTTTCGCTTGTGTCTTCATCGATACAGTTCTTCCGTTTCCTTGATGATGGCCGCCAGTTTCGACACGGTTCCCGCATCCAGCGGGCTGGCCGGGCCGTCGGCAAGCAGCCTCGCGGCCTCCTTCCTCGCCGTCTCGTGCGTCAGCGGCATGCCATCCTTCTCCCAGTTTCCATAGTTTCCGCTGTACGAGACATCCAGCGTTTCATGCTCGCCTGACCTGAGATAGTCCATCGTGTGCTCTTCGGCGAGATATATATCGCGCGGGCCGACACGGGCGATGACGTCTTTCGCGATCGTCTCGGGCGTCACCAGGAAGCCGCGCTTGAACCGCCGCACGATGCGGCAGATCTCGTTGTCCATCACGAGCTGCTCGTTGGAGATGCTCATGCCCGTGCCGAACATGCCAAGGTTCATGATCATATTGTTGCCGCCCGCTATGCCCGCGAACGTCGACAGGAATTTCTCCCACGAGCCCTGCTCGTCGTAGAAATTCGAATCGGTGTCCGGCGCCGTCGTGTGGGAGGGGATGCAGTAATAATCTGCCATCTGCGCGCCCGCGATCCTCAGGAGCGAGGCCTCGGGCCGCCCGAGGAGCACGTTCAGGCGTTTCATGTCGTAGGTCGTCCAGGCGCAGGCGTAGATGACCGGCACGCCCGGCCTTACGAGCTGCGCGATGGCCACGCCCGAGAGCACCTCGATGTTTTGCAGCGTCAGGATGCCGGCCAGCGTGTACGGCGCCGTCATGCCCGTGATGGGCTGCGGAAGGAAGGCCACGGGCATCCCTTCCCTCGCCACGAGGTGCAGCGCCTTCGCCGCGCCGCGCTCCCAGTACAGCGGGCTCGTCGTGGAAAGCTGCGAGATCATATTGCTGCGGAAGGCGATGTCGTCCGTCCCCAGGATCGCCTTGCACATCTTCACCGCGCCGTCGTTTATCTCCTCGCTCTCGCAGGAGAAGAAGATCGGTTTCTTGGAGACTTCGAGGATTTGCTTTATCGCGTAGAGAAGGCTCGTCTTCTTGTTCACGTCCTGGGGGCTGTAAGGCACGCCGATGATATCGACCTCGCTCAGCCTGTCGGACAGGACCGAGAACTCGTAGACATCCTTCAGCGTCGCCTCCCTGCGCGCGCCGCCCGTGCCCTCCGGCGTGAAAATCGCGTTGTGGCCGCTCCCGCAAAGGCAGTCGTCCTCGCGCAGCACGAAGGCTTCCTTTCCGTCCCTGTCCAGCAGCGGGAACGTTTTTGGGGCGTCCTCGATTGCCTTCCCCACGACCTCCCGCGGGAAACGCACGGTCAGCGTGCCCATATCCACGTCGCAGCCATTCTGCCCGAGGTATTCGGCCAGCTCCTCGCTCTCGACCACCAGCCCCGTTTCCTCAAGGACGGCCAGCGACGCTTCATGGATACTTTCGATCTCGCCATCGGACAATACTGTTAGCTCTGACAGATACATTTTCGGTCTCTCCTTTTCCGCAGGCGATGGCTGCCATGCCGCTTCCGCCCCTCGCAGCGGCGGCCGCCCCCCGCAATTTTCCTAAGGGTATCCGGGCCTATACGCTTACCCACCCCCGTCTCTTTGACGATTCGATAATGGCTTCGACGAGCCTCACCTCGTACGCCCCGTCGTGGAAGGTCGCGAAATCCGTCTCGTCCACGCCGACCCTGGCGCCCCGCCGTATGAAATCGTAGAACGCGAAAACCGCGGCGGTCTCGGCGTCGTTCCAACCCTCGGGATGCCCCTTGGCCAGATGCGTGTAAGGAAGGACCTTGCTGTCGATAAGGCCTGGGTTCCTCAGCGCGAGGCAATTGTCGCGGTCCCGGTAGCCGACCCACATCCGGTCGCTTTCCTCCTGGTTCCACCTGACCGCGCATTTCGTGCCGTCTATCTCGATCGTGATGCCGCAGCCGTACCCGGCCGACACCTCGGAAACATGGAAGACCCCGGACACGCCGTTGTCCATCTTGAACATCACGGCGCCGTAGTCTTCGGTCACGACCTCCTTTTCCTCGTACTCGGCCGACGCGCTCGTCGAGAATGTCTCGACCTGCGACGCGGGTTTCTTCCGGACCGGGAAGACGGTGACGAGATCGGCGCACACCTCCACGATCTTCGACCCAAGCACATGCTGGACAGCGTCCATCCAGTGCGTCCCTATGTCCGAAACGCAACGCGAAGAGCCCGAGATCTCAGGCTCTATCCGCCAGTTGTAGTCCGTCTCGTACAGCAGCCAGTCCTGGAGGTAGGAGCCGTGCGCAAGCAGCGGCTTCCCTATCTCGCCCTTTTCGAAGCGGGCCTTGATCTCGCGCACCAGCGGGTACATCCTGTAACAATAGTTGACGCCGTGGACGACCTCCTTGTGCCCTTCAAGCAGCCGGAGCATGGACTCCGTCTCCCCGCTGTTCATGGCAAGCGGCTTCTCGGAAAATATATGCTTGCCTTTGCTGATGATTTTTTCGTTGATCTCGCGGTGCAGATTGTTCGGCGTGCAGTTGTGGACGACGGCAATCTCCGGGTCGTCTATCAAATCGTCGACGTTGTCGTAACACTTGGGTATGCACCACGCGTCCGCCTTCTGCCGCGCCAGCTCGCTGTTGGCGTCCGCCACGGCGACGCAATCCGCGAAGCCTATGCGCCTGAGCGCCTCGATATGGCTCGCCCCGATATATCCTGTCCCTATAATGCCTGCCTTGATTCTTTCCATGCCACCGCCCTGCCTTTCCCGTTTTAATAAGGTTTTAGTTTCTTCCGGCAGTTATCCTGCCTCTGCCTATGCCTGTTTTTCTTCCGGCGGTTTTCCCGTCCCTTTCAATGCCTAAACCTCTTCCAGCAGTTTCCTTATCTCGGCGGCCTTCTCGTCGATCATGTCGTCGGAGTAAGTGATATTTATCCCGATGGCCGCCCCGACCCCCGCGTCCACGACGCCGACCGAGATATTGAACGCGCGGTCCAGGAGGTCGTCGGTCTTCGGCAGCATATGCGCGCGGTACTCGACGCCTTTCCCGAACGGATAGGCCTGCGCCATTTTCTTGTTCAGTATCTGCTCCATATTGTTGTATACATGCCATCCCGAAGCAGCCAGGGGCTTGACGCCGGCCTTCGCGGCAAAAGCCTCGGCCCGCTCCTTCGTGTCCATGATGAGCGTAAGCATCGTGTTGCACTCGCCCTCGTCGTTGATTTTTCTGAACCCGACCCCGTCGATTCCTGAAAGCGCCGCCTTGATCCTGGCCTTCTTGGCGCTCAGGAGCTCCAGTATCATGTCGAGCTTCCTTACCTGCGCCAGCGCCACGGCGCCCGTCAGCTCGTTCATGCGCATATTCATCCCGACGATCGAGCGCTCCCCGACCTCGACGCCGGTACGGTTCGGCTTGTGGCCCTGGTCGTGGTACCCGAACGCCCTCTCGTAAAGTTCCGGGTCCTTCGTGATGACCGCGCCTCCGTCGCCCGCCGAGATTGTCTTGAAGCAATTGAGCGAAAACGTCGCGATGTCCCCGTAGGTCCCGACGCGGTTCCCCTTGTACCTGGCGCCGCACGCCTGGCAGCAGTCCTCTATGACCGCGAGGCCGTGCTTCTTCGCTATCTCCATGATAGGGTCAAGGTCCGCCGGGTTGCCGAGCATATGGACCGGCATTATCGCCTTCGTCCTCGGCGTGATCCTGTGTTCGATATCGGCCGGATCCATCGTAAGCGATTCGTCGACTTCGCACAGGATGGGCACGGCGTTTACGAGCATGATAGTGGAAATCGAGGCGATGAACGTGTACCCCGGCACTATCACCTCGTCGTCGGCCCCGATCCCGAGCGCCGCGAGCGCCGCGAATATCGCGCCCGTGCCGCTCGATGTCGCCACGCAGTAGGGAACCCCCATCGCCGCCGCGAACTCTTTTTCAAATGTCGCGCATTTTGCCTTGAATGCCGGATCGTCCTCCGACCCGTACCTGAACAGATAACCCGATTCGAGGACGTCGAGCACTTCCTTGCGCTCTTCGTCGCCAATTAGATAAGATCCTGGTCCGCCTGCCATCTTTGCCACCTCCGTATTAAATTCTCCACCATCCACTGTATCGATTGATTTCGTCTGCGAGATATATAAACATTCCAGCTATATCGATTTATTCCATCTGAGGGATATTTCAACAATCCAACTATATCGATTTAGTTCATTCTATGTGACATTTAACGCACTGTCAATGTTTTTCTCAAAAACATAAGGCTTGACAAGGGTTACTAAACAAATATAATAAACTAAAACCGTTTAGTAATCTTGAGGCGGGAGCAAGGCATGGCAGGTATAGGGCATTGGCGGCGGACGGGAGCAAGGCATGACAAAGATAACAATCCGTGACATAGCGAATATGGCGGGGGTTTCCCCGGCCGCGGTTTCGTTCGTCATCAACGACCGGCCCGGCGTGAGCGACGAAACCAGGCGCAAGATAAAGAAGATTATCGAGAAAACAGGGTTCCAGCCGAGCGTCAACGCGAGCCGGCTGGTCTTCAGGCGCAGCTTCAATATCGCGCTCGACATGCACAGCGTGGGGGCGTCGCTGAACGACCTTTTCTACGTGAGCATCCTGCGCGGCCTCCTGGACCAAAGCAAGAAGTATGGCTACAACATCGTTTTCACCGAGATCGAGGAGGTGCACAACGAGGCCGTACTGCCGAACATCATCCGGAACCGCGACACGGACGGCATCATCCTTATGCAGTCCCCTTCCGCCGCGGCCCTGACGGCGCTTAGCAGCCTCGACATCCCGTTCGTGGCCGTCGACGCGCACGAGAAAGGCGCGCCCTATACCTGCGTCTGCGTCGACTATGAGCTCGCGTCCTATACCTCGACAAGCCACCTTATCGAAAACGGCCACCGCAGGATCGCTTTCATCAGCAAAGGCTCCGTGCCGGATTTCTACATCCAGACCTTCCAGGGCTTCTGCCGCGCCGTCGAGAAATACGACATCTCCATACCGCCTGACTGGATTCAGGTGACGGCTGACGACGAGGCCTCCGCCTACGTCTGCATGGGTCATATCCTGGCCGGGAAAAGCATCCCGACCGCGGTATTCTGCGCCGTCGACTCCTTTGCGTTCGGCGCCATGAAATGCGTCCAGAACCACGGCTACAGCGTACCCGGCGACATCTCTTTCTCCGGCGTGGACAACACCCTTATATCCGACTACTTCAAGCCGTCGCTCACGACGGTCTCGATCGACAAGGAGCAGATCGGCGCCCTGGCCATGGACCTGATTGTCGAAAAAATCGCCGGCAAGGCGGCCGACAGCGTCACCGTCCTGTCAAACAACCTCGTGGTCCGCGAATCGGTGAAGAGGGTCGTTTGACTTGCACCAGGCCTCCACTATATCCGACGGGTACCAGTCCTTTTCAGGGGTTCCGGAATAATAAAGCGTATGTGTAATCGCGTTTGGAAACATATAAATATTGTGGTGCACAAACGGCGTGACAATAAAGTGTTCGCCTTTGTGAAATAATTTAATAGTGCACTCATTATCGCGCAGCTCTACACATGCTGCCATCCCTTCTTCCACAATGACAGTTTCCGTTGTCTGCTTATGGTAGTGCGCTTTCTGCCACAACCCGTATGATGGCGCGGCGGAGCAAACATAGCTGCTGCCGCTGCCCAGGGATGTCCTGAACTCCGCTTCGCCGGCGCCCATTATTTCGCTGTCATGGACCAGCCCGATTTGCGCAGACAGCCGTTCCAATGGCACACTTGACGCAACCTTTTCAAGCTCCTCCAAAAGGACAGGCTCGGCCGATTCTTTGATCTTTTCATTGGCATAGCCAAGCCAGGAACAATTGGTATCCAGATCCATTGGGAAGTCAAGCAAATGTCCCGCCGCGTCCGTGACGAAACCGCCAGCCTCTGAAAGAATCAAAACTGTTGCCAAATCATAAGGATGACAGCATATAGAAAACCTCTCCCCTTTTGCGGCTTGTAATCCGCTCAAATACGCACGGAAATCGGCGACCAGCCTGTATTTGCCTGTCGCAAGGAGGTACAGCTGGCCGGCTGTCGAAATGTATTGGTCTGTAAAAACCAAAGCCGAATCGCTCTCCGGTTTCCCAAGCAACCTGTATGTGACCCGCTCATCAATCGCTGAAATGATTTCTTTCGTGCCCGGAAAAAAATTAACAAATACAGAAAACCCATGTCTTATGTCATGGGCAGCGCTGCACTGCATACCGGCAGGCTCTGAAATACGCTTGCGTTCTGCAACGTTCCAAATCGTTAGAACCGCGCCCTCGCCCCTGCAGGCAGACAAAGCAACAGAGCGGTCTGTATTTGAGCAAGACACCTCCGTTTGCACGGCCAGGAAAACATCCTGTAGCGTGTTTTCATCTCCCCTGTTGAGCGCTACGCCGGTAAGTATCCAGCAGCTTCTTTTATCGTACATGATTTCACAGGTGCCATCCAGCGGGTCGATCAGGAATTTATATTTGGCCTTCTGCCCTTCGGCCATAGCAGGATACGTTTTAACCCCCAATCCCTCGCATACGACAACCGCGCCGCCCTCGGGCGGACGGGCAGTGAAATAAGCGTCGATAATAGTTTCCGCATAAGCGTCGATCTTGTAGGCAACATCCCCGTTCGCTTTGGAAATAATCTCTGACAGGCTTGCCGCGCTCTCCTTTGCGATAGCGGCCCTCACACAGTCATGTATTTCAAAATGAAGCTCCTGTATATATCCGGCCAAATCCATGTCGTTCACCAAGAGATACTAAATACGTAAGCGTTTCACGCCTTGCCGGCGCTGCCAAAAACATGGATAAGATTCGCCGCTAAGGCCTCGACCGCGCCGGCTGTCCCGAGGCATTTTTCCATATAATTCTTCTCATCCTGGCCGTCCTTGTTGACAAAATCCAAGGCCGCCTGGGTCAGATCCGTATGGATGTTGAATTTTGAGATGCCGCCTTCCACGCACCTGTAATAGTCGTCATGACCCAGCCCCGAAGCGCCGTGGACAACAAGCGGGACATCGAGCGCTTCGCGGAGCTCATGCAGCCTGCCGAAGTCCAGACTTGGCTCCCCATGGTAAAAGCCGTGCGCCGTGCCGATGGATATGGCCAGCGCGTCAACGCCGGTCTCGCTGATAAATAATCTTGCTTCCTCCGCATCCGTATGAGCGGAAAAATCGTCCTGCAGGCTCGAATCATAGTCCGCCTCCAGGCCCGGCACATGTCCGATCTCCGACTCAAGCGAGGCCCCGTACCTCTCGCAAAGCTTCTTCGCCTTAAGCGTTACAGCAATATTCTCATGAAGCGGCTTGTCCGATACGTCAACCATGATGGACGTGAAACCGCAGTCCAGCGCACGCATGACGGAATCCAATCGGGATGCGTGGTCCAAAAGCAGCGCTACTGGCACGTTTGCGTCATCCGCCACCCGGCGTATATATGCCGCGTATTGTTCCATGGGGAACAGCCGCCCGAACACCTCGCCATAAGCGAGTATGACAGGGGCCCTGAGTTTCGTTGCCGCATCAACCACGCCTTTAGTCATCTCCACATTGAATGTGTTGAAGGATCCCACCGCGTAGCGTTGTTTTGTTGCGGCCCGCAGCATTTCAGTCATATTGACAAGAGGCATAAATCTCTCCTTACAAGTTGTTCCTGGTTATCTTCGTTGCGCAAGGGTAATATAGCACGCCAATCAAATACAGTCAAAGAACCACCGGCAACCTGGCGGCTCCGCCATGAGGTTGCTTGCAGAATTGGATACCAATCCCGATTATTTAGGCAAAATCCTGCATTTGACGTCCTCCCGGGGATAAAGCAGCAGAAATATTTAGGATTCCCCAATAATACGCTTGCCACCAGGAGAACCCAGGAGAACAAGAACCAAGCGAAACAAACCGTCAGTTGCACAGAAAACCGTACCGGTATAGAATTACTTCCTAAAGCATTTTGGAGGTGGCGGTTTTGGAACACAAAGGCATTGAAATAGATATCAAAAACAAACCCGAGCTCGAACCGGGTTTCATACCGCTATACAAATTCAATGAAGCTTTCCTTAAAGGGGCGAAGGCGCCGTTTTCCTTTGCGCTTGAACGAAACGACAAGCAGATATCGGCCAAATCCACGTTCATTTATAATGACGGGATTCATGACGACGCCGACATGTACTACATAGAGCGGCTTGTCAAAACCGAATTGTGGCAAAAAGGCGGGTTCCGGCTCTATGTAAAGGGGCCTGAGGCAATTTTCCGGGGGCTGTGTGACGCCTTCAAGCCCGGCGGGACGCGCGCGTTTGACGCGGCGTTCATGGGGGAGATGTACGAGCATGATTTTGAGGTCGTCACCTGCGATGAACTGCCCGGAGAATATGAAATAATTAAATCGGTCGGCCGGCATTTTGACGGGTGCAGGATCGGATTTGACGCGGGCGGGAGCGACTACAAGGTCTCTGCCGTGATAGACGGCGAGGCGGTGTACAGCAACGAGACGGTCTGGCACCCGAAGCAAAACAGCGACCCCGAATACCACTACCGCGGCATCATCAGCGCATTCCGTGACGCCATGGACCACTTGCCCCGTGTGGACGCGATAGGTGTCTCTTCCGCGGGCATCTTTGCGAACAACCGCCTTCTGGCAGCGCAGCTCTTCCAAAAGGTGCCCAAAGAGCTGTTCGACAAAAAGTGCAGGGACATCTATATCCGAGCGGTGAAGGAGATAGGCGAAGACATACCTTTTGCGGTGGCAAACGACGGTGATGTCACGGCTCTTGCCGGGTCCATAAGCATGGACAGAGGCAGCGTGCTGGGCATTGCCATGGGGACCAGCGTTGCCGGCGGCTTTGTGGACGCGGAAGGCGGAATTTCGAACGGGATAAATGAAATTGCCTTTATGCCGGTGGACGCCTCGCCCCTTGCCGCGAAGGACGACTGGACAGGCGACATCGGGCTTGCGGTACAGTATTTCTGCCAGGAAGCGGTGATAAAGCTTTCGGGCGCCGCCGGCATTTGTTTGGCCGGATACGATACGCCTGCCGAGAAGCTCAAAGCCGTCCAGTCTTTATTGACGGGCGGCGATGAAGGCGCGGCGGCAATATTCCGCACGATCGGGTCATACCTGGGGCATACCGCGCCGCTGTACCACGACATTTTCGGGGCAGGGACGATCCTTTTGCTCGGCCGCGTCATGAGCGGCGAGGGGGGTGACATAATCCTTGAAACAGCAAACTATGTAATGGCAGATGAGTACCCGGAAACACCGGTCGAGCTGGTGCTCCCCGACGAAAAGACCCGCCGCCTGGGGCAGTCGGTCATAGCGGCCAGCCTGCCGGAGATATAGCAGAGGATATGGTTATGCGTATAGAAAAGGTAAATATTTTTTCAGCTGACGGCGTTTTCAGAAAAGGCGCCGTGGAGTTCGATGATGTCATCCAGAAAATAGAATTTGACGCGGGCCAGGATGATGATGCGGGCGCATATGCAGATGCGGATGCGGGCGCATATGCGGATGCGGATACGGATGCGGGCGCAGGGCATGATGCAGGCGCAGAGCTTTACCTCATACCGGGCCTGATAGACATACACACCCACGGCGCCGTGAACGGGGACCACAGCGACGGCTCCGAAGAATACATGCAGGACATGGCAATGTTCTATGCAAAGAACGGCGTCACTTCTTTCCTTGCCACAACAATAACCTGCAGCGGGAAGCAGCTGGAAGGCGCCATGCAAAACATCTCGCGGTACAAAAGGCAAAAAAACGGCGCGCGCTGCGCTGGGGTAAATATGGAAGGTCCATTCCTGTCCTATGAGAAAAGGGGCGCGCACACAGATGAGTTCCTCCAGCCCCCTTCCATCCCTATGTTCGAAAAAATGCATGTGGCTTCCGGTGGCTCGATCAGGCTTGTAAGCATAGCGCCCGAGCTGCCCGGCGCGATGGAATTCATAAAGGCCGCCTCGCAGGTATGCAAAGTGGCTCTGGCGCACTCCGCGGCAGGCTACGATACCGCCATAGAAGCTTTCAAAAGCGGCGCTTCCCACGTGACCCATCTGTTCAACGCTATGAGCCCTTTCTCGCACCGCGACCCTGCCATACCGGGCGCCGCAATGGATTCGCGCGCCTATGTCGAGATAATAAGCGACGGCGTACATCTTCACCCATCAGTCATCCGTGCTGTGTTCAGCATGTTCCCGGAGCGCGTGTGCATGGTCAGCGACTCCATCAGGAGCACGGGGCTGCCCGAGGGCAACTATGAACTGGGCGGCCTGCCGGTCATAGTGAAAAACGGGAAGGTAACGCTTGAGGACGGGACCATAGCAGGTTCAAACGCCAGGCTGATCGAGTGCGTCAGAAACGCGGCAGGCTACGGCGTCCCTCTGGAAAAAGTCATCGCCGCCGCCACGATAAACAACGCGCGCGCGGCAGGGCTCGGGGAAAAATACGGATCGCTTGAGCCAGGCGCCTGCGCCGACATGTTATTGCTGGACAAAAACCTCGATATTCAAAAGGTGTATATCGCCGGCTCGCCGGTTGAGTAAAAGCAAGACAGATTATTTTAAAACCTCGCGGAAAACTCCACCACATCTTCGGGTAGGATGTCAGGGCGTGTAAATGTAGTGGACATTGTGTAATACTCCCCGCTGCGGGATGATTCGTGGACGCCGTGCGCGATCTCAAGCACGTGCAGGGCCATGTCGCCGGATGCGCGGTTTGGCAGGCCGTTTTGTATGGCGTACACCATCTCCGCCAGGCCCACCCCCCGGCTGTTTTCATTATATGGGAATTCCATGCCGGCCCGTTCCCACTCGCTGGCCTCTTTGCGCGGTATCCGGTCAGGGGGCCCGAGCCAGTCCGAATCGTCCATATGCCGGTACAGTATTTCACCGCCGAATATGTCCGGCCCCGCAAGGGGGTCGGCTTCGCACATGCTGACGGTCCCTTCGCTGCCAAATATCTCAAGCCTCGGCAAATGGGAGTCCCATATGTCATAGGTGAAGACCACGTTCGCTACAACGCCGTTCTCATATTCCAGCATCGCGTTAATATGCGTGGGCACTTCCACCTCTATCCTCTGCCCGTAAAGGTGGGGTGCGGTAATTACGCGCTCCTTAAATGGGGTGGACACCATGCCGGAAAGGCGTTTGACCGGCCCAAGAAGGTAGGCCAGCGTCGAGAGGTAGTACGGCCCCATGTCGAAAATCGGCCCTCCCCCCGGCTGGTAGATGAAAAACGGATTCGCGTGCCAGCATTCATGCCCGTGGCAGGCCATGAAAGCCGCCGCGCCGATGGGAAAACCGATCCTGCCCCCGTCGATCATCTTCCTGATGGTCTGCGTGCGCCCGCCAAGTATGGTGTCCGGCGCGCAACCCACATACAGCCCTTTTTCCTTCGCCAGCCGCATTATTTCAGCGCCTTCCGCGAAAGTGGCAGCCAGCGGCTTTTCGTTGTAGATGTGCTTGCCGGCGCCAAGCGCTTCAATGGAAATGGGGTAGTGCGCCGCATGCACCGTCAGGTCCAGCACTATATCGATGCTGTCATCTTTCAGCATCTCATCCAGGGTGCATACTTTTGGTATCCCGTAGGCAGCGGCCTTTTCCTCCGCGCGCGCCGGGATGATATCGCAACAGGCAACGATATCGCAGCCCGCAAACTTCATGCCGTTGCTGATGTAAATATCGCTGATCGCGCCGCAGCCGACCACGCCCACATTCATTTTTTGCATAATAAGGCTATTCCGGTTCGAACAGGCCCGACATCACCTGCTCGGCCGTCGGGTAATCGTCCAGCGAGGTGATTTCGCACTCGAGCTCGATCAGCCTGAGCATGATCGTCTCCTTGCGCCCGTCGATCCACCGCTGCTTGCGCAGTTTGGCCCTTGCCGCCGCGTAGCCTTCCTCTTTTGTCTCCTTGTAAGTATAGGAGTCCTTTGCGTCAAAGAACGCAAATATCGCGTCCGTCGTGTCCATACCCGGGAAGAGCTCTTTCAGCGTCGCCCTCAGCTTTTCGCGCTGGGCTTCTACACCGAACGGCGCGACGCGCTTTTCAAAATCCCTGCGGCGGCGGTCGCGTTCTTCTCTGCTTACGAATGGAAATCCTTCAAACCAACCCATGATCCTGCCCTTTTCCCTTTTTTTATATATGCGATAACGTTTTAAAGTCGTCTTTCATGCTCTTGTAGAGCTGTTTGTAAAGCGAGAAGTATGGCGCGTACGCCCTTGCGCGCTCCTCATCAGGCTCAAGCGTACCGCCCTTGCCCACGAGCTGCCCGCATGCTTCCTCAAGGCTGCCAAAGACGCCAGTGCCGACGCCCGCGAGTATGGCCGCGCCCAGCGCCGCGCCTTCGTCAGAGCCCGGGACGCTGACCGGGCAGCCGTACAGGTCTGCGAGCATCTGCCGCCAGAGCGGGCTCTTGGCGCCGCCGCCGGTGACCATCATGTCAGAGGCAGGGACGCCCATCTCGCGGAATACCTCGACGCACTCAAGCTGTGAGTACGCTACGCCCTCAAGGACGGCCCTGATAAGATTTGCCCTCGTATGGACGCCCGACAAACCGAAAAACACGCCGCGGCAGTCCGGGTCGGGGTGCGGCGAACGCTCGCCCATCAGGTACGGCAGGAACAGCAGCCTGTCCGCGCCGATAGGCACGTCCATAGCAAGCCCGTCCATTATTACATAAGGGTCTACGCCCTTCTCTTCCGCCTCGCGCATCTCCTCGGTGCAGATATTGTTGCGCAGCCACTGGAGCGACAGCCCGGCGCCCTGCGTGCAGCTCATTACGGTCCACTTGCCGGGCACGCTCGCGCAAAGCGCGTGGACACGGCCCGCCAGGTCGATACGCACCTCGTCGGAGACCGCGTATACGACGGCCGAGGAGCCGATTGTCGTGAAGGCCCTGCCGTGCGCTACCACCCCGGTCCCGACAGCCGCCGCGGGGTTGTCCCCCGCGCCGCCTACGACCGGTATGCCCGCGGCAAGCCCCGTCAGCTCCGCGCAGAAAGCGCTTGTAACGCCGGTGACGTCCTGCGACTCGTGCATCTTTGCAAGCAGCGCCCTGTCGATGCCGAGCTTGCCTGTTACCTCTTCTGACCAGTCGCGCCCGGCCACGTCCATGAGCTGCATGCCCGAAGCGTCTGAAACCTCAGTCGCGTACTCGCCGGTAAGCTTGTACCTGATATAGTCCTTCGGGAGCAGTATATGCGCGCATTTTTCATATATCTCCGGCTCATTTTTTTTGACCCAGAGTATCTTTGCCGCCGTGAAGCCCGTCATCGGCGCGTTAGCGGTGATTTCGATGATGCGCTGCCGGCCGAGGATGCGGTCCATATCCTCGATCTCAGCCTCGGTCCTTTGGTCACACCAGATGATCGAATGCCTTAGCGGTTCGCCGCCTGCATCCAGCATGACCAGACCGTGCATCTGCCCCGAAAGCCCGATGCCTGCGATTTCCGCGCCGCCCGCCTTTGCAAGCACTGCGCGTATTCCGTTCACGGTCGCCCGCCACCAATCAGAAGGATCCTGCTCAGCCCAACCGTTGTGCGGCTGGTAGAGCGGGTACTCGTCCGTATGCGCCGCGATCAGCTCGCCGCCTGTCCCGAACAGCGCCGTCTTCGTGCCGGTGGTCCCGACATCTATGCCCAGTAAAGCCTTTTCCATAATTATTTCTGCACTCCTGATGCTTTAAACGTATGCAATATCTTTTTCCCGTCATTGCGAGACGTCACAGCCGACGAAGCAATCCATACTTCATTCACCCCGCCCGCAATGACGGTACTTTTTCCTTATGTCTACGTATGCTTCTCCGCCAGCTCGCCCTTCTCCGCGCGGATCTCCTGCATGCGCTTAGTGTACGGCGGGTTCCAGGTCGAGCAGCCCACGTTCTCCTGGCGGATGAGGAACTCGATGCAGTTGTCGCATGCCGTGCACCACTTTATCTCGTCTTCCCGGCCCTCCATGAATTTCTTCGGCAGGTAGGGGTCGGCGAAGCTCTGCCGCCCGAGGCAGACCATGTCCACGATGCCCTCTTTAATATTCTTGTTGCCCCAGAATTTCAGGCTGTTCTTTTCAGGGGCGACCGCCTGGAACTTTGTGCCGCGCCCGTCGCGGTAGATGGTGTAATCAGACCCGATGACGACGGTTTCAGGTTTCAGGTTCTGCTTGCATACCCACTGGAAGTAGTGGTGGAAATAACCGTGATCCGGGATATTCCTGTCGGTCTGCGAGAGTGCAAGCGTATGCGACGGCGACCCGGCGCTTTGCAGGATGTACTGCGACCCGCGCTCCTCAAGGCCCTTGATGAGCGCGATCGACTCAGTCAGGTCCATCAGCGAGCTGTCCGGCCCGGCAGTACCCTGCCCGCCCGGGAAGCCTTCAAAGATGGAGACCTTTGAGCCAACCAGGAATTTGGGGTCGTTCACGGCCTTCACGACCTTCTCGGTCATGTCAAAGGCGAACCTGCTGCGTTTCTCCCAGCTGCCGCCGTATTTCCAGTCG
>Ga0082212_10006886_pt1 | contig 15161 bp, 8 predicted proteins | sample TergutNt197P3_FD_71548 | JGI IMG/M metagenome (GOLD analysis project Ga0082212, IMG submission 71548) | Neocapritermes taracua P3 segment gut microbial communities from Petit-Saut dam, French Guiana - Nt197 P3 | ecosystem: Host-associated > Arthropoda: Insects > Digestive system > Gut ...
GTCTAACGTTACCAAATTGATATTTCCGGACAAATTGATTGCAGTCAGCTTATTATCATGACAGTTTAAAATGTTAAGCGATACGTTTTTCCTTACATCTATTTTTTTTAGCGTATTATCCTGACATAATAAAACTTGCAGATTTGGATTTTTAGATACATTCAGGGTCATTAATTGGTTATTACTGCATTTGAGATATCCCAATTGGCTGTTTTTAGACAGATTCAGATTTTTTATTCGGGTATCGCTACACAATAAATTCATTAAATGTATGTTTTTTAATACATCCAAGGTTTTTATAGCATTGTAACTGCAACTCAAAGTAGTCAGATTTGGATTTTTTGATACATCCAACCTGTTCAATTGGTTGTTATCACACCATAAGAACTCAAGCGCAGTATTTTCGGAAACATCCAACGTAGTCAATTCATTATCATTACATTCCAGATAGGTTAATTCCTGATTTTGCGAGACTTCCAAAGATGTTAAACCACAGAACAGACAGGAGAGCCGTTTTACTTTTCCTTCAATGACCACAGTCTGAGAAGTCAATATATACCCCCCGTTCGCCTCTCTGTTTGCCCCATGAATGACAATATTATCTATATCGGCAGGATCGGCTTCAAAGCGAAGATAAATTGTACTGCCGACCTCTCTGTCGGTGGTCATTGTGATACGGGGCTTCTGCGCAATCACAAGGGCCGGGATTAGCAAACCGGCAAAAATCAAACACAAGATTTTTCTCATCACTTTATCATTTAGTGCGGCAAATGGTCAATCCCTCGCCACTTGCGGGGCAGGGCGGTGCATTGTACCGGATTGTTTCGTTTGTCTGCGCTCAATTCATCTGTATTCTTTCCAACTCTTGATCTGTATGTCTTTTTCAGAGATATTACAGAATGCCCTGATAAAGGCGCTTGCCAACCGTGCATTGGTAAGCAGGGGGATATTACGATCTATGGCGGCACGGCGGATTTTATATCCATTAGTCAATTCCCTGCGGCTATGGTCTTTCGGAATGTTGATTACCAACTCGAACAAATGTTGATTGAACATATCCATGATATTCAACTCTCCCTGTTCGTCGGGCCAACATACGGCCGTAGCCTTGATCCCATTGTCGTTCAGAAACTTGGCAGTGCCAAAGGTGGCATAGATTGTATATCCTTTCGCTTCAAGCATCAGGCAGGGTTCCAGCAGGTCCACCTTACTCTTGGCTTCGCCCGAAGATACCATCACGTTTTTCGTGGGGATCGTGTTTCCTACTGCAATCATGGCCGAAAGCAATGCCTCATCGAAATCGTCGCCGATACAGCCTACTTCACCGGTAGAACTCATATCTACCCCCAGCACAGGATCTGCATTATGTAGGCGGCTGAATGAAAACTGCGACGCCTTCACGCCAATACGGTCAATGTCGAAAGCCGTCTTGTCGGGTTGTACATAGGGTGCATCGAGCATGATACGGGTAGCCGTTTCGATAAAATTACGATTCAACACTTTCGATACAAACGGGAAACTGCGTGAAGCCCTCAGGTTACACTCAATCACTTTCACTTCGTTGTTTTTGGCCAAAAATTGGATATTGAACGGCCCGCTAATATTTAATTCCTTGGCAATCATGCGGCTTATTTTCTTGATACGGCGCGCGGTTTCGAAATATATTTTCTGCGCCGGAAAAACCAATGTGGCGTCGCCGGAGTGTACGCCTGCAAATTCCACATGCTCCGAGATGGCATATTCGACGATTTCACCGTTTTTTGCCACTGCATCCAACTCGATTTCCTTCGCGTCCTGCAAAAACTTGGAAACCACCACCGGATATTCTTTCGATACCCGGGCGGCTACGTCAAGAAATTTGATTACCTGTTCTTTCGTATAACATACATTCATGGCGGCACCGCTCAATACATACGAAGGCCGTATCAGTATGGGGAAACCTGCTTTTTCGATAAAGTGATCGATCTCTTCCATACTTGTCAACTCAGCCCAATAGGGTTGGTCGATGCCCAACGAATCGAGCATGGCAGAGAATTTATGACGGTTTTCGGCGCGGTCGATCGATAGAGGGGAAGTCCCCAAGATCGGCACTTGCTGACGATGCAGCTTCATCGCCAAATTGTTCGGGATTTGACCGCCAACCGACACGATCACGCCTTTGGGTATTTCCAAGTCAATGATATCCAGCACACGCTCCAACGAGAGTTCGTCGAAATAAAGCCGGTCGCACATGTCGTAATCGGTCGATACCGTTTCGGGATTGTAATTGATCATGATTGATTTATAGCCCAGACTGTGTGCCGTTTGTACGGCATTGACCGAGCACCAGTCAAATTCTACGGACGACCCGATCCGGTAAGCGCCCGAACCTAGAATAATCACGTTTTTATCATTCTTATAATAAGGGATGGCATGGTCTGTGCCGTCGTAGGTCATATACAGGTAATTGGTCAGTTCGGGATGTTCGGCTGCTACCGTATTGATGCGTTTGACGCTCGGCAGGATGCCGAGTTTTTTGCGTACAGTGCGCACCCTGATATTGGCTTTTTCCATGTTTCCTTGCGGATTTTCCACAAAACGGGCAATCTGAAAATCGGAAAAACCAAGCCGTTTGGCTTCTTTCAACACCTCGACAGGCAATTCTTCGATTTTGTGGTAACCTTTCAGTAAATAACCATAGTCCACAATGTTTTTTAGTTTATTCAAAAACCAGTGGTTTATTTTTGTCAGCTCATGGATACGGTCGACCGTATATCCTTCTTCCAGCGCTTTGGCAATCGCAAATATGCGCAGGTCGGTAGGGTTTTCTAATTCTTCGTCCAAGTTTTCAAATTCAATGTCTTTGTTTCCGACAAACCCGTGCATGCCCTGTCCGATCATACGCAAGCCTTTCTGCATGATTTCCTCAAAACTTTTTCCGATGGACATGATTTCGCCTACCGACTTCATGCTTGAACCGATCTGCCGGCTTACGCCCGAAAACTTCGTCAAATCCCAACGCGGAATCTTGGCTATGATATAGTCTACCTCAGGTGCTTGATAGGCAGAATTGGGCGTACCCGGTTCGCCGATTTCATCCAATCCGTATCCCAAAGCCAATTTGGCCGCCACAAATGCCAGCGGATAGCCGCTTGCTTTCGAGGCAAGGGCCGATGAGCGGCTTAGCCGCGCATTCACTTCAATGATTCGGTAATCTCTTGTGTCGGAGTTGTATGCATACTGGATATTACATTCGCCCACAATCCCCAAGTGGCGGATGGTTTTCACGGAAAGCGCCTGAAGCATGGTTAGCTCATCTTCGTTCAACGAACAGGTGGGCGCTACCACAATGCTTTCGCCCGTATGCACACCCAACGGATCGACATTTTCCATGCTTACGACCGTGAAGCAATGGTCGTTCTTATCGCGTATCACTTCAAACTCAATTTCTTTCCAGCCTTTCAACGATTCTTCCACCAATATTTGCGGAGCAAAGGCGAAAGCGCTCCCGGCCAACGTCCGCAGTTCGGTTTCGTCTTTACAAATCCCGCTTCCTAACCCGCCTAACGCATAAGCCGAACGTATCATCACCGGAAAACCGATGCGGTATGCTGCCGATATGGCGTCGTCCATGGTCTCTACCGCTTGACTTACAGGGCTTTTCAAGTCGGCTTCATTCAGTTTTTTGACAAATAAATCCCTGTCTTCGGTATACATAATGGCTTCGACCGACGTCCCCAGTACTTTGACGCCATATTTTTCCAATATACCGTCGGTATAAAGCTGTGTGCCGCAATTCAATGCGGTCTGTCCGCCAAAGGCCAACAGGATGCCGTCGGGACGTTCTTTTTTGATTACTTCTTCCACAAAGAAAGGCGTAATCGGCAGAAAATAAACCGTATCGGCCACACCTTCAGATGTTTGAATCGTGGCAATATTCGGGTTGATGAGTACGGAATAAATCCCTTCTTCGCGCAATGCTTTCAACGCCTGGGATCCGGAATAATCAAATTCACCTGCCTGTCCGATCTTTAATGCGCCCGAACCTAATACAATCACTTTTGTAATCCCGTTTTTTGACATATCCATATATTTTTATTTTTGCTGGCAAAACGGGTACAAAAATAGTGATCATCTCGCGATATTTCAAATGATTTGTTTATTTTTTTGATTCAAGAAGAGAATCGCATCTTATTTCTACTATTTTTCAATCGGTCATGCGCGATAAAACGACCGCACGAAAGCCCCTTCTTAATTGTCTTCTAACACACTGCTGTGGAAACGATTGCTTCGTGGGGGTTTGTCTTCTGTTTTCATTTTTGCATCGCGGTCAATGTCATCCTTATCTAACGGCCGCAAATAATCATACCAGTAGAATCCTTTCAATAATTTTTGGTCGGGCTGAAGGTCGGGAATCGGCGTCATTTTTCCCTGCGGGTTAGGCCAAATCGCTAATTCTTTCATCTTGTTTTCTTGCAAGGTAATCCTCAGGTATGGACTTTTCGTTTCGTTCAACCCCACTTTTTCCCCGCCTTCTTCCAAGGGATAATAAATGGATTCCGCATTCCCATCGATATAAATGGTACGCACTTCTTTCCCGTCAAACCAGGCTGTCAGATCTTTCCCTTTTAATTGGTTATAATAGGAGGAGTCTATCTCTTCGACGGCAAATGCGGACTGAAGTACATGGACATAATCCACCGTACTGTCGTTCATATATATCTTGATCATATCGCCAAAAAGCTGGTATTGTTCGTTCCACAACACAGGATCGGTATACATGCTCAAAACCGAATCTTTCGTATTGAACTGCATCGAATCGCAAACCCCCTGTATATCGACCCGGTAAAACCGCACGTGATGAAACGCTTTTATTTCCCGTGCGGTAGAATCTATCGTGGACATTTGAAATGTATCGGCGCGTATATAAAGCGTATCCCCCTGTGAAAATTCGAGACACCGGGCGCTGTCGGTGGCAAAAGCAAATTCCGTCTTTTCGTCGTAGTATCCGTATTGCCCGGTCAGGATCACTTTGTCTAATGTGTCGTGCAGAAAGATATTTCCAAAGGCTTCGCCAAAGCCGGTATCGCGGTCGTACACGATGGAATCGCCAATCAGAATCCGGTTGCCGGAGTAAATTTCCGAACGGTCTAACAAAAGCGACGTATTGTGCTCCGTATCATACCATCCTTTCGATGAATGAATGATGCTACTGTCGGATACAATCACGGAAGGGCCCAGTATGGTGGCCACTTTTGATTCGGTATGGTAGTGTAAAGTGTCTGAATTCAACGTGAATTTCGGGTTTTCCAACTGTACATCGTGGTGAAATATAGCAAGTTTCGTTGCCGGCGAATATTGACCATCGATAGAGGTCAGCTCATTTTCCGCATCGACGATCATTCCTCCTTCAAAATAATAGCCGATATCTTCTATCCGGTCGTAATTCAGGCTGTCGGTAAAAAGCGTCACAATAGACGAATCCTGCTGAATACTCTCCATCCGTACATTATGGCGAAGTTTAGCCAACCGAGTATTCCCGTCATAATAAAGATAATTGCCAAAGACGAACAATGTATCGCCCTGCTCCATCCTTACGCTGCCAAATGCTTCGAGCGAACTGCTTTGTTCGAAGTAATAAGCGCTGTCGCAATACATGAATGAACTGTCGTGACGAAATACGACATTCCCCGTCAACACCTGTCTGTCTTTATCAATTTCTTCATTAAACGATTGGACATCGGCATGTTCCAGATAGACTTTGGTGGTTTGCTGCGTTGTCTGCGCCGGTTGTTGAGAAAACAGGAGAAAGATTAGAAAAACAGTGCAAAAACCGAATATGTAAACTTTACGCACCACTTCATTCTTTTTTCCATCCCGGGAATTGAAAATCACAATTACGCCAACCCTCCGAAATGCGTACGTAAGTTGTTTTTTGTTTTTTTGCAATCCATTCCCTCAACAGGTCTTCTTTTTTCCGGTTTTCCACGATTGTTCTTAAAGCCTGAAAGTCGTCTGTCAGGTTAGCCCTATGACTCGGTGTTCTTGCTTTCAGTTTGACAATCGCAATGACCTCTTTTTGTTTATCCGTCTTCATTTGAAAAGGAGCAGATATTTCGCCGACTTGCATATTGTCTATGACCCTGGCAATTTCCTGCGGCAAATCCTGCATTTCGAATTTAGGTGTGCCGGCATGAGCGCTTTCATAGTCTACATTCACCATCAATCCTTTATTGTTCCTTGTGTCTTTATCGTAAGAAACATAAGTGGCGGCTTCTTCAAAAGACAATTTGCCGTTTATTATGTCGTTATAAAGCGAATCCATGCGGGCAGTGGCTTCCATCAATTCATTGTCGGATACGCGGGGACGAAGCAGGATATGGCGACAATTAATACGATCTCCGCGTTTTTCAATCAATTGGATGATATGAAATCCATATTCTGTTTCCACAATATTCGACACTCTTTTCGGATCGGTAAGGTTGAAAGCCACATTGGCAAATTCAGGGAGTAAACTGCCTTTGCCCATCAAGCCCATTTCTCCTCCACGCATTGCACTGCCAGGGTCTTCGGAATAGGCAATTGCCAATGTGGCAAAATCCCTTTCCCCACTATGAACCATCTCGGTAAATTCCCTTAGTCTAGCTTTGATGGCGTCTGTTTCATCGAAAGAGATTTTTGGTTCGAGCGTGATAATCTGCACTTCAACAGTGGTGGGCACCATGGGTAAACTGTCGGACGAAATATTCTGGAAATACCGGCGTACCTCCGAAGGGGTCAGTTTCACCTCTCCGACCAAATGTTGCTGCATTCTTTCTACAGTATATTCTTCACGTACATTCGTCTGTTGTTCTTCTCTGATCTGCGACAGTTTTTTGTTGTAGTATTCTTCCATTTTTTCTCTCGAACCAAACTCATTAAGCATGTAGTTTATTCTTGAATCTGCTGCACGAATCACGGTGGATTCATCCACATCAATACTGTCAATCTTTGCTTGGTTTAAGTACAGTTTTCGAATGGCTATCTGTTCGGGAATAAAACAAAGCGGGTCGCTTTCAAAGCGCATTCTTTGACTTTGCATGTACAACCGCTGATTTTCCACTTCCGAACGAAAGATCGCTTCGTCGCCCACTACCCACACAATTTCATCAATTATATTATCCTGGCTATGTAAAAAAACATGCATATTACAGGCCAGTAACACAATCCATATCAACCCTTTTCTTATCATAGTCGTTTATTTTTGATTTGTAAAAAATACCACCTCTCCTTTACGAATGGCATCCTGATAGAGTTCTTCTTCAAAAGTTTTCAGAAAATTCATCTTTCTATCATTGATCATCAATTCCTGAATCTGCGCCTCTGCATATTCGTAAGGCGCAATATTTCCGGGGAGTAAATATTCCGAAATATTGAGTAAATAGCAAAATGCACTGTCATTCAATTCCACCGTCCGGTTTGCTTGTAAAAACTGGGATTTATTGGATACATACATCGGCATTTTATCTAATATTTCGTCAAAATCCACCCAGCGGTCATAAAAAAAATCATATACCGAAGCATTCTGGATACTGTGTTTCTCAATATTCTCTAATTCTTTAGGGTCTTGCGACCGGTACCATTTTTTTACATCCGACAATCCCGGCGATGCAGCCGGTATTTTCAGGAATAAACCTTTCACCAGATTTTTATCTAAAAGAAATTTTGCGGTATTTTCGTTGTAGTAGGCCATTTTTTCATCATCCCTGATTTCTGCAGTCAGCCTGCTTCGAATCATATATTCCTGATAGCGATGCCGGAGCAACGAACGGCGGTAGTCTTCTACCAACCGGTTGATATCCGCTTCTTCCTTTCCGATATTGCGTTGAGCCACCTCGAAAGTCAATATATCTTTAATCCATTTTTCAATAAAATTCTCGGCTATCAATAAACTGTCGGACGAAGAAATGTTTTTCGGAATGACTTTTTCTACTTCACTCCGGTTCAACATATAACCACGCATCTGCACTAAAATGTCGTCTTCATTCGACGTTTTCGCCGAACGGCAAGCAGACAGGATATATATCGCTATAAGGAAAAAGAAAACTGACGAATATCTCATCTTTCACTATTTCAGATATTTTTTCATATTATTGACTATCTTTTTATTAATCGTTACTTTGTATTTTTGGTTTAGCTCCTGAATCCATTGTTGTTCCAAATCTTCCTGTTCTTCCACAGGTTTACTCCATACTCTACTATCGCTTACTTCGAAAAATAAAATTCCGTCATAATATTCGTTCATCAGATGATTGAATTCGGGTTCGTCTTCTATATCTCTTTCTATCAATTTAATCAAAATTTCCCTGACAAAAAGGGCGTATTGATCGTTCAAGAAATCACCCGAATAGGTTTTCTGTGAGGTGGATTTCATGTTTATATAATCGGCAAACTCATATTGTGGAAAATCCATCCCTTTCAGTTGCATAATCGGCTTTGTCATTTGGCTTGCCCGGTTATAAAAGGCCGTATCGGTCGGGAAATAGTCGTCGCTCAGTTTTAGCATTTCATTATAGGCATCCTCATAAAAGATATAGCCCATTTTCTTTTTTTGATTGTCATCAAATACTTGATATAGTTCATGTATCCTGTCTCCCTGTTGCATAGTCATGTAAATCATTTGGCTCATTTCATCAAAGGAGGGGTAGTCGTTTTTTTCCAACAATTTGATAATATGATACCCGAAACGGGTACGTACAGGCATGGATACGTCTCCGGTATTTTCCAATGCAAATGCAGCCTGTTCAAATGGCAAAACCATATTTCCCAAACCGAAAGGAGCCAACACTCCACCGGTATATTTCGTGTTTTCATCGTCCGAATATTCTTCGGCCAATGCGGCAAAATCTTCGCCTTTTTTAATTTTTTCATAAATGGCAGTAGCCTCTTGTAAAAGGGCTTGTTCTTCGTTCGCGTCGAGGTTTTCGGACGCATTAAGCACAATATGCGCCACCCGTAATCTCACCACGTCTTCAATTTTCTGATTTAATCGAATGATATGAAAGCCTAAAGGAGTGCGTATAGGCGCAGAAATATCTCCCGGTGACATCGAAACTGTCACATCTATTATCTCCTTAAAAGTTTGCATGGGAAATATATAGTTTTGCTCCTCATACACTGCACCCGAATTTGCATCTTCCATCAATGTGTTCCCGACAGCCGCAAAATCTTCTCCTGCCTTTATTCGCCTGTACACTTCATTCGCTTTGTGGAAAACCTCAAGCGTGTCTTTGGTCAATGATTGTTCGGGCAATCCGAACATGATATGACTAAGCGATAAAATATCCTTCCCTTGTTCGTACATCTTTTGAATAGCCTTCTTCTCTCCCTCATAATCGGATAGATATCCTTCTGTCAATTGAGCTTGATAAGTGGCTAATTCGTGCTGAAAATAAAGTGATTCATGTACCCGGAGCGCTTTGGCGTCGGCCACCTTTTGTTTGAAAATTTTAAACAACTCCATATAGTTGGCCAATGATTTTTTGTCCAAAAGGTTTATTCCGCTGTCATCCTTTTGAGCAATAAAAAGGAATTCGGACAGAGGCACTTCAATATCTCCGACAGTCATTATAATAGGGTCTTCATTCTTCTGGGAATAGGCAAAACAAAAATTTAATCCTATAATAATCAATACAAAAATTTTCTTCATTTCTTTATTTTTTCGATTCAATTAAACATTATTTAAATATAACGTTTTTTTCTGCATTTTATTTTATAAACGATTTCCCCCTGTTTCCCCGACTTCCCCGATTTTCCCGATTTCCTCGACTTCCCCGACTTCCCCTGTTTCCCCGACTTTTTAATTCGCCAATTCCGAAAGGAACTTAATGCGAATCAACCGGATTTCTTCTTCAGTATATTCACTGCCAAGTTCGATAATTGCTTGTTCTAAAGCGTCCGTTTCCGATTTCTTGAAATAGTCGTACACATCCTGGATATGATCTTCATCCATTGCTTCGTCGATGAAATAATCCACATTGATGCGTGTGCCGGAATACACAATTGCTTCGATTTCATCCAGCAATTCATCAAATTCCAATCCTTTTGCGGTAGCTATATCGTCTAAGGCCACTTTACGGTCAATACTTTGGACAATCCATACTTTCAGTTTCGACTTATTGGCTACCGTACGAACGCGCAAGTCTTCCGGACGCTCTATTTCATTTTCGTCCACATATTTTTTGATGATTGATACAAATTCGGCGCCATATCGCTTCGCTTTCCCGGCGCCCACTCCCGGAATATTTTGTAATTCCTCCAACGTGACGGGATAAGTAGTGGCCATCGCTTCCAACGATGGATCCTGAAAAATCACAAAAGGCGGTACATTCAAACTCTTCGATAATTTCTTCCGAAGATCTTTCATAATGGAAAAAAGGATCGGATCGACAGCTGAGGATCCTCCGGTACGCACAGCGCCATCCCCTCCGTCATCTTCATCAAATTCATTGTCTTTCACGATTTTGAACGAAACCGGTTTGGCCATGAACTCTCTTCCTTTAGGGGTAATCCTTAATAATCCGTAGTTTTCAATTTCCTTGGTGATATAACCGGCAATCAGCGCTTGACGGATCACGGCATTCCATACTTTGTCGGTTTCATCTTGTCCGGAACCAAAGACTTCCAATTCATTATGAGAATAGGAGATATTCTCGGCCGTTTCGACTCCCAACAACAAGTTTACAATATATTCGGCTTTATATCTTTCCTTTAATATGTCTATTGCTTCCAATACGGCAAGCAACAACTCCTGTGATTCTTCCATTATCTTAGGTTTCAAGCAATTATCACAGCAAGCACAATCGTCGTCCGGAAATTTTTCTCCAAAATAATGCAATAATACTTTCCGGCGGCATACGGCTGTTTCTGCATACGCTGCCGTTTCGAGTAATAATTGCTTGCCGATTTCCTGCTCAACCACCGGTTTTCCCTGCAAAAATTTCTCTAATTTCTGTAAATCCTTATTCGCGTAGAAAGCAATACATTGCCCTTCGCCCCCATCGCGGCCAGCCCGGCCTGTTTCCTGGTAGTATCCCTCCAGACTTTTGGGAATGTCATAGTGAATGACATAGCGGACGTCCGGTTTGTCTATTCCCATACCGAAAGCGATAGTTGCCACAATCACCTCCGCTTGCTCCATCAGGAAGGCATCCTGATTGGACGAACGTATCTGCGATTCCATCCCTGCATGATAAGCCAAGGCATTGATTCCATTGGCACACAGGATTTCGGCAAATTCTTCGACCCTTTTACGGCTCAAACAATAAACGATACCCGATTTTCCCTCATTATTCTTTATATACTTGATAATTTCACGGTCAATGTCATTTCCTTTCTGACGCACTTCATAGTACAGATTGGGGCGATTGAAAGAAGATTTGAAAACCGTCGCATCAATCATCCCCAGGTTTTTCTGAATATCATGCTGTACTTTCGGAGTTGCCGTAGCAGTCAGGGCAATCAAGGGATGAGTCCCTATCTCGTTAATAATTGGACGAATGCGTCGATATTCGGGCCTGAAGTCATGCCCCCATTCCGAAATACAGTGCGCCTCGTCGACGGCATAAAAAGAAATATTTACCTGCCTGAGGAATTCTATATTTTCTACCTTGGTCAACGATTCGGGGGCTACATACAATAATTTAGTGCGCCCCGATAAGATGTCCTTTTTGACATGCTCAATCGCCGCCTTGTTGAGCGATGAGTTGATAAAATGCGCCACTCCATCTTCTGCACTGAAATGTCGCATGGAATCCACCTGATTCTTCATCAATGCAATCAGGGGTGATATCACGATTGCAGTGCCTTCCATGATCAACGAAGGAAGTTGGTAACAAAGCGATTTTCCTCCTCCGGTAGGCATCAATACGAATGTGTCTTTTCCTGCAAGTACATTTTCAATAATTGCTTTTTGATTTCCTTTGAATTTATTGAATCCAAAGTGAAATGTCAAGGCTTTGGTAAGGTCTTGTGTGTGCTTTTTTGCCATTTATTCTATGCGATTTGTAAACGGTTAATATCTGTTCTCTCAAAATGTTCGATTGCGTAATCTAATGTAACGGTAAGATTTTTAGTGTTTCCCGATGGCATTTGATACATCGCATCCATCATAATAGCTTCTACAATCGAACGCAACCCACGTGCGCCTAATTTAAACTCAATGGCTTTATCGACCACATAATCATATACATCTTCGTCGAACGCAAGCGCAATGCGATCCATCTCAAACAATTTTACATATTGTTTGATGATGGAGTTTTTCGGCTCTGTCAGAATCCGGCGGAGGGCCGGACGGTCTAACGGTTCAAGATACGTCAATATGGGCAAACGCCCGATGATTTCGGGTATCAGGCCGAACGATTTCAAATCCGTCGGGGTAATATATTTCAATAAATTTTCTCTGTCCACAATCGCCGTATCTTTGGCGGCGGCATACCCGACTACACGAGTATTCAGCCGTTGGGCTATTTTCTTTTCAATCCCATCAAAAGCCCCTCCACAGATAAACAGTATGTTACGTGTATCGACAGGTATCATGCGCTGTTCGGGGTGCTTGCGCCCTCCCTGCGGGGGTACATTGACGACAGCGCCTTCCAACAGCTTCAATAATCCCTGCTGTACGCCTTCGCCGCTCACATCGCGCGTGATGGACGGATTGTCTCCTTTGCGCGCGATTTTGTCGATTTCATCGATAAACACAATCCCCCGCTGCGCTTGTTCCACATCGTAATCGGCGGCTTGCAGCAGGCGGGTCAGGATACTTTCGATATCTTCCCCCACGTAACCTGCTTCGGTCAATACGGTAGCATCGACAATGCTGAAAGGCACATGTAATTTTTTGGCAATTGTACGCGCCAATAATGTTTTGCCTGTCCCAGTAGCGCCCACCATAATGATGTTGGATTTTTCTATCTCCACATCATCGGCAGTTACTCTTTGTTTCAGCCGCTTATAGTGGTTGTAAACGGAAACAGACAGATACCGTTTCGCTTCTTCCTGCCCAATGACATACAGGTCTAAAAAAGCCTTGATGTCTTTGGGTTTCGGAAGATCTTTGTCGTTCGGCAAAAACGTATCTTTTTTGATTGGCTTGCTTTCCTGAACGATGTCGTAAGCCTGTAAGGCACATTCATCGCAAATTGAGCCTGAAATTCCTTTAATCAATAAATTGGTATTCCGAGGGCCTTTCCCGCAAAACGTACATGTTTCTCCTGTTATTTTTGCCATACAAACAAAATTATTTTCGAATCATTACCTCGTCAATCATCCCATATTCAACCGCTTCGGCTGCACTCATCCAATAATCACGGTCACTGTCTTTTTCTATCTGTTCGTATGGTTTGCCGGTATGCTCGGCAATAATCCGGTAGAGTTCTTCTTTTATTTTAATTATTTCGCGTACCGTAATTTCCATATCGGAGGCCTGTCCCTGCATGCCGCCCAATGGTTGATGTATCATTACGCGCGAATGTTTCAAGCCGTAACGCTTTCCTTTGGCGCCTGCCGCCAATAAGATGGAGGCCATTGAAGCAGCAATCCCCGTACAAATGGTAGATATCTTGCAACCAATAAATTGCATGGTATCATAGATGCCTAACCCTGCATAAACCGTTCCTCCGGGCGAATTGATATAAATCGAAATATCCTTGCCCGGATCGCTGGAGTCCAAGTATAACAGTTGCGCCTGAATCACATTGGCGGTATAATCGTCAATCTGGGTACCCAGAAAAATAATACGATCCATCATCAATCGCGAAAAAACATCCATCTGCGCCACATTCAACTGACGCTCTTCAATGATTGTCGGCGAGATATAACTACTTGTAATATTCATGTAGTTATCCAATTGCAAACTATTCAATCCCAAATGCTTAGTAGCATATTTTTTAAAATCATTCATCATTTTTTGTTTTTTTCAATGCTTTGAACAAAAATCACCACACTCTCTTTTTGCTTAAAGAGAAAACAAAGTTATTAATAAATTTCCGGAAAAAACAAATATAATTACACTCAATTTTTGTTTTTTAAGAGAAAATCATTTTTTTTAATCACCGTCCGATTGGATTTGCAATCCAATCGCATTAAATGATAGGCTGTTATAATTTGAATCAAAAAAATAATTGAATTGCACATCTTTCATAGGCAATACTTTCGGATTACAAATCCGAAAGGAAGGAGCGGAACAGAAGTTTATTCAAATAATTTTGAAAACTCTTCTTGAGTCACCTGTTTTGTTTCAACCTTTATCTGTTCTTTTATCAGGGCCACTATTTTTTCTTCCCTTGCACGATCCATGATATTTTGAAGCGTTTCTTCTTTCTTTAACATGTCTTTAGCATATTGATCCAATAAATCGTCAGGTACGGTCATCATCCCGTATTGTGCAAATTGCGCTTTGATCGTTCTTTTCGCCATATCTTCCAAATCCGCATCCTCCACTTTCAGATCATTGTTTTTAGCCACTTGTTGTTTAGCCAAATGTAAAACAAGATCGTTGAGTATTTTAGGATAATCCTCCTCTACTTTTTCAGGCGTGTTTTCAGCGTTTGTGGCCAAAAGCCAACGTTTCAAAATCGGGTCGGCCAATTTCACATCGCCTGCTTTCTTGATAAGGAGAATGTTCACATCAATCGCAAACAGATATTCGCTTTGCTGATAATAGGTATCGGCTAAAGAGGCTTTGATTTTTTCTCTGAACGCTTCTTCGGTTTCCACCGTACCTTCTCCGAATACTTTATCAAATAATTCTTTGTTCAATTCGGCTTCTTTATACCGGGTAATTTCTTTGATTTCAAATTGAAAATCGGCAGTGATATCTTTGGCCGCTTCTTTATCGACTTTTAAGAACGAAGCTATCTCGGCGTCAGCGCCTTTGTACGCTTTTTTTGGATTGAAGACAATGGTTTTATTCAATGTAGAGCCGATGAATTTGGATTGTTCCCGCTTACCTTTAATATATTTAGGCATCAGGATGGCATCTTCAACCGCGATACCGCCTTCTTTCGGTTTGCCGTTTTCCAATTCCGTAACAGTTCCTTTTACCAAATCTTCTTCCGTGATTTCATCGGCTTTGTCGTAGGTACCGAAATTACGGCGGTACGATTCTATTTGTGCATCAATCATGGTATCTTCCACAATGATTT
>Ga0082212_10006887_pt1 | contig 15160 bp, 3 predicted proteins | sample TergutNt197P3_FD_71548 | JGI IMG/M metagenome (GOLD analysis project Ga0082212, IMG submission 71548) | Neocapritermes taracua P3 segment gut microbial communities from Petit-Saut dam, French Guiana - Nt197 P3 | ecosystem: Host-associated > Arthropoda: Insects > Digestive system > Gut ...
AAGGTGATAACGGCCGTCGATGAGGAGATGACGGGGCAGATATATATCGAAAAAATTGACGAGGGCGATTATACCGTAGAGCTTGTGGAAAAGGATGGCATCATGCCGCCCTCGCCGGTAACGGTTACGGTGTATCCTAAGGTTATATATGAAAAGGTCGATGTAAAAGACAAGGTGAAAAAGGCGAGCGAGGTCAACCAAAAAGCGGAAGACGCCAAATACGGCGGCAGCACGAACAATAATGGAGGCACTTCGACTCAAAAAAACGACACCGTTGAATACGTGCCTTCATCCCAGACCACGACAACCCAAACTGTCGAAAAACCGGTGCTGGATGCGGGTGGAAATCAGGTGTATAAATACAAGCCGCAGATGTCGGGCGGTTACCTTATAAACGCTGACGGAAGCACAAGCAATATTATACCTGTTCTTGACAGCAGCGGATACATTACGGGCGCATATCGCGTTGTTACCACAGAGGGCGCAAATCCTCAGAATGTTGACTGCACTAGCGAAGTAATCGACGCGAGCGGGACGCCTTTGATGTCGGGCGCGGCTTACAAATTTAAATTTACCAAAATCGCGCTTACCCAGATGGTGACCGAAACGTTTACAATCTATAAAGGCTGGCAGACAATAAACGGCAAGACTTATTATTACGATAAAAACGGCAAGTCTGAAATCGTCGATTATTCGATTATTTAGATGATTTGAAAGCAAATAGCGCAACGAGTAAAAATGAGCGTATAAATCGCAACAAAATCCTTGCGTATATAGGAGCGTTGGAGCAGTATGGAACACGTATAGGCCAGCCGGCAGTAAAACATATTGACGGAAGTCTGTGGGAGCTTCGCCCCCTTGCAAACCGCATATTTTTCTTTTACTGGAAAAATAATAAGTTCGTACTGTTACATCATTTTATCAAGAAAACGCAGAAAACGCCGCCGCATGAAATCGAAACAGCGCGGGTCAAGCTGAAAGATTTTTTAGAAAGGCATGGTGAATGATATGGTAAGCGAAAAAGTCATAGATACGTTTTCGGACTATATGAACGATGAAACAAGGGTAAGCCCTGCAGAGCGTGAGCATATTAATTTTGAAATATCCTTGATCGGCAAGATGATTGAAGCGAGGGAGAAAAAAGGATTGTCGCAGAGGGAGCTTGCGGAAATCTCCGGCGTAAAGCAACCCGCAATCGCCCGGCTTGAAAGCATGAAAGCGACACCTCAAATAGACACTCTTTTCAAAGTCCTGCACCCGTTAGGCTATACAATTGAGATTGTGCCGCTTGGAAATAAATAATCAGGCGTGGAAGCATAGGTAAATAAAAATCCGGGAAGTCAATGTTAAATGAACTGTAAATGGATAGAAGCGGCGAGACTCTTTTCGAATCTCGCCGCTTCCGTGTTTATCATTCCTGCTTATGCCCTGTTCAATCAGTCCACCTTGTCGAGGAAATCCTCAATATACCGCTTAAAAATCATGGCGATTTCGGCGCGGGTGGAGATTCCTTGCGGAACAATGGTTGTAGGTGTGCGGCCTTGAATGATCCCTTCTGCCACAGCCCATCTCATAGCGTCCAGCGCCCAACTGGAAATATTTCCCATATCGGCATAGTCGGACAAGTCAGTTGTTGCGCTTGTGTCCAGCTCTTTATATTTGGCGTAGCGGTAGAGAATGGTCATGACTTCCTCGCGGATGACCGGGCCGTTTGGTTTGAAGAAGCCTCCGGGATAGCCAAGAACGATCTCATTTTCAGCTGCCCAGCCCACGGCCTTCTCATACCATGAGCCTTGCACCACATCGGAAAAGTCAGCATACATACCCTCCGCAGCGGGTTCACCCTCTAAACGCCAGAGTATCGTTACTATCATGGCGCGGGTTAGGGAGGTGTTGGGGGAGAATTTATCCTTCGACATACCGTTCATCAGCCCTTTTACGGATACAAAGCGCACGGCTTCATAGAACCAGTTGGCGCCGGTGACATCTAAATAGGGGTTGATCCAATCCAGTGGTTTATCAGGGTCTATAATAATTTCGTCCCACTTAGCGTACAATGTGATATTTCTGTTCACCGTACTGGTAAAATCGTAGAGCGTTGTCAGGGCCGCATCGGAATACCATCCCTCAAATTTGTAGTCTTCTCTTACAGGGTCAGCAGGTTTTGTAGCGCGCCCACCTGCTGCCACCGTTTGGTTGGATATGGTACTGCCGCCGTTTGAATTGAAGGATATTGTATAATTTGTAACAGACGTACCGACACTGCTACCGCCGCCGGATTCACGGGTGATGGTTATGGTATAAACTTTCTGCGTCGTACCATCCTCGGCAGTTACAACGATTGTGATAATGTTCTCTCCAATATTCAAAGACTTAATCCCATCGCCGTTTACGGTTGCATTTGTGTTACTAGCCGTAGCAGTAATTGTAATACTGCTCACGCTGTTGCCAACCGGCGCTGTGTAATTTGTTGTCGCGGTATTAAATGCGGGCGTCAATGTGACGGAGCTGACCAGTAGAGAAGAAAGATCTGCGTTGGAGGAAGCGATAATAACGTTCGCAGATTCGCTTGCGAATGCGGTTGCTGTAGCTTTTATACGAACGTTATAAGTATCAGCCTCTAATCCTGTGACCGAATTGCCGCTCACAGCCGTCCATGTGCTTGCGGCATTTGCTTTATACTCTATTGTGTCGTCAATACCGGTGATTGAGCCATTGTTACTGCCACCAGTGGTATCTGTCTTTCCAGGCGTAGGCGCGGCAGGGCGTGATGGAATCGGTAAAACTTGTGGATCGCTGTCAATCGTATTATCAGCAACTATGCCTTTTTTGATAATATTAACGGTCTGCCCAAGCCATGCTGGATCTATCGCAATCTTACCACTTGAGTCAGATGTTTTTTCTGCCTCGTTAACGGTATATGCCGCATTCGCGGTAAGACCGATAAACATTTCGTTGATATAATCAATGGTAGCAACCGGCATTACTTCTTTCAAAGCGCCTGAAGTTAGTATCACAAGGCTGAAACTGGACGAGGTCACGCCGTCGATGGTGACCGTCAGGGGATAGGTATTAGCCGCCACCGCTGCCGATACATTTATTGCCATCGTGGTGCTGTTGTTTATTGTAGCTGTCGTGCTGAGGGTGACACCCGTTGGCGCCCCGTTCAGCGTGATGGTTGAGCCATTGGTGATGTTCGCCGTCGTTACGGTGTATGTCACCGAGCCGCCTGTGCCGGAATTTACTGTGCCGGTTTGTGGGCCGATATTTATGCTTTTTGGTATTTCCGTTGCCGGAAGATTGATGGTTACGTTAAGCGGCGGTGTCGCCGATATGCCGCTACGGGTCAGAGTTACAGTTCCGGTGTAGTTCACCAAAGGCGCTCCGGCTCCGCGTATATCAGTAAACACCACATCCGCAGTCGTGCCGTTGGCTGTTACCGATGCGCTGATGCCGGTTGGAAGCGCAGGGTTCCAGTTGCTCAGGGTAATCTCGTTTGTCGCACTGCCGCCTACTGTTATTGGCTGTGTCAGGCTTCCGGCTGTTATATTTATTGAAGATGTTTCCACCGTAAAGGTATGAGGTGCTGCAGGGAGGTTAATGCTCACGTTAAGCGGTGGTGTTGCCGATATGTCGCTGCGTGTCAGAATCACTGTGCCGGAGTAGTTTACCAAAGATGTCCCAGCTACACGTGCATCTGTGAACACCACATCTGCAGTTGTGCCGTTTGTTATTACCGATGCGCTGATGCCAGTTGGAAGTACAGGGTTCCAGTTGCTCAGAGTAATCTCACCTGTCGCGCTGCCACCTGTTGCTATGGGTCTTGTCAGGTTTCCGTCTGCTATATTGATAGAAGATGTTTCCACCGTAAATGTATGTGGTAGTGCCGGGAGGTCAATGCTCACGTTAAGCGGTGGTGTCGCCGATATGCCGCCACGGGTTAAGGTCACCGTACCAGTGTAGTTCACCAAAGGCGCTCCAGCTCCGCGCATATCTGTGAACACCACATCCGTACTCGCACCGTTAGTTGTTACCGCTGCACTGATGTTGGTCGGAAGCACAGGGCTCCAGTTACTCAGGTTAATATCACCTGTCGCTGTGCCCCCCACTATTATGGGTCTTGCCAGATTCCCGGCTGTTACATTAATAGATGGTGTTTCTACCGTGAAGGTATGGAGTACTTCAGGGAGATTAATGGTTACGTTAAGTGGCGGAGTTGCAGATACACCGCTACGGGTCAGGGTTACCGTGCCGGTGTAGTTCACTAAAGGTGCCCCAGATCCGCGTGTATCCGTAAACACCACATCTGCACTCGTGCCGTTAGCTGTTACCGTTGCGCTGATGCCGGTCGGAAGCACAGGGCTCCAGTTGCTAAGGGTAATCTCACCTGTCGCACTGCCACCTACTGTTATGGGTCTTATCAGGTTTTCGGCTGTTACATCAATAGAGGAGGTTTCAACCGTGAAGTTCTTCCAAGTAGCTGTAATAGTAGCATCTTGTACCGGCATAGTAAAGCTTGTAGTTGGGCTACCGGCATCGGCAAATGAACCGGCTGTAGCTATCCAACCACTAAATACATATCCGGGATCTGCGGCAGCTTCAAGTTCAATTCTATCGCTTGGATTATACATACCGTTTGATCCGGTAATGATTCGACCTCCTTCGCTAGAAACTATGGTCAATTCATATTCCGGCACAGGTACGTCGGAAGCGATAATAAATACCGTAAGGACGTTTGAAGTAAATGATTTACTTCCATCTGACAATGAAACTTCAATAACCGAAATGCCTCCATTTATAGCAGTAAGCCGTCCTGTTTCCTCATTGATACTTATATGGCTACTGCCATCAAGCACATTATAAGTGACACTATTCGGTGGCAAGTCAATTTTTTCGCTATTTGCTAATATGGCTCTTGCATTAAGGCTGAAACCTTCTCCCTCTCTAAGAAGAACCGTTGCTTTAGGTATGATTTCGATTCCTTCTATCAAATCAATGATACCTTCAAAGCTCTTAATCATTATATCAACAGTCACAAAGTTGCCAGCCTGATCGGATGCGGTAATACTCCTTAATGTATCATCTGCGCCGAATGGCAGAACACCCTTCAAAAAGAATTCGCCGTTTGCATCAACTCTCGTAGTGTTTCCAAGGTCATCGGTTATCACAGAGCCTGGTTCTGAGTAACCTCTAATTACATACTGACCGAGTTGATTAGCGAATATGATGCTTTCTTCGTTTGTTATAATATTAAGCACTGGCGGAATATCATCAAAATATACCATAAAGTTTGAGAACGATTTGTCACCCTCTCGATTTACAGCAGTTATTTGTATCGAAGACATTGTTAATTCTGCCATTGAAACATTTACAGTAGAGGTTGCTTCATATCCAGATGACTGGTAAATCACCTCGCCATTTTGTAACACTGTAAACTGACATTTTTGATTCGACGACAAACCAAACGCAAAATCACTATTCACGTATATTATCCTGTTGCCCATGCCATCAGTAAGAACTTCAGAACTTGGTAATGCTGTATTGATTACAGGGAAATTGGGTACTGGCAGCTCCACAGTATTTGAAAGTGTAGATACTCCCCTAATAGTGCTATTAAATACTTCTCCATCAACTACATTCGGGATATTAACGTATGGTATAACTTCAACTTGGTATATTGCGCCCGTTTGCATTCCACCTAGAAGCACTGAAAAAGCTCCATTTTCCTCTGAATCATTTGTTACATCGTACACTACTGGTGACAGACTAACATCAACGACATCGCCGTGTTCATCAAACACATCCGATTCGATGAATATAGGATTACCATTTGCACCCAAAATTTTTATATAATAGCCATCCGCTTTGTTGTCTGCTGCTTTCCACTCGACTCTCAGTGTTCCTCCGCCGCCAGACGATGCAGTTATGGAAGCTACCGGAAGTGGTTCGTTGATATTGGTATGAATGAGCGGAGTTTTAGCAGTCATAGAATGCTGTGGCATAAAATTAGTCTCATCAGTAATTTTATTGCCAGCATCCCTGTATTCATGCCGTGGTATTGCAAGCAATACAAGGCGTGGGTAGTATTCTCCGCTTTCGAAGTCCTTGATTTTGCTTAAATCAATTGTGTAGGTGCCGCTTGCTGAGCCACTTACAGCATTATTGTCGATTATAATCTCATCAATCAACACACCAGGGTCAACATTCGCTATATCCATGCCATCGTCTGTAGACATACGGACTTCAAGTACATACACGTTATCTTCTGTATTCAGATTTTTGGTGTTCCATGTTATCTTGTCATTTCCATCAAATAAAACTTCATCAATTTCCGGCAGAGGGGCAACTCTGATGATTGAACTTGCAAAAGGCATGGATGATTCTACAACCCATTCTCCAGCTTCTTTTGGTAATCTTATCATAATTGTAACAGCATCGTTATTAAATGGGTCGTCATCGTTGATTCTGCTTTGACCATATTTTAATCCATCTTGTTCGTGCCCATCTGAAGCGCCCGAAATTACTACAGCATTAACTCCAGCTTTATTCAAATCATCTTCAGTTAGTCCGACATTACCCACATCCGCCGCATATTTGAGAATAAAAGGATTACCATTGCTATCTTTTATTCTTATGTCATTTGATGACGCTGTTATCATCAGCGCATAATCGTCTACATGGCTTGCAATATTATCCGGGAATGTGATGAAATGTTTACTCCAGTCTTCATACTCAAACCCTTCATAATACTCACCATCATCCGGATCAATCCCCCCTTCAATAACAACTTTGTCAATAGCAATCCAATCTTCATAGTCTTGTGCGTTCATTGCCATTATCGAATTACTTCCATGCGTTCTGGGAACGGCGGCAATAGACAAGTTGGAACCATAGGTAACATATCCTATGTAAGTACCATCGTCATCATATAGATACTCAAATTTTTCCAGTGAATTTGATATACCCTTAGATGCCTCTCTGACAGTTGGCGTTCCTCCATATACATAATCAGCTCTCAAACCATATCCGATAACATTGAAAAAGGCCGAGGCTGATGTGTCACTCATATTTGCCTGCAATTGCATGAGTGTAAAAGGTCCAATGTAAACTGGCTCCCAACGAGCAGCTACCCAATAACCTTTCCAAGGTTGATACCATTTGCCTGTAAACACCCAATACGGAGGTATCCATATTGAAATTACATGGATTTTTGGAACCTGTATTCTTACGAATAATAATCCGCTGAAACAAAAACGTCCATTAATGTATTCTAAGTTAGCATGACCTCCGCCGTTGATTACATCAAAACCTTTGACAAAAACCGCATCTAAGTTCACGTCAAATCTGAATCCATTATTGAAGTATATCCCACCATCAAAGCGGTTAATAACATCAAATTTTACATTGCCAACTTTAATATAAGCTTTTGCATCGAATGTTATTTCACCAGCTCCAATTGACATTTTTATTGGATCAAACTCGAATAACTTCACTAATTCCAAAATACCGTAAAGATTAAGCCTTAGTGGATTCGCTACATAGTTATTATTCGAGAAACTTGAAATTCCAGACATCCCTCCCCCATACCCCGTTAATTTAGCAAAAGGTGGAAATATTGGTATTGATAACATGTCACTTTTAGCGATGAAGTAGAATGAATCAAGTGGAAACGATCCATTGGTTGATGCTACAAACCCAATAGAAGCATAGAATTCAGCATTAGCAAGCGCCGGAACCTGGACTGCTGAGTCAACCCGATAAATCCTATCGAATGTATTGATGTATACATCTATACTAAGATCCGTTGCATTAAACCCAAATGCTGTAACCCCGAACAGAAAATTATCTGGTACACTTGCTTTTCCCTGAGCTTCAATGCCTTGAAGTATATAGTTCCCTCCAACTGTTTTAGGTGCCCATACAACTCTTTGCACGTCAACTGCTAAGAACTGTTTAAACCAATCCACTCCTTCAGTCTGGATTCCTTCGGCTAATCCAAACCCAAAATACCCCTTTCCACTTTCTACGATAGAGTCTTTTAGTATTACAGCATCTGAACACTCTCCTACTATTCCATTTGACCAAACAGCGAATCCCATATCAAATTTTGTATATTCGATTATGATATTTTCTTCGCCCATTCTAATGAGATTACCCGAATCATTTTTGGCCCAGGTATCTATATACTTTGTACTATGCTGTAGGTTGATTTCAATTGATTCACCATTAATAAAAGTCTTTCCCGGAACTGATAATTTCCCTTTCGCTCCGGAAACTTTTACTCCATAAACAGTTTGCATATTATTACCATCTGTTTGGCGAACAATTAATGGATTGTCGTCAATAATCGAAAAAGTAACAAAATTATTTATTAATACATCACCACCGGCAAATTCATAAGCATCAATAGGCTGGTTATATTTTACATCACCCTGCATACGAAGAATAATATTGTTAGATTCTGCTAGTTGGCGAAGTTCCGCATCACTATCGGCAACAATGATAGAATGCCTGTTTGCTTTGTCAGACACAACTGCTAGATGGCCGAATGGCGACCTCCTAAGAAGTCTGTCAACAGTTACGGTGCATGACTTTTCAACATCGTTTATTCTTACATAGTAGGTAATGTCTTCATCTGTCGGACGCATATTTTCGGGTACATGGATTCTTATCGTATCAAAATCATGAGATAACATTATTGCAGGTTGCATTGAATGGGGCGATGTGCCGATGAAAACGACTCCCTCATCTCCCTCGTATAGGTTTCGTCCTGTGACAATAATTTCATTGAATAGTTCGGCTTTATCAGAGTTTGGCCTTATGGATGTCATTTCTTTGATATACGAAAAAGGTATTTCGTATACTCCAATTACGATCTTTGCTGGAACGCCGCCTGTTCTGCGTACAATACCTGAAATAAATGATATCGCTTGTGCGCTTGTAAGTCCATTTTCTCTTTGGAAATACTCTTCGTATAATATATTCACATCATTGTCATATGCCCTTAAAACAGGGCGATAATTCATATAGCGGGTATCGCTTGTCGTGAAATCGAAATGAACAGTATCTCCAAATAAAACATGATTTGATGATGGAACTATGGTCACACCCGTTGGCAAACTATCAACTATAATTGGAACAGAAGGAGCGTCTGCAAATAGAGCTCGTAAAACGACTCCATGGGCGGGCATGACAAATTCCCCTGGATAATAATCCGTATATTCATCGTTCACGTTAAATGTTTGTATAACTGCGAGAGTTTCTGCATTGAGCAGTTGCACTGATTCAAAGATATTTTTTTCGTTTCTGTTCGTGATGCCAAAGGTTATTTTGTCACCTGCATAACCGTTAATGCTTGAGCCGCTTCGTTCATTTTTTACTTCAAGTTGAGCGACAGTTTTGTCGATCTGATTATCAATCCTGTATGTCGTCTTTTGCCGTACGTCTAGCTCAACGTATATGTTTGCCTTTGGCATTGTGAATGTGTATTGCACTTCTGGTATCACCGCTGTTGTTGGATACTCATTGCCGCTGCCAATGCTTTTCACTTTTATGCCGTAAAAATCGTAGTGTACATAGTCTATGCCGCTAACGCTAACAGTTACAGTATCATCCGGTAGTATTCTGATTGTACCGTCCAAGTCCGTTGTTATTGAGTCCGCTGCGAAGGACAATGCGCCCCTGTTCGATGTTACATGTGGCACAAGGCTGAATTTGTAATTCGGGTCTTCATTTGTTGAGAAATCAATTATGAGATCCTCGTCAGGCATTGTGAACTCGTATACATACACAACATCTCCATCATTTTCAACTGATATTTCTTCTATTGCATAACCTCGGGAAGAGTTACTTCCAATTATGCTAACATTATTCGGTATCATGTTGGATTGTTGTTTTATATACATCGACACCCTGCTTCCGGCGGCAAACACGAAATAATCTGGATCAAACCACCAACCGAAATTATTCAATCCATCTATAAACGCGAAGGAGAATTTGCTATCCTCAAAAAGAGACTGGACAGCAGACGAAAACCCTATTTTCCGGGCTTTCGCTGAGGTAACCTCAAGCGTAATGTTGGAGAATGGCATTACGAACTCGAAACCCTCAAACGGGACGTCATTACCCAAAGAGTCTTTTAGTTTTACACTTTCTACCGCTGTTGAACCATCACTATATATATTCATTGATATGTGTTGTCCAATGTAAAGATGTGATTTTGTATGAATATCAAAAACCGATTCAGCATCAATAAAACTTGGCTGCACTGTAATGCCTTCCCCAACCGAAAGGACTGAAAGCTTAGGCGAAATGCTTATTGGCCAGTAATTTCTGATGTTATTAAAATAAAAACTCATCTTATACCAATCGCATCCCCAATCCCATAAGCTTCCATCTGCATCTATGGCCAACGAATGGTCATCAAAAGCTTCCACACTAACCAGATTACCCTCAAATACTTTCACTGGAGAAGTTATTGGCGTATTGGAGCAGTCGCAATCACCTTCGCATTCGCACATAGATATAATTCCAAGTTGGTTTGATGAATTACTACCCCATGCCCACAGGTTATTGTTTATATCAATTGCCAATGTGTGGGCATACCCTGCCGTTGCGCTGAGTGCGTTTCCCATAACTTTCACTGGCTTAGATTCATTTGCATCCATACCGGAAGAACCATTGCCAAGCTGACCGTACTCATTCGCTCCCCAAGCCCACAGATTGCTATCTTTGTCTATAGTTAATGAATGGAAGGAACCTGCAACTACACTGACTATATTTTCCATAACTTTAACTGGTTCCGCTTCAGGCTTACCGGAGTAACCATAGCCAAGCTGACCATACTCATTCGCTCCCCAAGACCACATATTACCACTTACATCTATCGCCAATGAATGGAAGGAACCCGCAACAACACTTATCACATTTTCCATAACTTTCTCTGGCTTAGTTTCATTATCACCTAAATAACCGTAGCCAAGCTGACCGAGCTCATTCGCTCCCCAAGCCCATAGGTTTCCTTCTATATCAATAGCTAAAGTGTGACACAAACCTGCCGCAACACTGACAATATTTTCCATCACCTTCACTGGAGTACTTCTATGAGTTGTTGATCCATCGCCAATCTGACCGTTGTAATTTGCCCCCCAAGCCCATAAATTACTTTCTTCATCTATCGCTAATGAATGCTCTCCCCCTGCCGCAACACTGACTACTCCATCCATGATATTCACCGGTCTGTCTACGCTCAATTGTGTAGAATCAATGCCTGTTTGGCCATAACTATTATCCCCCCAAGCCCACAAACTGCCATTCACATCTATCGCTAATGTATGACCGGAACCAGCCGCAACACTTGCAACTCTATTTTCCACAAATATTAACTTTATCCTTCTAGGCCTACTATCAGCAGCATCCCACCCGGAATTACCGTTACCAAGTTGACCGTATGAATTACTACCCCACGACCAGATCTCGCCATCTCTATCTATCGTCAAGGAATGCTCTGACCCAGCCGTCATACTGACTACTCCTTCCATTACTTTTACCGGCAAATCTCTATTATTTTCTGTTGTACTATCACCAACTTGTCCGTAATAATTCGACCCCCAAGTCCACAAATTGCCTTGAATATCTATTGCAAGAGAGTGTTCGCCGCCTGCTGCTACGCTAACTACATCTTCCATCACTTTCACTGGTTTGGGTTCGGTTGCATCCCAGCCAATTGAACCATTACCAAGCTGTCCAGATTGATTAGATCCCCAAGTCCACAAATAGCTTTGCTTGTCTATTGCAAGAGAATGATCGCCGCCTGCTGCTATGCCAACTACACCTTCCATCACTTTCACTGGTTTTGGTTCATTATCTAACCCATCATTTCCAACCTGTCCATACCAATTTTTTCCCCAAGCCCACAAATTGCCTTGCTTGTCTATTGCAAGAGAATGATTGCCGCCTGCTGCTATGCTAACTATATCTTCCATCACTTTCACTGGCCTTGCTTCGTTTATATCCCAGTTAATTGAACCATTGCCGACCTGTCCGTTCGAATTCGACTCCCAAGCCCATAAATTACCTTGTTTATCTATTGCAAGAGAGTGTTCGCCGCCTGCTGCTACACTAACTACATCTTCCATCACCTTCACTGGTTTTGGTTCGTTTACATCCCAGCTAATTGAACCATTACCAAGCTGTCCAGAATAATTTCCGCCCCAAGCCCATAATGTACCATTTGCATCTATAGCCAATGTATGGGATCCTCCCGCTGCAACACTTACTATATTCTCCATTACTCTTACTGGTATAGGTCTACTAAATCCAGCAGAACCATTGCCAATCTGACCGGAGTCACTGCTACCCCAAGCCCATAAACTGCCGTCTTCATCAATAAATAATGTATGACTGCCGCCAGCCGCCATACGATTATTCTCTTTTTCAATAGAAGTATCGTATAAGTCATTAGTATGTAGAGGATACAAATCATCAAACCCATAAATAGTCGAAAAATAAACGATTTCGCTGTTGGTTTCGTTTTTTCCGTTGAAATATAATAAAACAGACGAATCACCTGTAAAAATGACGTTTTCGTCATGAGTATAATCAAAAACAGTGTCCTTAACATTGTCAAAGCATGCAAATGTAAGCGCCGACGGTGATGTCACAGATTCGTCAATTAAAAGCCCGTAAGCTTTCGGGCCTGTATTTCCGAAAAGGCTATCGACTTCGTAAAACGTAGGCATATTATCTCCAGAAAAAACGATTTCACTTACAATAGAATCCATACCACCGGCAATTGACACAGGTAAGCTATCATCAATTCCGAACATAGTGTCTATTAATATTCGTCCCTCTATTTCCGTATCAAGCGGTACGTCTTCATACGCACTTTCAAATTCATACCGTATGTAGACGGCGTAGGAATTATTTCCGTAGCCATTTTTAACAATATTTATGAATTGATAAACATTTACCCCGTTTATCTGCCAAACCGCTTGGCATGTCCCACCATGATTTATTATTGGCGGCATAACGAACGATGAATCCGGATAGTTACCACCAAATATAAATTCATCACCGTTTAATCTAAAACTGCCAAACGATGCTTCTTTTAATTCATCAAATGGCTGGTTCGACGGTAAAATATAAAACCCACCCGTTGTTTTGTTTGCGTAATACTTTATGTACCCATTATCACCTATTAAAAAATCCCCATCGGATTTTTCATCGACATTTATTATACAATTATTTGTATTGCTGTCTTCATGAGCAAATGTTAAGTTTGTTGGAATCATACCTACCAACAAGATCAAAATTAATAACAGCGAGATAGATTTGCGAAGTGATTTTTTCATTTTTTATTCCTCCAAAATGTTATTTTTTTCGACACATCAATTGAAAGTGCTAGAATCAAGCTGTATTGCTCCAAATTTATCTAGCCTCATAGACATGCGTTTAATTAATTATAACACACCATATTTTACCATTGTTCCTAAAAATAATAGGAATTTGGCATTTTTTAGTCTAGACAAACTGCTTTTGCATGTTATAATACATATATCAGCAAAAACCATTATTTTCCAGGAGGTGTCCGGATTGCAGATTGCTTTTATGATAATAATGTTTATTCTTGTTTTATTATTCTATCTATCAAACCCCAGCAACAAAATAAACCAATGGTGTACTATCTCAGGATTTTTCTTTTGGCTTGGCGTTGCTAAGCAGGCTGTGTTGTATGATATTATCCCGATTATACATACCGCATTCGGAACGACCGGGCTTGATGTGCGTTTTGCGCCTATCCATTCTATAAGCACATGGGCGATCTATACACTGGCCATGCCCACAATGGTTATAGCCGGCGCCTATTTTTTTGGTTTGGACAAAACACATCCCAAAATTATGAGCTGGTGGAAACGGCTAGTGTTTTTACCGGCGCTTATCATTACTCTTTTATTTTCGCCCTTACAATTCCAAGAATATCAAATGTACAGCCAGCCCTTTTGGGTTACTTATGCCGTTTATAATTTTTGCCTGGGCGCCGTAATATCTTATCTGGTGACAAAGGGCATCCGTTTAGAAGCACCCGGCAAATCCAAACATCAGAAAAAGCAGGTCGCGATTGTTTTGTTGCCACCGTTATACTATTGGCTGATCTCAGTTTTTATTCCCCATCTTTTTCAAATGACCAGCCTGTTTTATTCCTACAAAAACGGTGTCTTTTTGATGCTGATCTGCTTTGCTATTTTTATGATCATGGCTTTTCGCAGCGGTTTCATGGGGCTCAAGCTTTTCCGGCAAACCTATGATTGGGACACCAATATGAGTTTGATCAACACCAGCGCGGAGTATACCGGCCATATGCTCAAAAACCAAACCTCAAAAATGGAGCTGTGCATAGAACAGCTAAAAGCACATTATCTTTCTCCCGATGCTAATGAGGAAGTAGCGGAGGAGCTTGCGATTCTCTCGCGCTCCATAACCTTTATGAGGGACTATATCGACAAATTCAAGAATCACTCCCAAATCATTGACCTTTATGACGAGCCCTGCCGGATCACGGATTTGTTGACGGATGCCATATCCGGATCACTGATAGAAAATACCGGGATAGAAATCCGGCTCGAAGTGGGGGAGAATGACATTTTGGTGTGTGACAAAAGCCATATGACCGAGGTATTGTCCAATGTCATCAAAAATGCTGCCGAAGCCATTTCCGGAAGCGGAATGATCGAGATAATCGGAACACGCGATAAATCCGGCTATCACCTTTGGATCAAGGATGACGGCGCCGGAATAGACAGTCATATGCTGAAGAAAATATTCACGCCCTACTTCACCACCAAAAGTACGGAAAAAAACTTTGGCCTGGGACTTGCCTACTGCAAAAATGTCGTCACAAAGCATGGCGGGAGTATCTCAGCCCAAAGCAAGTGTGGTAAAGGAACCACCATTATCATTACCTTTCCCGCAAAACGGCTGGCAGTAAGCAGTACGCCCGGACATGTTGCCGGGCAAATGCCGCTTGGCCTGGCATCCTGGAAAGGATACCGTCAAATAACCCATAAAAACCTCAATAATTCCAAAGCATTCGAGGACACTTAATTGTGAATCGTGAATTGTGAATTGAAATGGGGGGCGTAATGGATAATAAAGTTAAAAC
>Ga0082212_10006888_pt1 | contig 15159 bp, 19 predicted proteins | sample TergutNt197P3_FD_71548 | JGI IMG/M metagenome (GOLD analysis project Ga0082212, IMG submission 71548) | Neocapritermes taracua P3 segment gut microbial communities from Petit-Saut dam, French Guiana - Nt197 P3 | ecosystem: Host-associated > Arthropoda: Insects > Digestive system > Gut ...
GTGTATAATGAATAATAGGAGGAAAAGAAAATGAAAAAAATAATAAAAAGAATAAGTGGAGCGATATGTGCTTTTATACTGATGGCTTCTTTAGTATGGGTAAGTGCTGCTCCATTAAGTACTATAAAACCATATGATTTTATGGAAAAAGAAAATAATCTTATTATTAATCATATGGTTTCTAATGTTACAGTGGATAAAAAAGGCAATAATGATATACAAGTTTTTACCAATGTAACAGGAACTGCATTCAGAGTTACGGGTGATATTGTTACCAACAACAAGTTTTATAGAACCTTTGATAATCCAGCTCCAGCTACCACAATATTGGTACCACAAACACTTGCTGAAACAGGTTCATTTAGTTTAACATGGGCTGAAGTCGGAACATATAATGGTAGAGCAGTAGGAGTGGAAGTAACAGTATCAGAATTTATATTTACTGATATAAATATAGGTTCTGGCTGGGGATCAGATATGGACAACATAAAATTTCAAGTAACCGACTCTTTCTTTGAAGGATTTTGGGCTTATAATGTCGGAAGAGTAAAACTTGAACCAAAATTTTTCTATACAGATGATACTTCAAAAACAGTAATTGTTTTAGAAGATACTTTTTATACAGTTACTTCGTTAAATACTCATGAAAATAACGATATCCCTAATGATGAGTCAGTGTTTTTAGATGCTGCTGGATATAGTAATATAAAAGGTGTTTATTTTTCAGATGATACTAATTTAGAAGTTACAAATTTAACAGGTCGATATTCCAAATATGCTTTTGGTGTTAATCCAACAAGCAATGATTTTGTTGATCGTTTAGGAAGCTCAACTTACGCTAAAAATGCAGTAACGTTTGAGGTTAACGGTCAATTTAGTTTCTATTTTGATTCATCAATTAGTGATAAGCTTATGTCTGCGTATTGGTTAACAATTCAAGCAACTAATATTGCCGGAGGTCCACCAAAAGTTCCGGTTAAGTATATAGTAAATAAAAATGGTGAAAGAAAAGATAAAGCAGCTTATGATATAGGAGACCAATTTGAATTTGAAATAGATCAACAAGTACATGCATTAGGAGCTAACTTATTAACAAGATATAATGCCTTTAGCATAGTTGATGTATTGCCAAAAGAAGTCGACTATGTAGAAGCCAAGTTATATCTAGGTAATGAAGAAATAACAGACGGGACAATAAACTATGATAATAAAACCCATACAGTAACATGGACAGCAAACCAAGACTTTTTAGATAATATGCCACTAGAAGGAGAGACATATACTTTAAAAGTAACAGTTAAAGCTAATAGTAGTTTTACAAAAGAAGCTAAAAATTCAGCGTATGCAGTATTTAATTCTAAAACAGTTAATTCTAATGAAGTAATAGTTTCGCCAATAGAAAGTGTCAAAGTACCTGCAACAGATGCCTTTATACCATTATTAATATCTTGCATCGCCTCACTACTTATACTAATTGGTATAACTGGATATTATTTTGCTAATAAAAGAAAAACAGTTTAAAAAAGGGTTCTAAAAAGCTCTTTTTTTCATATCTTTTAATAGGTGATATAGTTATGGCAAAAAAGGTTAAAATGGGACCATCGCGTCTATCGAAGTATTTTAGTAGGTTGTTAGTATTGTCTGTAATCACATTAGTCCTTTTAATTTTACTAAAAAGTAATGCCGGTTTTAGAGATTTTGTGTATAAAAAAGTTTTCCAAAACAATATGAGTTTTGCGAAAATAAACGAAGTATATAATAAGTATCTGGGTTCATCTTTACCACTAAAGGATAATAAAAATAATACCGCTATGGTATCAGCTGAAAAGTTAGAATATAGTAAAGCCGAAAAGTATAAAGACGGAGTAAAATTAACAGTTGATAAAAACTACTTAGTTCCTGTTATGGATAGTGGTTTAATTATATTTGCGGGGGAAAAAGAAGGTTATGGTAATACTATTGTAGTTCAAAGACCGGATAATATCGAAGTATGGTATTGTAATTTAAATCAAACTAGTGTAAGTTTATATGATTATGTTAAAAAAGGACAAATAATTGGTGAAGTTAAGGAAACGACTATGTATATTGTGTTTATAAAAGAAGGGAAAGCTCTAGATTATAAAAAATATCTTTAAGGTTCATTTATTTTATTATATAACCGCCTTTGTATGCGTGCTTACTGGCAATTTCAAAGGCTTTTTCCTTTTTACAGGAATTATACTAATTCATGAATTAGGACATGTAATAGGTGCCTTATATTATAAATGGAACATCGAAAAAATAATATTACTACCGTTTGGAGCTTTGACAATTTTTCATGAGAAACTAAATAGGCCCTTAAAAGAAGAATTTGTCGTTTTAATTTTAGGGCCTCTTTTTCAAATAATAGGGGTAAGTGTAATATATTTGTTTTATCCAAGTGGAGATATGGTAAGTTATAGTAATCTAATATTAGCATTTAATCTTTTACCGATAGTTCCTTTAGATGGTTCAAAGTTAATGAATATTATTTTGAATAAATTAACCAATTTTAAAAAAAGTCATTTATGGACGATATATATATCTGTATTAACAATTATTATTTTACTATTAAAAATAGAATTAAGTTTGATTATAATATTAATTATTTTATTTATATTGATAAAATTGATTGAAGAAATAAAAAATCATAATAATATGTTTAATTTGTTTTTATTAGAACGTTATACCAATAAATTTCACTTTAAAAAAAGAAAGATAATTAAAGGAAAAAATGTAGAAAAAATTAAGAAAGATTATGTCCATTTGTTTTATACTGACAAATATCACACTGAAAAAGAAATTCTTCGTGAAAGGTTTGACTTTACAAGGAAAATGTGATAAAATCTATTGTTATGTAGAGCCTCACTCTACAACCGCGCAGAAAAGGTTTAAAAAAGTTATTACTTTACCTTTATGGCGAGTCTTAGAAACTAAATAAGGAGGTTATAAAATGAAAGCAATTATTGAAACTGGAGGAAAACAATATTACGTCGAAGAAGGTACTATTCTTTATATTGAAAAACTATCAGTGAGTGCGGAAGAAACAATTACTTTTGACAACGTGTTAATGGTTAATGGTCGTAGTGGTCAGCCGTTTGTTAAAGGTGCGAAGGTAGAAGCTAAAGTCTTAAAACATGGTAAAGCTAAAAAAATCCATATTTTCAAGTATAAAGCTAAAAAGAAATATCGTCGCAGTCAAGGCCATCGTCAACCATATACAAAAGTTGAGATTACTAAAATAAGTGAAAAATAATGATTAAAGTAAAAGTCAAAGACAAACATATTGAAATAAAGGGTCATGCTTTGTTTAAAGAAAGCGGCAAAGATATAGTTTGCGCTTCTGTTAGTAGTATAGTCATAACAAGCGTCAACGCGATATTAAAGTTTGATGCTAAAGCCATCGATTATGAGGAAAAAGATGGATATATAAGGATTGACGTTTTACATGAAACAAATGAAGTTAAAACCATTATTACTAATATGTTAGAGTTGTTAAAAGAATTAGAAAAAGATTATAGTAAAAACGTAAAAATATATGAGGAGGTGTAATCCGATGTTAAAATTAAATATTCAATTATTTGCGCATAAAAAAGGTCAAGGTTCGACTAAAAATGGTCGTGATTCAGAATCTAAAAGATTAGGTGCAAAAGCTGCGGATGGCGAGTTTGTTACTGGTGGTTCAATTTTATATAGACAAAGAGGAACTAGAATATATCCAGGTAACAATGTTGGAATTGGGAAAGACGATACCGTGTTTGCGAAAGTAGATGGTGTTGTTAAATTTGAACGTGTAGGGAGAGATAAGAAACAAGTTAGTGTTTATCCTGCTTAATGCACGTTTTTTTATTGACAAATGGTAAAAATAAGAGTACTATTTAGATAGAATAGGGATTGTTTCAACAATGATTAAAAAAAATAAAAAGGAAAGAGGTAGAAAATGAAAAAATTAGCTGCATTAATTGTAATAGGATTATTATTAATGCCAAACGGAAATGTGTTGGGTTTGACTGAAGGAAAAAGAGCTGCTGACCAATTGAAAGAATTTGTAGTAACAACAGGGGAGGGGTTATATGCTGATCCTTTCGAAGCCAACAGGTATGTTTATAGTGGGGCAACAGATCAATTTTTAGACCAATCTACAATGCAAAACTTTATAACCTTCAACAATGAACTATGGAGGATAATAGCTATTGAAGCTGATGGAACAATAAAAATAGTTAAGGCGACAGATATAAATACAATATTTGATCCAGGATATTCTAGTGATATTTCAGGAGTAACAACTTCAGGTTCTGTAATTGGAACTAGATATTCTGCAAATAGTAATGACTATTGTTATGCCACAAGCGAGGACATTTATTTTGGTTGCAGTATATGGGGAAGTGCAACTACAACCTTAAATAGTGCAGGAACTGCTGCGGTAGCTCAAATAAATGGTAAAAATTTACCAAGTACTGAATCTTATATAAATATCTATTTAAATGGGGCATACTATAACAGTTTAAATAGTGATAAAAATTATATAGTTACCCATTTGTTCAATGTGGGAGCATTGCCAGATCAATATAGCCGTCCAGGAACTGAAATGATATCTTATGCACAAGCAAATACATGGCGTGGGAAAGTTGGATTAATTGGTGCTGATGATTTACCAAAATCAAGAATTTTTAACAAGCCATTGTCAGAGGTTATGGAAGGTACTGGAAACAGTTGGCTTAACAAAATGAATGAAGCGCAAGGAACCGCAACTATGTCTTCAACGGGAGACGGCATTTCTTATTATGGTACAGTATCGAACTCACCACGAGGAGCATATCCAGTTGTATATTTGACAGACAAAATTACTTTATCTGGTACAGGAACATATCAAGACCCATTTGTGATTGTTGGATTGGTAAAAGATGAAACTAATCAAGCTCCAGAAAATAAAAGTGAAGAAGTAAATGTACCTGGAACCGATTCTTTCATCTCAGTAATAATATCTTGTGCTGCGCTTGCTCTAATATTAATTGGTATGATCGGATATTATTTCATGAATAAAAGAAAAAAAGGATAAAAAGAAACTAGAATATATCTAGATAACAATGTTGGAATTGGAAAAGACGATACTGTGTTTGTGAAAGCAGACGGTATTGTTAAATTTGAACGTGTAGGGAGAGATAAAAAACAAGTTAGTGTTTATCGGGTCCAATACACGTTTTTTATTTTCATTAAAAATGACAAAAGATGTTGTAATTTTATGACATATTGTATATAATATGAATGTAAGGAATTCATTGAAAGGAGATGAATACAGATGGAATTAGCGAAAATAACATCAAAAGGGCAAATAACAATACCAGTTGCAATCAGAAAGTTACTTGGTTTAAAGGACGGTAGTAAAGTTGTTTTTTTTGAAAAAGATAACGAAATAGTCATAAGAAATTCGGCTATGGTTGCACTAGAAAAAATTCAAGAAACCTTTGAAGGAGAAGCGGAACGTTTAGGTTTGAAAACAGAAGAGGATGTAGTTAACATGATAAAAGAATTTAGAAAAGAAAAAAGCCAAAAATAATGAGAGTTATGATTGACACTAATATTCTAGTTTCTGCTTTTATATTTAAAAGCAAGATTATGAATGCTTTAATCACTAAAATAACCTCTTAACATAGTTTACTTATTTCTTCTTATTGTATCAACGAATTAAAAGACTTAGTAAAAGAAAAATTTAAAATAAATTACAAAGAATTAGAAGACTTTTTAAGCACGTTCCCATTTGATTTAGTATATTCGCCAGAATTGGTTGCCGAAAAATTGTTTGAAATAAGAGATAAAGACGACTATATTATTTTGCATACTGCTATAATAGAAGATGTCGATATTTTCATAACTGGGGATAAAGACTTTGATGATGTTTATATTGAAAAACCCGAAATCATGAATGCATCTGAATTTCTAGATAGGTATTAATTTTTTCGAGGGGGTCAACTTATTGACAAATATCAAATACATGATACAATATGTATAGAAATGCGAAGAAGAGGACATGATTATTAAAGAGTGTTTATAAGCGAATTAGGGATGGTGTAAGCCTAATAAATAACGTTAATAATTACTACCTTGAAGCAGACTTCGAAAGAAGTTCCGGTGATGAGCCGTTATCTAAATTAAGTAAAAGGTAGGATGGTACCGCGTTAATACGCTCCTTGTTTGACAAGGAGTTTTTCTATTTTATTAGGGGGAGAGTAGTGTATGAAAAAGAAAAACACAAAAAATTTAAAAGGGATTACTATACCAGAATTTATGAGGGATTATCTTTATGTTTCAAATTATGAAATATACGATGGTCTTTCTCACTTTGAATTAAGTGATTTATTAATGACGACAGATGGAAAAAGCTTAAAAAGAATATCTATTAATGAAATAAGTGAAGAGGATCTTTTAAGGGGAGAAATTATTATGGTTAGTGATGCCAATAATAATATAGCTCCTTATGTTAGGCCATCACTTTATTTAGATGAAGTTAAAAGAAGATAGGAGTGATATCGATGATAAATATTAAAGAAGACGAAAAGTTAAATGTTTTAAACCATAGTTGTGCTCATTTATTAGCACAAGCCATCAAAAATATATACCCAGAGGCTTTGTTTTGGGTAGGGCCAGTTATTAATGAAGGTTTTTACTATGATATTGATTTAGGCGATAATGTTATTAAGGAAGAGGATTTAGCTTTAATTGAAAAACAAATGAAGAAAATAAGTAAAGATGGTAAAAGAATTATTAGAGAAGAGTTAACTAAAGAAGAAGCTTTAGAAAAATTTAAGGACGATCCATATAAAATTGATTTGATTAACAATATGGAAGATAATTCTATCATTACTTGTTATACTCAAGGGGATTTTACTGACCTTTGTCGTGGACCTCATGTGGATACAGTCAAAGAACTTAAACATTTCAAATTACTTAAAGTTAGTGGTGCTTATTATAAAGGGGATACTAATAATAAAATGCTTCAAAGAATATATGGTATATGTTTTGATACTGAAGAAAAATTAACTGAATATTTGAATTTATTAGAAGAAGCTAAACAAAGAGACCATCGTAAATTAGGGAGAGATTTGGATTTGTTTTGTTTTTCGGATTTGGTTGGTCCGGGCCTTCCTTTATACACTCCTAGAGGAACAATTATAAAAGACGAATTACAAAAAGCTGTTGAAAAAATATGCCGAGGTTATGGGTTTGAAAAAGTAAGTTGCCCTTCTTTAGCAAACATAAAATTGTTTGAAACATCAGGTCATGCGATGAAGTTTAACGAAGAATTATTTAGAGTAGAATCCCTAAAGGGTCATGAAATGGTTTTAAAACCTGTTCAATGTCCACATCATACGCAAATTTATGCTTCAAAAATAAGGTCCTATAGAGATTTACCGATTAGATACATGGAATCTGATAAACAATATAGAGCTGAATTACAAGGTGCGGTTGGTGGAATGAGTAGAGTTTATGCGATTACCGTTGAAGATGGCCATTCGTTTTGTACTACTAGTCAAGTTAAACAAGAAGTAATAAATATGGTTAATATTATCAAAGATTTTTATTCTAATTTGGGTATGTGGGGAAACCACTGGGTATCGTTATCGGTTAGAGATTATGAACATCCAGAAAAATATATAGGAGAAACCGAAGACTGGGATCTTTGTGAGAAGATGCTGCAAGAAGTGTCTGATGAGTTAGGATTGAATGCTAAAAAATGTGAAGGAGAAGCCGCCTTATATGGCCCTAAACTAGATTTCATGTTTTATGATGCGATGGGAAGAGAAATTCAAATACCTACTGTACAATTAGATTTTGCGACAGCCAAACGATTTGATTTGACCTATATAGAACAAGATGGTTCAAAAGCCACACCTGTAATGGTTCATCGCGCAATACTTGGTTCTTATGAAAGATTTATGGTTCTTTTAATTGAACACTTTGCAGGGGCATTTCCACTTTGGCTTGCTCCTGTACAAGTTAATATAATCCCTGTAAATAATGAATACCATTTAGAATATGCTAAAGAAATTGAAGAACTATTAAAAGAAAATGATATTAGGGTAGAGCTGGATGCTAGAGAAGAAAAACTTGGTTACCGTATGCGTGAATCGGTTACTAAGAAAGTACCATTTAGTTTAATAATAGGTGATAAAGAAGTAACAAGCGAAACTATTAGTTATCGTAAATACGGCACCGAAGAAACTATAAATATTAGTAAAGAAGAATTTGTTAATTTATTAAAAGAAACTATCAAGAACAAAAAATAATTTTGTTCTTTTGATTTGTTATAAGATTACCACATGCCATATGTAACAAACCACGACATAAAATAGACGACATTTCTTTGATATAATTACAGTATTAGAGGTGATAGCTATGTTAGAAAAATTGGCTTGCTTTAGCGCGGAACACAAAGCTGACGAGCAATTAAATATTGAACTTGCTATTAAGCTATGTGAAAGTGAAGACAAAGCTGGAATAAAAGAAATAGTTGTTGGATTGACAAGCAAAAAAGATATTGCGAATGACTGTATAAAAGTCCTTTATGAAATTGGTGAGCGAAAACCATTATTGATTAAAGACTACGCAGATAATTTTTTAAAGTTATTAACTTCTAAAAACAATCGCTTAGTTTGGGGAGGAATGACTGCTTTAGGAACCATTGCTGAATATAATGCAAATGAACTATTTAAAAATCTAGATACAATTTTATCCGCTTATAAAAATGGTAGTGTGATTACAATAGACCATAGTATTACTGTTTTAGCTAAAATATGTAAAAAGGATAAAAAATACGAAGAAAAAATCTTCCCTATATTAATAAATCATTTAGAAACATGTAGAATTAAAGAAATCCCTCAGCACGCAGAAAGAATGCTGCTATGTATTAACAATAATAATAAAAATGAATTTTTAAAGGTATTAAATAACAAAAAACAATTCTTTACACAATCACAATTAAAAAGAATTAATAAAATAATTAAGAATTTGGAGGAATAAAATGAGAGAATTTTCAGAACAAGAGATAGTAAGAAGAGAAAAATTAAATGACCTAATAGAAAAAGGTATTAAACCTTATGCCGATAAGATAGACATAACATCGGACTCAAAATTAATCAAAGACGAGTTTAATGATAAAACCAAAGAGGAATTAGAAGAACTAAAACACGAAGTAGTCATTGCGGGTAGAATAATGACTAAAAGACGTAACGGTAAAGCCGGTTTTTTCCATATTCAAGATAAACACGGCCAAATTCAAATATATATCAGACTAGACAATGTCGGCGAAGAAGCCTATGATTTATTTAAAGCTTCAGATATAGGCGATATTATTGGAATAGAAGGTTATGTATTTAAAACTAATACGGGAGAGTTAAGCATTTATGCGACTAATTATCTGCACCTAGTAAAAGCCTTAAAACCATTGCCAGAGAAATTTCATGGTCTAACTGATATAGAAGAAAGATATAGAAGACGCTATGTTGATTTAATTATGAATGAAGACGCCAGAAAAATAGCTTTCGCTAGACCAAAAATAATCAGAGGAATTCAAAAATACTTAGATGATTTAGGTTATGTCGAAGTGGATACACCAGTATTAAATCCTATTTTAGGAGGGGCGACAGCTAGACCATTTACTACCCATCACAATACCTTAGATATGGAATTTTATTTAAGGATTGCGACTGAGTTACCGTTAAAAAGATTATTAGTTGGTGGAATGGACGCCGTTTACGAAATAGGAAGACTATTTAGAAATGAAGGCGTAGATAAAACCCATAATCCCGAATTTACGACCATTGAACTATATAAAGCTTATAGTGATATGGACGGAATGATGGAAATTGCTGAAGGCATCATAAGCACGGTATGCATGGAAGTTAATGGGACATATGATATTAAATGGTTAGACAATGATATATCTTTAGCTCCAGGTTTTAAAAAAGCTCATATGGTAGATTTAATTAAGGAAGCCTCAAAAGTTGATTTTTGGAAGAACATGACTTTAGACGAAGCTAAAAAACTAGCCAAAGAACACAATATTGAAATAGAACCGCATTATGGTTTTGGTCATATTGTCAATGCTTTCTTTGAGGAATATGTTGAAAAAACATTAATTCAACCGACTTTTGTTATAGGTCATCCAATAGAAATTAGTCCTTTAGCTAGAAAAAGTGAAGATCCTAGATATACTGAAAGATTTGAGCTATTTATTTGTGGTTATGAAATTGCGAATGCCTTTACTGAGTTAAATGATCCAATTGACCAATATGAAAGATTTGAAAGTCAAATAAAAGAAAAAGAAAAAGGTAATGATGAAGCTAATGAGATGGATTTAGACTTTGTCGAAGCCTTAGAATATGGCATGCCTCCAGCAGGTGGTATGGGTATGGGAATTGATAGAATGGTAATGATGTTTACAGGTGTAAATACCATCAGAGAAGTAATATTATTCCCACATATGAAGAATAAATAAACTCGCTTTACGCGGGTTTTGTCTTCTTTTGGGATTTTTCATTTTTAAACCTAAAACTATGATATAATTAATATAGGTGAGATAAATGAACAGAGGATTAAAAATCAGCGGGGGATTATTTATATTAAGTGTTTTAGTAATAGTGTTTGGAGTAATTAGTATATTTTCTTATAGAAAAAGTATTGAAGAACTTGTCTATATTGCCGAAGAAGACTATATTTTAACCACAAAATCTGGTTCAATAGTTTATAATTTAAAAGATAAAAAATTTACTTGTGATAAATGTAACAATATTAAAGTAGAAGGAAACATTCCAAAGGGACAAGGAGCTATTATTGTCCAAGATGGTAAAGTTACTTTTATTAATATAACTAACAAGAAAATTAATTTATCTTTAGATAAAAATAAAAATATTATCATTAAAAAGGCCACTTAAAGTGGTTTTTTAAAATAATAGTAATAAAAAAAACATCTCTTAATATAATTAAATAGGATTGTACTAGGAGGGATAATAATGATAAATAAAAGAAGCTTATGGTTTATGACGTTATTCAGTTTGATTTTAGTATTAAGTGTGTATTATATTACCATGCCAAGTGAGTTGTTAATGACTAATAATAATGCAAAAAACAACCCAAAAACAGAAACAGTATCGGCTGATGGCAGCACTAATGAAAGTGCTGAATTAGTAGCATTAAGAGTAGAAACAGAAGAACAAATGCTTGACGAAATTAACGAATTAAAAGCTGTTTTAACTAATTCAAAGGCAACTGCTGAAGAAAAAAATGCAGCTTTTGAAAAGATGCAGAAAATTAATCAAAATAGGGGACAGGAAGAACAAATTGAGAAAAAAATAAAAAGTGAACACAATTTAAAAGCCTTTGTTAAAATAAACGATGTCGATATTACGGTCGTCATAGATAGTAATAAACATGACAAGGCTTTAGCAAACAAAATAATGAGAACAGTTCAATCTAATTTTGATAATGTAGTAAATGTGTCCGTCAAATTTCAAAAATAAACTCGCAAGAGTTTTTTCTTTTTATCTTATAGTAAAGTTTATAAATGAAAAGCAGAAAACAAAGTAAAGAAAACTTTTCTAAAAAGCCTCTTGACGAACGCTTGTATCCGTAGTATGATATTGATAGACAGTTAATAAAAGGCGGTGATAACATGCTTAGAGCTTATAAATTTAGAATGTATCCAAATGATAATCAAATAAACTTAATAACCAAAACATTTGGTTGTGCAAGGTTTATATATAATCATTTTCTAAATCAAAGAGAAACATATTATAAAGAAACTAATAAAACTAAAACAGCTTATGATTGCTGCAAAGACATTCCAAGGTTATATGTAGACAAACCATGGCTAAAAGAAATAGATAGCTGTGCTTTAAGATGCTCAGTATTTGACCTAGACGATGCCTTTAAAAGGTTCTTTAAAAAACAAGGAAACTATCCAAATTATAAAAGCAAATACAAAAAGAATTCATATAGAACTAATAATATGACTAGTACTTATAAAGATAAAGAATATAATTCAATAAAACTAGACTTAACAAAGAAACTAATAACTTTACCAAAATTAAAAGAAGTAAAAGTAAGAGGATATCGTAATCTTGGTTACATAAATGGCAGAATAATAAATGCCACCATAAGTAAAGTAAATAATCGTTACTATGTTTCAGTAGTAATAGAAGAAAAAATAACAATAAAAGAAACCATATCAAGTAATATAGTAGGAATAGACCTAGGTATTAAAAGCCTAGTAACTACCAGTGATAATGAAAAGTATGATAATCAGAAAGTAATCAATAAATATGAAAAAAGAATAAAACACACTCAAAGACAGCTTCAAAGAAAAGTCAGAGGTAGTAATAATTACTATAAGTCTAAAGAAAAACTAAACACCTTATATAGAAAGCTAAAAAACACAAGAAAATATTACTTACATCAAATTTCAAAGAAACTAACCGATACCAATAAAGTAATAGTAGCAGAAACCCTAAAAATCAAGAACATGATGAAAAACCATAAAATCTCAAAAGCCATAAGCGATGCATCCCTTTATGAACTAATAAGACAACTAGAATATAAGTCCAAATGGAAGAAAGTCCACTTTTACAGGGTAGATACATTCTATCCAAGTAGTCAACTATGTAATATATGTGGATATCAAAATAAAGAAGTAAAAGACTTAAAAGTAAGGGAATATGAATGTAAAGGGTGTAATACAACTCATGATAGAGATTTAAATGCCGCAATAAACATAATGGAAGAGGGAATAAGGTTATATATTAGGGAATTAGTTATGGCTTAAACAAAACAAGCTAGATAAAACAAATCAAAATTAACAAAAACAACAATAAAAAACTGACGGCAGCGACTGTCGCCTGTAGTAGTGCCTGTGGAGGAAGTAGGTTACGACCCCTATGAAGCAGGAAATGTGCAATTTATTGCACTTTGTTCGGCTTTTTGTTTCACTTATATATACTGGCTGCATAAAATAATATGAGTAAATATAAACCACCCAACTTAGGAAGTGAGGGAAATATGAAAAAGGGTATTCTGACAAAAAGGGAACGTGAAGTATTCGAACTATTAATAAATAATAAAACAACAAGTGAAATTGCAGGTGAGCTTGGGATAAGTGAAAAAACGGTTCGCAATCATATATCTAATGCGATGCAAAAGCTTGGGGTAAAAGGACGCGCGGGTGCAGTAGTTGAACTACTAAAACTCGGAGAACTTTCCTTATAAAAGGTTATAAAAAGCCTTTTTTTTCATATTATTTAAGTAGGTGATTATATGCTTAAAAAATTATCAATAAGAAAAATAAGTTTGGCCTCAGCGGCTTTGTTTGCGATATTATTAATTTATCTATTACCAAGTAATAAAGAAAAATTAGATATTAAAACAGAATTAGAATATATTGATACAAGTGCGGTTAACACTTCAATATTTTTACTTGATAAAAACAGTTATGTCGCTTTAACAGAAGTTCCTCTTTCTAGTAATCAAATTGAAGCTAAGGCTAAAGAATTAATTAGTATTTTAACTATTGGAGACTCTGACAGTAAAATACCAAGTGGTTTTAATGCGATTATCCCTCCTGATACTAGGGTTCTTAGTTTAGAGTATAATGACAATTTAATTAAAATAGATTTTTCTAAGGAATTATTAGATATCGATATCAATTTAGAAGAAAAAATGATCGAAGCTATTGTTTTTACTTTAACTTCTATTGAGGGTGTTGATAAGATAATTATCTATGTTGAAGGGGATATACTGACTAAATTACCAAAAACGAAGATTAATTTACCAAGCACTTTAGATAGAAGTTTGGGTATTAATAAGGAATATGAGTTTAATAGTTTAGAAAACTTAACAGATGTTACTGTTTATTATGTTAATCAAATAAATCATAATTATTATTATGTGCCAGTTACTAAATATCTTAATGACGATAGGGAAAAAATATCTATTATTATTGACGAACTGGCAGTAGGGTTTAATCATAACGAAAGGTTAATGAGTTTTTTAAATACCGATGTTAGGCTTGTATCTAGCAATATAAAAGATAAAACTATTAATTTAGAGTTTAATGCCTTTATTTTTGACGATGTAACAACTAAAGAGGTATTAGAAGAAGTAATTTACACTATTTGCTTATCAGCTAGAGAAAATTATGATGTAGAAGAAGTGGTTATGATGGTTGACAGCAAAGAAATTTATAAAACTAATTTAAAAAGTATTGAACCAAAGGGCAAAGTATAGTATAATTAGTTTGCGTAAGCAAGCTGTCTCCGTAGCTCAGCTGGATAGAGCAACGCCCTTCTAAGGCGTGGGTCAGAGGTTCGAATCCTCTCGGAGACGCCATGTAGTTTACATTACGAACTTAAAGCGGTTCGTTTTTTATTTTAATATATGTTATAATTGTACTAGGTGAGAATATGACTAAAGACTTTGTTAATAGTTTAGACGTAATACACAATTCATATTTAGAATTATTCGATAATAATATGGACGATATAATTTTGAGAAGATATTATGTTGATTTTTTAGCTCATGTGTATCCAGATGTTGTGAATTTAATTAACGAAAATAAAGATCCTTATGATCTTAAATTGAATTTGTTTGAAGATAAGGCAGAAATTAATCGTAAAAACCAAAGGATAATGAACGAGGCTTTTGCCAAGTACTATTGTGGTTTTAATGACGATAAAATAGTTAATTATCTTACTGGAGAAGCGAAAGATATTAACAATGATTTAGCGGATTATATTCATATAAAAGATATATTTAGAGTTGATTATGGACGTGATCCTAAGTACGAAGCTAAACATCCCGCAATCATTTACTGCTACAGCTCAAATAGCTGGAATGGTATGAGTGAATTACTAGATGAACAAACAAAGGCCATAGAAACTAAACTTTCTAAAAAATCAGGTTGTGATGTTATCAAAGATATCGAAGACTATGAAACATTTTTAAAGGGGTATGTAAATTATGTTGAAGAAGAAAAAACGAGAACTAGATAATTAGTTTTCGTTTTTTGGTACTAAACTTTTAAGACCTACGCCATTAGAAGCTTTTAAATAAACAGATTTATTTTCCGTGATATTTGGATTAACTTCACCAACA
>Ga0082212_10006889_pt1 | contig 15158 bp, 10 predicted proteins | sample TergutNt197P3_FD_71548 | JGI IMG/M metagenome (GOLD analysis project Ga0082212, IMG submission 71548) | Neocapritermes taracua P3 segment gut microbial communities from Petit-Saut dam, French Guiana - Nt197 P3 | ecosystem: Host-associated > Arthropoda: Insects > Digestive system > Gut ...
CGACGATAGGCAACGGCACGTTGGCGCTCAACGGAGGGACGATCACAGATACGCTGACGGTATACGATATCGCCGGTTCCGAGCCGTACTCTCCGTCGTCAAACTTCCCGGCGGCTTTCCCGGATCCGGAGGATATAGTTATCACCCTGTTCAGGGCGCCTTCAGACACATCAGGCGGGTCGACGACATTCCATCCGACAAACGACAGGATCGGCGTGTTCAGCGGGGATGATTTCGCCGACTTCGCTATCGACGACACCGGCGCGGCGCCTGTGTTCTCGTTCACGGTGGTTCACGCCACCGAGGACGTATATCGCGTCGTGATAAGCTATCATACGGCGGTAGAGGTTCCGAGCGCGATCCAGCCGGCGATCAAGTACGAGAACGTAATTGTCTTTACGCCGGAGGGCGGTTCTGATCTCACAGCCAGCGACAGCAAAACCGTCAATCCCCGCGCCGCCGAGAACCCAAGCGGCGTTACGAAGACCTCGGACGGCCTGGTTTACGTCGACGGAGTTCCGTCGTACATAGACTACTCGATAGAATTTACAGTACCCATGGGCAACGCCGGCAAGAAGTATTATCTCGTCGACGTGCTGAAAATGCTCACCGGTTCGAGTACGGTGTACTTCAACAACTTCCCGCAAGGCGGCCTTGACGCCGGGATCACGGTAACCGTCGACGGCGGCGACGCGGGAGACCTGGATTACAGTATAGTTCAGTCGGACGAGACGCTGACGATATACTTCGGAGCGGAGGGTATCACAGCTCCTACGGGCGATTTCGAGTGGCCGTTTAACAACGAGAGGACTATTACGGTGTCATACAGGATACCGCTCAGCAACGAGGAGGTCGGAATCGGCTCAAATAAGAGAACCATCGGGGACATCCTCAGCGGAGACCCATACGCCAGGCTGGTCAACACCGCTGTTCTGAATGAAATGACGCCCACCGGCGTCACGAAGAGGGGCGAAGACGAGACCTCTGATTATCAGCCTATCCTGAAAGTGGACAGCACGACAGGCGAGTCACTGAGCGCTGAACCGTACCTGTTCGACTACACCGTGTATCTCAACGGATACGGGGACAAGCCGTTCTTCATGAGCGGAGAGCCGGCGCTGTTTACAGATGAATTCTCCGAAGACCTCGAGTATGTGCCGAACTCCTTCTATGTAATCCGTTACAACACTTCGGGCGGCGGAGCGACGTATTTCAAACCACATAACGACGAAGGGTTTGAAACGGACAACACGATCTCGGTCGATTTCAGTGACGTCAATGCGAGCACAGGTTTCGGACAGTTGGTCAGCGGATTAGGTTCAGCGTTCACTACGACCCAGCCCGGCTGGTACTCGGGAGCATACCGCTTCGAGGTGCATTATCAGCTTCAGGTCAAGCCCGAATCCAGAAACACTATTGAACTGCTCGACTTGAGGAATACAGCCACCGTAACGCCCACCGGAGAAGATTTCAGCGGGTCTTACTCAAGCAGCGTCGGCGTTGACTACAGTATCAAGCCCGTCACAAAGACGATGGATCCGAGAGTGCCGGGGTCAAACCTTCTTGACGTCGAGATCGTCATAAACCCGACAGGCGCGAGGCTGCTGCCGCCTGAGATCGACGACGGCTGCTTCACGGCGTATGACGAGATGAGCAGTACGCTGTCGTTCTACGTGAGAACCATCGAAGTGTTTACTCAGACCATATTGAGCGAGGAATGGGAGGACGGCGAGCTGGTCAGCCGCGTTTGGGACGGCGTCTGGATCAACATAAACCATCCAGATTTACAAGATCCGGCGAAAAATCCGATTCCCAACCCGTTCTGGGGCGCGAACAGCAACATCGTATCGTTCATAGACGCGCAGCATACGAATTTCCTGCTGCCGGACGAGACGCCGATCATGATCGTGTACTCGGCGCTTATCAACGCTCTGCCCGGCCCCGACGAGTTGTACTACAGCAACAGGATCAGCGTGCTGATATACGGCGACTTTGTGGACAACGACAGTTACGTCGTCAGGGATACGCATGAGAGCGGCACCGCGAGCCGGGGAAGTATTGACCTGTATAAAACAGACGCCGAAAACGGCGGGAACCTGGAAAACGCGGCGTACGAGCTCTATCTGGCGATCCCGAGCGGACTGTACTACGGGCGTGAGCAAGATAACCCCGGCTCTCCGATTACCGTCGACGTCGACGGCGTGTCGATGAACTTCTACCGCGTTAGCAATGCGCCCATTTACACAGGGTTAAACGGATGGACGTGGACCGACGCCAACGGCAGGGCCATATTCAACTCGCAACTGATAGCGCAGTCGGCCGGCGCGGTGTACATGCTGGTCGAAAGGCAGGCCCCGGACGGGTATGTGCTTTCCGACAACCCGTACACATTCTTCGACCTCCAGTTCCCGGACCTCGACCCGGACGCGCCGCCGACCCAGATACAGCACGCGCACGCCGGGACGGTGTATATAAATAACTACAGGATCGCTGAATTTGAGGTTGTAAAGATCGTTGACGTCGGAGTAGATTCTGACGATCCCGGCGACTGGTCGTTTGATTTCTCAGTATTCGCAGTTGACGCCGAGGGCGGAATGAGGAGATTTTTAGACACGATTACCGTGACGTCGGATGATCCTTCGGAGTCGTTTGCAGCCGAATACACCACGCCGGGCGTGTACTACTACCTGATATCCGAGGATATCCCCGCGCCGCCGGTTACAGGGTGGACATACGACCCAATGCAATACCTTGTGAAGGTCGAAGTCGAATCGGATAACAACGACTTGACGACCACGATTACATATCGGACATGGGACGCTGTCAGCGGAACATGGTCGGCGGCGGTAACGGAGAGTCCGAATGTTTACGATCCCCAGACAGGGTTCGTGTTTATCAACGGGTACTCGACGGTCGTCGAGATCCCGACATGGCCCCTGACGCTCACCAAGGAAGTGGTTCCGGTTGAAGATTGGCCGGTCGAAGGATTTGAGTTCACTATTGTGTTTCCCGCTGAGACCGACGGTTTGATAGAATGCGACAATACCGCGTTTACTTCAAGCGTAGGCATAGATGGCTTGACATGGGCAGGGAAGCTGATGGCCGACAAACCAAGCGTAACGTTTAGCGAAATTCCGCAAGGTACGGCATACCTTATTGAAGAAGCTGCGCTAACCGGATTCGAATGCGTGAATATTGCAGTAACCGGCGATGCGGGCAGTTCAACAGACAAAGACTCCGGCAGCGCTGTGGGAACAGTCTCGGTCGGCGCAGTGACAGTAAAGTTCACGAACGCCCTTGAAAACAGCCCGTTTATCGGAAAACTCCCCTTTGTCGGCGGTATCGGGACTCTGCTGTTCGCGATCGGCGGATTGGCAGTGATCTCGCTGGCCGGACTGCTCGCCCTGACTGGATGGCACAAACCGCTTCTCAGCGCAGTCGCCGGAATGAGGTCTGAAAGAGCCGCGCGGAGCGCGGGCGGAAAAGGCGGGAAGCGCAGCCTCCGCAAGAGATTATCAGGGCTCTTCTCGATAATGCTCGTGTTTGTTATGCTCGCTTCCACTGTCAACGCGCTCCCCGCTTCAGCATTGGAGCCGACGACAGGCAGCATAACGATACAGTCGCCGGATGAAAACAGCCAGAGCATCATCGGTCAGACGTTCATGGTCTACAAGGTCTTTGGCGTCGTACTCAACGACACCGACCCGCCCAGCGGATTCGATTACACGTCAGCGACGCCTACAAGCCTGGCTGTGGGATTCGAGGCCGCCTACAAGAACACATCTGTAATGGGGAACATGTCGTCGTTACTGGAGTATATAGACTCACTGCGGGCGGATACTGCAGCTAACGCCCGCGCGATGGAGAATCTGGCGAATGCTATATACAACTACGCAATGGATCCGGCAACATATGTTGCGCCCACTGCGACGGATGTCGCAAGCACGGATAGTATTACGTTCAGCGGACTGGATCTCGGATACTATCTGGTCTACGGAAGCGCGGAGGTCTTGGATAGCGATGGCGATGGCACAGGAGTTGTCGTAGTAGCCTCCTGCGCGTTGAACACGACCAGCCCGGATATGACGGTTTTACTGAAACTCGATTCTCCGACGCTCGACAAGGCTGTTCGCGGTACGGGCAGCAGCACATGGGAAAGCTGGACTGACGAGTACATAGACAGCGTCATGGAGTTCAGGATCGTAACGAGCGTTCCTGCGATGACAGGCTATACCGAATACATTTACACTGTTCACGACCATTTTGACGCGGGACTGACATATACGGGGAACCTGAGGGTGTTCAGGAACTCCGCGATTCCGCAGAACCTTGTTTCGGCCACGTCAGGCGCATACACGGTGACGCCGCCAAGCGCGGGAGGCGGCGGAGAGTTGAAAATTGAGTTCGCGAAGAGCTTCCTTGATACGCTGACTACCGGAAGCAGCATCGTTATCATGTATGAAGCGAAACTCAATACGAACGCGGTACCCGCGGATGTGGGATCAAATAAAAACACAGCCTGGCTTGAGTTCAGCAACGATCCGACCTGGGACGGTTCAGGCACGCCCCCGACCGGGGAAACACCGCATGTAGTAGTCGATGTATACACGTTCGCGATCGACATATACAAGTTTGGAAACACTGGAACAGAGTCGGCGCCATCGTCAGCGCCTCTACCGGGCGCAACGTTCAGGCTGCGTGCAAGCGGCGCGACGGGTGGTCTGTACTTCGTGTTGGTCGACAGCGGCGACCCGGCGTATACAGACGGAGTGAATACGTATAAGCATGTCGCTTCAGGGACTGCCGGTGCTTTCGAGGCGTTCGTATCGCCCGCCTCCGGAGACATCAGGCTGATAGGGCTCGACGCCGGGCAGTACACGCTGGAGGAACTCGTGCCTCCGGCAGGTTACGCGCCCGCAAGCCCGGTTCCTGTTACGATCACACACAATCAGACCGCCGGCGAGTACATTGGCGAATACACGGTGACGTTCGGGTTGTCCGGAGGCGGAACCGGAACAGGGACTATAAGCATCGAGAATATCAAGCAGCTTCCTCAGATTTTTGAAGCTGGCGGCATAGGGCGCACGATCTTCGTCATCGTCGGTTCGGCGCTGATGGCATGCGCTGTACTGATGCTGGTCATTAGGCGGAGAGTTGTCAGGACCAGAGGTTAGGTTTCAGGGTACAGGATTTAGGGCACAGGGACTAGGGAACGAGGAACGCGAGGAACGCGAGAGACGCGAGTAAAGCGTGTAACAAGCGAAACGCGAGGGACGCGAGTATTTGAAAAAGATTATTTTCACCGTAGCTATAGTCCTGGTTTTTCTCGCGGGCCTTACGATTCTGACTTATCCCTATATTACCGGATACATAAACAGCGTCAGGCAGTCGCGGGTCGTCGCGCAGTACTACAGAGGCGTGGAGACGATAAGCGCGGAGGAACAGGGAAACCAACTTGACGCGGCGAGGGATTACAACAGGGCGCTGGCAAGAAACGGCAACCGTTTCATACTCTCGGAAGAGGAAATGGAAGAGTACCTGAGGATTCTCGACCCGCTGGGGACCGGCGTCATGGGTACGCTGATAATAGACAAGATAGACGTTAACCTGCCGATATACCACGGAACGAACGAAGGGGTGCTGCGAGTCGGCGCCGGGCATCTGGAAGGGACTTCGCTGCCGGTCGGAGGGACGGGTACGCATTCAGTGATAACAGGGCATCGCGGCCTGCCGACGTCGATCCTGCTGACGGAATTGGACAAGATGGAAATTGGGGACACATTCATGATCCGTGTCCTCAGCGAGACGCTCATTTACGAAGTCGACCAGATATTAGTGGTAGAGCCGCACGAGATGGACGCGCTTGCGATAGACAGAGAAAAAGATTACTGCACATTGGTCACCTGCACGCCATACGGGATAAACAGCCACCGGATGCTCGTCCGGGGCGTCAGGGAGCCGGGGGCGCAACCGCAGGATGAAGTTGAAGAAGACACGACAGGAAGACAGGCAACCTTACAGGATGAAGCCGGCACAGTAAACAGTATCTTAGTCGCCGCGCTGGTGTTCACCCCGATTTTGATAATAGTATTGATATTCTTCGGCATAAGAGTTATTAGGCTGCATGGAAGAAGGAGGACGAAATGAAGAAACGGAATTGGATCGTATTATTGCTGACGCTCAGCATGTTGCTGCTGCAAGTTGGCACGGTGGCATTCGCGGGCACGACGGATTTCCCGAACCCGCCGGGAGGCCCGGGGACGCTGCAAGTCGATCTGCTGGATAAAAGCGGCGGAGTCGCCGGCGTCCCTATCGAAGCCGATTACACCGTAAGGATCTGGCTCGTAGCGGATCTGGATCTGGATCCCACGGCAGCCTTCGCGGGCGCTTCGGCGACGATCGACGATATAAGCCTGCTTGCGACGGGAACAGATAACAACGCTGCCGAAGCGCAGGACTTGCTGAGGTTTGTGAACACTGGAGCTGTTGCGAGTAACGGCCACGCCAATAACGCGACCGGCGATGGTATGTCAGGCGTCTATATGTTTGACTATCTGCCCGAGGGCGTGTATCTGGTAGCGGTAACATATGACGGTTCCGGAGACCCCGGCTATGTGTTCAAACCCTTCATCGTGTGGCTGCCTATGCTGAACAATCATTCGGTTGTAGCGACGCCGAAAGGAAGCGCGCCTACCGGAAAACTGACTATTCAAAAGACGATCACACTAAATGGCGCCACGCAACCAACCGGTTATAACCCGACATTTACGATAACCGGACCGGGCGGGTTTAGCAAAACAGTCTTGTACAGCCAGTTTAACCGTACGGTGACGCCGGCGACATATACACTTCCCGAGGATCTTGTACCGGGAGTGTACACTGTTACAGAGACCAACGGCGATGTGATAAGCGGTTATAGCTGGACATTTGGCGTCTCCGTCGGTACAACGCAGTCCGCCAACTCCGCGTCGGCGACAGTAGCATACGGCGTGGATAACATTATCGGGATAACGAACACATACACTGAGCAGCTTGGCGACCTGACAATTCTGAAAACCTTCAACGCGGACGTATCCCTCCTTCCCGCCGTCCCCGGCGACTATAACCCGAAGTTTACTGTGACAGGACCGGGCGGTTTTAGTGAAACCGTATATTACAGCCAGTTTAACCGGACCGTCACCCCGGCTTCATATACGATAACGGGCGTCCCCGTCGGTACATACACGATAACGGAAGAAAACGGCGAACTGGGAGACGGCAGCAGTTGGAGCTACACGGTCACCGGCACGAACGCTTCGGGCGGCGCCGTCAATAACAGCACATACGTAACAAACGGCGGCACGGTGTCTATGACGGTCGCGAATCAGTTCGAACCGACGCCGACTCCTCCGGTGACCCCGACGCCGGAACCCGAACCCGGCACGCTGATCCTGACTAAAACCTTCACGCTCAACGAAGCGACGATACCGTCGAACCTGCAGTTCAGGATATCCGGCGGAACGCTGACTGTTGATATAATCGCGCGTTACCCGGCGGACTTCACGCTGGTCGCCGGAGTATACACTTACACTCGCGAACTCGACGAGGGCATATACACGATAACGGAAGAGAACTCTGCCGTTACAGGATATAACTGGACCGGAAACATTGCGACAGTCGGTTCTGGAGTGTCGATAACGGAAGACGCCGAGACGCGGGTAAACGTCACAAACACTTACACGCCCGTACCACACGATGAACCGCTCGGCGCGCTGACGGTACGCAAGATCTTCGCGGCCGGAAGCCCGGCGCGCCCCTCCGGGTATGAGCTGACATTCACGCTGCGTGGCACGGGCGACAACAACACCCCGAGGACAGCAGTATATCCCGATGATTTCGACGCGGCCGGCGAGTACACGTTCACCGGGCTTATACCGGACACGTATTCGCTTACGGAATCTGAGACCGGCACATTGATCACCGGATTCAATATGTCGACGCCAAGCATAACCGGCGATGGAGTGATCGCGGACTGGGGCGATACGACGACGCTTGTTGTTACGAACTCGTATACACCGAAGCCGACCCCGCCCCCGGAAGTACCGGATGATACGACTCCAACGGGAACCCCGACGCCTACGCCTACACCGACTCCAACCCCGGAACCGACGCCGACCTCGACGCCTACGCCAACTCCGACGCCGACACCGACTCCATCCCCGACGCCAACCCCGCCTCCGGGCTATGAAAGCCCGACTCCGACTCCAACTCCGGTCTACGGAGGCCCGACTCCGACGCCTACTCCCACTCCGCCGCCTAATATACTATACGAGCCGCCTATCCCGCTCGGAGAGTTTAACACCCTGATCATGGACGAGGACGGGTGGATAGAACTGGACGAAGACGGCGTGCCGCTTGGGCGCTGGGATTGGGACGAAGAAGAAGAGATGTGGATATTCGACCCGTTCGTGCCGTTGGGCGGGATGCCTCAGACAGGCGTGCTGCGCTGGCCGATCCCGCTGCTGTCCGGGTCGGGAACATTGCTCATAGGATGCGGCTGCATTATAAACCGAAAAGGAAAGAAGAAATCGAATGCCCGCTAAATTTCCCGCGGCAAAACTTCCTCCCGTAAAACGGAAAAGAATACACCCCGGAACACTGTTCATTATCGTCGGCGTCGCGGCTATTGCCGCGGCGGCGGCGATATGGCTGTACAATGAGTATGACGACAGGCGCGCCGCTGAAAGCTCCGAGGTCAGGGTGCAGACGATACTTGAAGTGATCATGTCACTCAGCGACCCGACAAGCCCGGAGGCGGGCGCTGCGGGTCAGGGAGCGTCTCCGGGTTCGTCCGGAACAGGCGGTTCGTCCGATACAGGCGCCGCGTCAGGCTCGGGCACTGCCCCGGGAGCTCCGGACGCGGAATCTGTGGCGCCGCCGGTCGTGGACAGGCTCGAAACCGGTGGCGGCAGCGGCACACCGTACGTTATGGTGGAAAGAGAGGCGTACATGGGGATACTGAGTATCCCGGCCCTCTCGCTGAATCTGCCGGTCAACCTCACTTGGAGCTACCCGAAACTGAGGACGTCGCCATGCCGTTATTCGGGCGATATAGAAAGCAACGACCTCGTCATAGCGGGACACAGCTACAGGTCGCATTTCGGAAACCTCAGCACGCTGGCGGCTGGCGACGTCGTCACGTTTACCGACGTCGAGGGGCGCGAGTCCCGATACTACGTCTCCGCGATAGAGACCGTGCATCCGTCGGACACGAGGAGAGTCGTTACAAGCCCGTACGACCTGACGCTCTTTACATGCACTTTCGACAGCAGGAACAGGGTGGTCGTCAGATGCTTCAGGGAGCCTGAGCCGGACGCCGGGCCCGTCGACGATATCCCTGTGGAAGAGCTGCCGCAGGATGATACGCCGCAGGATCCTGACGATGATCCGGTTTAGTATTCGCCGTAAAGAGCGTCTTGTATAATGATATCCTGAAAATCCCCTGACCGGGGATTTTTCATAGTTATAATCTTTCACATTATTCACATTTTGTTTTGTTGAAATGTCTCCATACTTGTGTTATATTTAATACCTTACGGACTATTGTGTATAAAATCAGCGAAAAAATCCCGATGGGTTGCGGGGCGCAGCCCTGCAATAGTGACTTACTTTCGACGCGGATTCTTATTAAGGAGGATAGAGCATATGATTTACTCAGCGGAAGTCGAAGAAATGTGCAAGGTCGCCAAGGGCGCATACCACGGCCCCGCGCCTATCCCGCAGGAAGGGAAATGGGTGCAGGCCAAAGAGATCTGCGACATCAACGGGTTGACGCATGGCGTGGGATGGTGCGCGCCGCAGCAGGGCGCCTGCAAAATGACGCTCAACGTCAAAGACGGCGTCATCGAGGAAGCTCTGGTGGAGACTCTGGGATGCACGGGGATGACGCATTCCGCCGCCATGTCGGCGGAGATCCTGCCCGGAAAGACCATTCTTGAAGCGCTGAACACCGATCTCGTTTGCGACGCGATCAACGTGGCTTTGCGCGAACTGTTTTTGCAGATCGTCTACGGGCGCAGCCAGACAGCTTTCTCCGACGACGGGCTGCCTATCGGCGCCAGTCTCGAAGATCTTGGCAAGGTGATGAGGAGCCAGGTCGGCACCATGTTCGGCACGAAAGATAAAGGCGCGCGTTATCTGGAGCTCACCGAGGGGTATGTAAACCGCATTGCGCTTGATGAAAACAGCGAGATCATTGGCTACGAGTTCATCAATCTCGGTAAGATGATGGACGATATCAAGAAAGGCGCGGACGCGAACGCCGCGCTCGAAAAAGCTAAAGGTACCTACGGGCGCTTCGATGAAGCCGCAAGGTACATCGACCCGAGAAAGGAGTGAGCGGCATGGCGTTATTTGAAAGTTACGAGCGCCGCATCGACAAGATCAACGGCGTGCTTGCGCAGTATGGGATCGCCTCGCTGGACGAGGTCAAAGAGATCCTCGATAAAGCCGGCGTGAATCCGTATGATATAGTAAAATCCATCCAGCCAATCGCATTCGACAATGCCGGCTGGGCGTATAACGTGGGCGCCGCTATCGCGATCAAGAAGGGCGTAAAAACTGCGGCGGACGTCTCCGAGGCTATCGGCATAGGGCTCCAGAGCTTCTGTATCCCCGGCAGCGTCGCCGAGGACCGCAAGGTTGGGCTCGGGCACGGAAACCTTGGGGCGATGCTTCTGCGCGATGAGACGAAATGTTTCGCGTTTCTGGCGGGCCATGAGAGTTTCGCGGCTGCGGAAGGCGCGATCGGTATCGTGAAAAACGCGAACAAAGCCAGGAAGGAACCCCTGCGCGTAATCCTCAACGGCCTGGGTAAGGACGCCGCGCAGATCATTTCGCGCATCAACGGGTTTACGTACGTTCAGACGCAGTTCGACTATTACACAGGCGACCTGAACATCGTGCGCGAGATCGCGTACTCGAAAAGCGAGCGGGCGGCCGTGCGCTGTTACGGCGCGGACGATGTGCGCGAAGGCGTCGCGATATTGCATAAGGAAGGCGTGGACGTTTCGATCACCGGCAACTCCACAAATCCGACCCGGTTCCAGCATCCCGTGGCGGGAACATATAAGAAGGAGTGCATGGAGCAGGGCAAAAAGTATTTCTCTGTGGCGTCGGGCGGTGGCACGGGGCGCACTTTGCACCCGGACAACATGGCCGCGGGCCCGGCTTCGTACGGCATGACCGACACGATGGGCCGCATGCATTCCGACGCGCAGTTCGCCGGCTCAAGCTCAGTCCCGGCGCATGTTGAGATGATGGGTTTTTTGGGCATGGGCAACAATCCGATGGTCGGCGCGACCGTCGCCGTTGCCGTCGCCGTCGCAGAGGCGGTCAAGTAGTCGATCAGGCAGGCGGCTTGCGGAGGCATTGTTCAGGATGACGCCAATGAAAAATCAGTAAGCGTTGATATTAGTACATAAAGGACAAAGAAAGTTAATAAAAAACACGAATTTCTTTGTCCGTAAGGGTACTCGTCGCGCTTGCGCGGCGCGTGAGCAATCTCTGCGGAGGGAGCAAGCAGTTAATCTTATGGTTTTTTTGGGTTGTGGGCGCAGCTCACATTAGGATCCGCGCGGAGGCTTTAATGGTCGATCTGAAAGATATCGTATCAAAAAATATCATATACCTCCGCGCGAACAACAAGATGACGCAGCTTGAACTGGGCGAGGCGCTTAGCTATTCCGATAAGGCTGTATCAAAATGGGAACGCGCCGAGGCTGTTCCCGACGCTTATGTCCTGAAAAAACTGAGCGCGCTCTTCGGCGTTACCGTGGACTATCTTCTGAGCGAACACGACGAGAAGGAACTGAAGGCGGTAACGCCTCACAGGTTCGACCGCCGCGTGATATCATCGATCTCCTTTTTGGGCACGTGGACGCTTGCCATTATCATTTTCGCCGTGATATGGTTTCTGGACTCGATGCAATGGCTCATCCTCGTGTACGCGCTGCCGGTTTCTTTCTGTTTAATGATCGTCCTGACCGCTGTGTGGGGCAAAAGAAAAACTAACGTTTTTTACGTGTCGCTTCTTATCTGGAGCATAATCGCCGCCGTGTACTTAACGTTTTTGCAAAACAACTGGTGGATACTATTCATTATAGGAATACCGGCGCAAGTCATCGCGATCCTGAGTTTCAGGGTGAAAAAAAGCCTGGATAACAAGGCGCAGCAAGGACTCTACAAAACGTAGAGTCCTTCGTTTATTATTCTACTCCCGTCGTTTTCTTCGTGTAGCCGCGATCGTCAACAGTAGCCTTCGTTTTTCGGAAAGTTGCGTTATACTCCTCTCGGATGCGCGAGTATACGAGGCTATTACGATGAAACGAGGGTCTGTTATGCAAAATTTCGTTTTAAGCTGTTGCTCCACAGCAGATCTTAGCGAGGAGCATTTCACCGCTCGGGATATTAAGTACATTTGCTTCCACTTTACACTGGATGATATGACTTATCCCGACGATCTGGGGAAATCCGTGCCTTTTGACAAGTTTTACAAGGCTATGGCGGATGGCGCAGACACTAAGACTTCTCAGGTCAACGTTGAAGAGTTCATCTGCTACTTCACGCCGTTTTTGGAGGCGGGGCGGGATATCATCCACGTCACCCTTTCAAGCGGGCTTTCCGGTTCGTTTGATTCAGCAATGGTCGCCAGAGGCGAGCTCATGCAGAAGTATCCGGACAGGAAGCTTTACATAGTCGACTCTTTAGGCGCGTCCTCCGGATACGGCCTGCTGATGGACAAGCTTGCCGATCTGCGCGACGACGGCGCCGGAGTGGACGAAGTGTACGCCTGGGCGGAAGAGAACAAGCTGAGGCTGCACCATTGGTTCTTTTCCACCGACCTGACGTTTTATATTAAGGGTGGGCGCGTGTCAAAAACGTCCGGCCTGGTGGGCACGGTGTTCAACATCTGTCCGCTTTTGAACATGGATCGCCACGGAAAGCTTATTCCCAGGGCAAAGGTCCGGGGGAAGAAGAACGTCGCGATGAGAACTGTCGAAAAGATGGAGGAGTTCGCCGAGGACGGGCTGTGTTATGAAGGCAAATGCTATATTTCTAACTCAGCTTGCATCGAGGACGCCCGGACCGTCGGGGGTTTGGTGAAGGATCGTTTCCCGAGACTTTGCGGCGACGTCGGGATAAACAGTATCGGCACGACTATCGGCAGTCACACCGGTCCCGGAACAGTGGCGCTGTTTTTCTGGGGCTCGCCGCGCGTCGACTGACTGCACTGCTTTGTGCTATAATGGCTATCACAACGGCGCGTTAAATAAATGAACATGGAGGTAAATGTAATGAGGTTTTCACAGTTTTGCGATCAGGCAGAGGATACCGGGCAAGAGCAGAAGTTACTGCAGTTCTTACAACAAGAGGACATGAAAGAGGCGGAAACTGCTTTTGTGAAGTTGACCCGCGTACCGGTCATCGGAAAGCTCTTTGCCGCGCTAGTCGCTTTGGGGAAGTACGAGAGCATAGCGGATTTCAGGCAGTCGGAACACTACCCGAATATCAAAGATTGGAATTTTTCTATTGATTTTGAAAAGAAGAGAATGCATATAAGCCCGAACGAAGAACAGCGAAGAAAAATAGCAGAGGTTTTCGCTTTGATCGGCGCCGCAGCAGCGCTGATACTGATTATCCGTAGATTACTCGGTCGCAGAAAATGAGCGAAAAATATAGATGCTTCGGCGACCACTTGGCCTTGTACGCCGAATACCACGACAACGAATGGGGCTGCCCTGTTCATGACGACAACAAGCTCTTTGAAATGCTGCTTTTAGAGGGAGCGCAGGCGGGCCTGTCGTGGGAAACCGTGCTGAAAAAGCGCGAAGCGTACCGCAAAGCGTTTGACGAATTTGATCCGAAAAAGGTCGCCCAATATGACGATGCGAAAATAGCGGAGCTTATGGCGAATACGGGTATCATCCGAAACCGTTTGAAAATCAACGCCGCTGTAATTAATGCCGGATTATTCCTCGATATTATCGAAAAGTACGGGAGCTTTGATAAGTTTATATGGGCTTATGTCGATAACAAGCCGATTGTCGGACATTGGGAGCGGTTTGAGGATGTGCCTCTGACTACGCCTATATCTGATAAGATAAGCAAAGACTTGAAGAAAATGGGGTTCAAGTTCGTCGGCTCGACCATCATTTATTCGTTTATGCAGGCAGTCGGCATGGTGAACGATCACTTGAAACCATGTTTTGTCTATAAAGCGATGAATCAGTGAACATCAAAAGAATATCTCGATGAAGCGCGTGACGAGGGTTGCAATCTCTGCGCGGGTGAAGGTTTGGCCGGAAGATATAGTGTAGTTTGCGGCCAGTATAAGCGTGCCGGAACTGATTGTCGTATTGCCGGTGTAGTCGTTCGCGGCGTTATTTAGCGTGACCGTTTCGTTGGCTACGCGGAGAGCGTCCGCGCCGGCATTGGCATGGAGCTTGTCCAGCGTTCGTTCAACATTTGACTGATCCGACACGCTTCCGATTCCTTTCGTCCGATTCCACTTTCAGGGTCATCTCAATATGCTCCAAATGATCTTCCTGCCCTGTGGAGACTCCCCACAGGTGCTTGCGGTACTCGGTCAGCAGGCTTCATATCTATTGACGTATTGATTAACAGGTACTCTTCCAACTCTATAGCGATTCGGCGTTTTCGAGAATGTAACTTATCGCGTCCATAGATCCCCCCGCTAACAACAGCATGAACCGGATGCCGGGGCATCATTGCTATCTTCCGGCGCACAACCGCTGAACACGCCGAAATGCACGGAGCGGTCGCCAATTACCTCGAACGCTTTTCCATAACGTGTCTTTTGGAGCATAGAAGCCGTGTTGCCGCAAACAAGCATCGGTTTGCCTGTAACAAGGCGGTGATGATCGTCAAGATCGAAGTAATGGGGATGGCCCGGGATGCTGCCGTCATAATAAGCGATTTGCCCGTAGTCCTCGCAAATATCCTCTAAGTCATCCAGCTTGAAAGCCCGTACAGTCCGCGATGAAAACATGGCAAAGCCAAGCAATTCTCCCACTTCGCCGTCCAATTCGAGATTGCGGATATTGGTGTAGCGGAAATCCTCCCACCCGCATTTCGCCATGATCCTGCGGAAGTCCTCA
>Ga0082212_10006890_pt1 | contig 15156 bp, 14 predicted proteins | sample TergutNt197P3_FD_71548 | JGI IMG/M metagenome (GOLD analysis project Ga0082212, IMG submission 71548) | Neocapritermes taracua P3 segment gut microbial communities from Petit-Saut dam, French Guiana - Nt197 P3 | ecosystem: Host-associated > Arthropoda: Insects > Digestive system > Gut ...
ATCTCCAACTGCCTTTGCAGCAGCTTCACATTATCTGAGCTCTAAGAGTGGAGTTGCCGCAATATGAGCTAGGTAGCAGAAATAACTCAAACACTCACCCCACACATTAACACACTTTGTGTTTTATCTGATCCGACACTTCCAACCACATCGTGCAAAGATAACGATTCCGTTGAATAAAAGTAATTTCATAATCGCCTGTTACTAAATCTATGCTACAAATTCGTAGTATTATGAAGTTTATAAACATCAACACTATAAACTTGATTATTTAGCGTGATTTGTAGTATACTATCAGCGAAAGGTGATTTAATGATAAAAAGTAATACAAAATTGCATAACCGTGATCTTTACTTGAACCGTCTAATCGCGTTTCAGGATACTGAACCCGTTAAGGTCATCACAGGAATCCGCCGCTGCGGTAAATCCAGTCTGATGAAATTGATGGCACGACATTTGCGTAATAACGGCATAACTGATGAGCAAGTCATAGAGATAAATTTTGAGTCGATGGAATTCCGGGGAATGAGCTCTGAAGCGTTATACCAATATGTAAAAGATCACCTACCTGTTAGTAAACGGGCGTATCTGTTTTTGGACGAGGTACAGCGGGTAGAGAGGTGGGAGGACGCAATCAACTCCTTTCGCATCGATTTTGACTGTGATATCTATGTAACCGGCTCAAACACCTACCTACTCTCATCAGAGTACGCGACCTATCTTGCCGGAAGAATTGTAGAGATCAAAATACTCCCGCTTTCTTTTCGTGAGTTTATTGACTTCCACGGTTACACGGTCAGGGAAACAAAAAATCCAGCAGGCGGGATACGCAAACGTATCTATGACGCTGGAGGTGATAGTTACGAGCCGGGCGAGTTATTAACCGCATACATGAAGTTTGGCGGCATGCCAGGAATCGCTGACGTAGGTTTGGATACAGATAAGGTGTTTACGTTGTTGGATGGTGTATATTCTACCGTTGTGGTTCGTGATATTTTAGAGAGGGAGAAACGCAGGAGCCAGCGGCAGATCACGAACTCGGAGTTGTTGAGAAAGATCATAATGTTTTTGGCCGACAATATCGGCAACACCACATCAATAACCTCTATCGGAAATACGCTGATGGACGAAAAACTGCTTGACAGCAACAGGCGAAAGGGTATCCCCGCCGTGCAGACCATTCAGGCATATGTAGGTGCGCTGGTGGAGTCGTTCGTATTCTATGAGATCAAGCGCTTCGACATCAAAAGTAAGGAATATCTACGCACACTTGGTAAGTATTACATTGTAGATATCGGTCTACGCAACTATCTACTCGGCCTTAGGGATATGGATATCGGACATATCATAGAGAATATCGTGTATTTTGAATTGCTCAGACGCGGTTACGATGTGGCAATTGGCAAGATTGGAGATAAAGAGGTAGACTTTATCGCCACAAACACAAACGAGAAGATGTATATTCAGGTGACGGAATCTATGAATAATTCTGCCACGAGAGAGCGTGAGATTTCGCCACTCCTAAAAATCAGTGACAATTATGAGAAACTTGTCATCGCCGGTAACTGCGATAATCCCGTTACACAGGATGGGATCAAGATAATCAAACTGACCGATTTCCTGTTAGGCGGATAAATGAATCTGTAAAAAAGCGAATACATCATAGAATGGTAAACAGCATGCACAAGCTGGGGTGCATAAAGAACCCCGGCTTTTTCATGCCTAACAATAAAAACTCCTTTCATACGCTTGGCGTGATCTGTATCATTAACTCTGGTGATATTTATCTCAACACTAGCCGCTAGTAAAGAAGTAAGCTAATCGTCTATATAGGGATTACTGAAAGAATTAGAAACCTCGGTATATCTGGCATTCTCAGCGATAATATGGAATAATATCTGCAGATGATATATTTACATATATCAAATAGCAATGCAGATAGGAACACCAAATGTACAGAAATACATCGTTTGATCAGTATAAAATAGAGTTACCATATAACGTATAACTGAACCCGGAAAGTAAGTGGGTAAAACTAGCTGATCTGATGCCATGGAGACTAATAGAAGAAGAATACGCTAAGAATTTCAAAGGATCAGAAGGTCAAATAGCGAAATCATCACGACTGGCCTTTGGAGCACTGTATATCCAAATAACAGAGAGCCTCACAGACGAGAAGACAAGAGAGCATATTATGGAGAATCCTCATATGCAGTATTTCTGTGGGATGATGAGTTATACTCCTGAGCCTCCGTTTGATGCTTCACTGATGGTACATTTCCGTAAACGAATACCGGCAGAGATGATCATGAGGATAACAGAAGAAGTATTTGCACAAGAAGCGTTTGGATTGATGGATATACCTGCATCAGAAGTGGAAGAAGAAAACGACGATAATGATGAGATCGTAGAAGAAGAAAACAATAGAGGAACACTGATACTTGATGCGACATGTTGTCCACAGGATATAAAGTACCCTACAGATATAGGATTACTGAATCAGTCGCGAGAATTGACTGAAGAGATAATAGATATCCTGTATAAATCAATCATAGAAAAGTACGAATACAAACCCAGGACATACAGGCAAGTGGCAAGAAAGGATTATCTGGAGTATACAAAAACCCGCAAGCCAACCGCTAAGTTCACAAGGAAGCATATAAGGAAACAACTACAGTATGTAGCAAGAAATCTCGGTATAATCGATAATCTCATATCAAAAGGAGCCTCAATATCCATACTGAACCGACAATTACAAGAGAAACTTGAAGTGATAAGGACGGTATATAAGCAACAGAAAGAGATGTATGACAATAAGACGCATAGATGTGAAGACCGAATAGTAAGTATATCCCAGCCACATGTAAGACCAATAGTCAGAGGAAAGGAACATACACCTACAGAATTTGGATCAAAGGTAGCGATAGGATTGGTAGGAGGGTACGCATTCATAACGAACATGTCATGGGACAATATACCTGAAGCATCACTACTTCCAGTAGCAGCAGAGCAATACAAAAAGATGTTTGGTTTTTATCCGAAAGCAATTATAGGAGACAAAGTATATCCCAACCGAGTAAACAGAGACTGGTGTAAGGAAAGAAATATCCGACTATCAGGACCGGCATTAGGAAGAAAGACACAAGAGATCAAGCAAGAAGAACGAAAACAGATTTATGAAGATGGTAAAGAACGAAATGCAGTTGAAGGCGCATTTGGAACAACAAAACGAAAACTTGGATTAGATCGAGTAATGGCAAAATTACCGGATACCTCATTAACGATAGTAGCGATGAGTTTCTTCGTTGCAAATATGGAGCGCAAACTGCGTCTTCTTTTTGCGCCTATTTTACAAAGCTACTTAAAATACGATTATGACCTTTATTCACTCGTTTTATTTAGTGAGTCTTTACACTTTTTTTTGTGATTTTTGGGATTTTATGAGCCATTTAGGAAGCCCTAATTATATGCGACAACTATCCTAATACATAGGGCTTCGTGTAAAAAATGCTACTTTAACGATTTCCTGCTAATGAAACCATCGATATTTCATCATACTCTATCTCATGCGAACAGCAACGTATAAAGATCTGTCTTGTACAAAATATTCGGTCGATTCTAACAAAAAAAAGAGCAAATAGCTCTCTTTTGGGATTTATCCATACAGTGTACCCCTTGTAAAAAACAGGTTTTAGAAAATCCTAAGTTCGTATAAACCTCTGAACTCATTTATACCTTTCAAAATGAACTATTGACATTATAGTGCAACACCAATATTAGGTCTTATCTTCGCAACAGCTTGCCAGTAATGATTTTCTAACGCACAGAGTATATAGATACAACACCGGTCATGTTAGTAGTTTTCATGTCAATTACTCGTTGGTTTGACGAACCACAGAATCTGAGACTAATATCCTTAAGGTTTTCGACAAAGGGACCGTCAACTAGAATATCGGTTTCCTCCAATAACCCCAAAACATCTGAATCGGTTTTCGACATCTCCATTAGATCCTCATAGAGATACCCGGTATATGTAACCACCGATAACCCGAGTGAATGAATACGATTAGCTAGAATAGTCATCTCACCGGCTTGGCTGAATGGCTCTCCACCTGACAGGGTAACCCCTTTCACCGAGTCAGGTGCTTTTCGTACTTCCTTAATAATTGCTCTAACCGACATCTCGTACCCGTCATTAGGATCCCAAGTGGATTGGTTGTGACACCCCTTGCAATGATGAGGACAGCCCTGGGCGAAGACAACAAACCTCACTCCTGGGCCATCTACGATACTTTCATGTAATATCCCTGCTATCTGCACAACGAACGATACCTCCTGATAATTCCCATCAATGTCGTGTGCATATCTTAGTTCTTTTCAGGTGACTTAACCGGAATCTTCATATGGGTCTTACGTGCTTTCGCTTCTGCTAGTTTACTATCATTGAAGTTATCTAGTGTCGAGAGATATCCGGTAATCCGCCTCACCCGACTGATATGATCATCCCCGCATTTAGGGCAGGTATCATCTTCAATAACTCCGTTCAATCCGCATCCTTTGCAGATATCCACCGGGAAGTTCACCGCAGCATATCCCATGTCGTTGTCATACATCGCACGTACAATAGCTTCAAACGCTTCCAGGTTGCCTTTAGGTGCTGAAGGCAGTTCGATATATGAAATATGACCGGCATTACAGTACTTGTGGTAGGGACCCTCAAGTGCTATCTTTTTGAATGCATCAATCTCATACTCTACCGGGACATGGAATGAGTTGGTGTACCAATCCTTATCGGTAACTCCAGGTATAAGGCCATACTTATCTTTGTCGAGTTTAGTGAATTTCCCGGATAGTTGTTCAGCCGGTGTAGCTAGCAGGGTAAAGTTCAGATTGTGATCGTTAGTTGCCATATCACAACGTACCCTCAGATGACTGATGATGGAAAGACCTAGTGCCTGTGCACTATCTGATTCTCCGTGATGGGTACCGACCAAGGTCTTCAGACACTCTGCCAGTCCAATAAACCCAATACTGAGCGAACCGTGACGGATAGCTTTCTCCACCGAGTCGTTTGGTTTAAGATCTTCGCAATCGACATAGAGGTGTTGTCCCATTAAGAACGGAAAATCTTTCATCTTGAGGTTTTTTTGTACTTCATACCGATTTAAGAGCTGTTTGATAACTAAATCGACCGCTTCATCTAGGTATTTCCAGAATACACTCAGGTTTTTCTCAGCTCGGATAGCCAAACGAGGCAGATTTATTGTTGAGAAAGAAAGGTTGCCTCTTCCGTTGGTGACACTCATTCCGTTTACATCGCTTATGACACGGGTTCTGCAACCCATGTAAGCGACCTCTTCATCGCGAAATGGTGCATTGAAGGTGGAGTCTTGGAATGAAAAGTTGGGAAACAATCTTGAACACGCTACACGCATACTCAGTTGAAATAGGTCATAGTTAGGATCTTCAGGTTCATAGTTTACTTCATCCTTCACCTTGAAACAGACATTGGGGAAGAGTGGGGTTTCACCACGTCCCAGACCTTTCTCATAAGCTAGTAGGAATTTTTCGGTTATCATCCTACCGCTCCAGGAGATATCGGTACCGAAGTTTATGCTCGAGAAGGGCACCTGTGCACCGGCACGACTGTGCATGGTATTCAGGTTATATATGAACCCTTCCATCGCTTGATAGGTTTCATCTTCAGTTCGCTTTTTCGCAACCTCAATAATCTTTTCTTCCGGCACCGTTACTCCGGCTGCTTCGAAGTCTTCCTTAAGTATGTCTATCTGTCGCAGCAGCTCTAACTCTACATAATGCCCCATATCACGATCGAAGTAGCCGAAGGATTGACCACCGTGCATGTCGTTTTGGTTACTCTGAAGTATGATAGCTGCCAGTGCGGCTGCTGTTTTTATCCCTTTTGGAGGACGGATATATCCATGTCCGTTGTTGAATCCTTCTCGGAGTAGCTTATCGAGTGGGATCTGTAGACAGGTGAAGGTCTTGCCATACCAGGAGAGATCGTGAATGTACATATCACCGTCAATATGTGCTTCGGATTCTTCAGCGGCAAGTACACGTTTGAGGTAGTAGTTTTTCGAAGCTGCTTCGGAAATCTGCAGTACCTTGGCGGAAGGGGAGTTGCCGACATTGGCATTATCACGATTGGTTTCTTTCAGGATCTCAGCCACTGCATTCATAAGCTCGGTGCGACCTTCCCGTACCATAGAACGTCTTTCTCGATAGAGAATGTATGCTTTGGCAGTTCGTGCATGTCCACGTTCAATCAATGCTTTTTCCACAGCATCCTGTATATCTTCCACCGACAGGATATAGTCTGCAGGAGTATCGTGTAAGGATCTTATGACCTCGAGGGTGACCTCCATAGCTGTCTGACGATCTTCACCACCGATAGATTGTGCAGCTTTAAATATGGCATCGGTAATCTTAGTCTCGTTAAAAGGAACTATCCTGTCATCTCTTTTTCGTATCTGTGTAAGCATTTAAGTCAATCCCCCGCCATCATATCTCATCTCTTTAGTTCTGTTATACCTACCTTTGTTCTTTTACCCTTTGGGTAGTTGCTCTCTGGTCAGCAGTTGCTGTATTTCGTTTAAAAAGGTACTGATATCCTTGAATTCTCTGTAGACACTGGCAAATCTGACATACGCCACCTGATCAATATCCTTCAAGCGTTCCATGACCTTTTCTCCGACCAACAGGGTAGAGAACTCTCTGGTACCTGAAGTTTGAGAAAACTCCCGCTCAATATCTTCTGCGGTCTGTTCCAACAGTTCAATCGAGACAGGTCTCTTTTCACATGCGCGTAACATACCTCCGAGTATCTTCCTCGAGTCGAAACGCTCACGCGTTCCGTCCTTCTTTATTACCCACATGTATACTTCTTCAATTCGTTCAAAGGTGGTAAAACGTTGCGAGCAGGAGATACATTCGCGTCTGCGACGTATAACACTACTATCCTCACTATCTCTTGTTTCGAGTACCTTTGAATCGTTATGTCCGCAAAACGGGCAGATCATTATCTTCTCTCCTATACCATCTGCGATATCAACCGTAGATGGCTCTTAAACACTTAATGTAGCGTTTGTGATAATATTAACAACTAGATATAGCATTGTCAACGTTTTGTCATAATTTTCTTCATGTTGCTTTCTGTATGTTGCGAATGCTTCAACTATCAATAGAAAAACCTCGTAACTCGATGGAAATCAAGGGAGGTTTGTGAGATAATATCGACAGGATATATTGATAAACATAGAGATAAATTAGTATCAATGTTTGAGGTTTATCACCTGTTGGACATAAGTAATTCATGATCTGTCTACTTCATTGTAGTGGGATTAACTGTAAGGGATTATGCGAGAATGCTATGTTCTATATCTCTGTTGATATCAGTTTATTGAAATATCGCTTTGTATTTCATTATAGTGCTTTGTAATCTTATACATTCTGCTTTGGTTTTATCATTTTTGTCGTCGAGAGTTTTTGGTATTTGTCAGTTAACAAAAAGAAGAGAACAAAGTGTTCAAGATATTTTAATGTCTTGCACAGTATAGGTGTGTTTTGCGGTACGGTAATAGGTTATTGTTTGAATCGCCATAAATTGTAAAGGATGACTTGAAAAGTAGATAGTATTTATCAAGAAACACAAATGGTAGGAGGAATTAATAATGGCAAATACCATCATACTATATCACGGTACGATTTACGAGTTTGAAAAAATCGACGTGACAAAAGGAAAGGGTAATAAGGACTTCGGTCGAGGGTTTTACACGTCGCGAGATATTCGTCACGCCGAGAGGCTTGCGACACGTAATAAGTTTATCGAGGAAGAACGTCTAGCATTGCGTGGAGTAAAAGAGAACGTTACGCCTTTGCTGTACACATTCGAGCTTGAGCTTGATAATTTATCAACAGTTAGTGTTAAAGAATTTGCCACCGCTGACAGAGAATGGATGCGGTTTGTAGTACTCAACCGTGAGAGCAAAAGCAAAATCCAAGTACATGAATATGATATTGTAATAGGACCAACGGCGAACGATAATACACGCGCGGCTATTCAAACCGTCATGCCATTGACAAAAGGACAGGTTATGTCGGACAGAGCTATCGACGCATTGATTGCGCTTATCGAACCGGACAATTTACCGGGGCAGTTTTTCTTCGGAACACAACGCGCCGCTGACTTACTTCGTATCACCGAAAGGAGGATATTTCGATGAATGAAATAAATGATAATGTTGTAGAAGTTTGCATAGAATCCATAGCGGCGCAAGTTATTGATAGTTACGCCGAAAAACAAAAAATCTCCTTGACCGATGCCATACGCTTATTCATGACAACTAAAACTTACGAACTACTGGCAAATCCCAAATCATATCTTTATCTTGAAGCTGCACCTTATGTGGAAGATATGCTTAATGCGGAATTGTCCGGCGATTGGGAAAGTTGGATGGAGGTTTAGTAATGGAAAATAAAAGATTTAATGAAATTGCATATTTTCAAATTGGCATTGCGAGAAAATATATGAGGCGGCATAACCTGACTCCTTTGCAGTTCGTCGAGATGGATAAGCAGTATCGTATTCTGTATTTTCTCGAAATAGGATATGAACCTTTCCACCTTACCGGAGACGAAGGTGTCCTCGACGAACTTGATGAAATCGTAGCCGAACAGCGAGCTTCCTTTCACAGCGGAGCACGAATGTAGGATTTTACGCAAACCGTCATTAAGGCAATCAGCACGCGGGTTTCCCAAAACCGCCAAAGACCGCTCCTGTATTTATATTCTATATATCTGCTCGTAGAGCACTGCCCAAACCCGCTGGATAGAGCGTTGCTACCCCATCCTCTAAACCGTCTGTCGGCGTCTGCTTGGTGGCTCCGGCCGCTCGAAAAAGCTTACAAAATAAGCACTGTTTTCAGGACATACGGTTATTTTTTATTGCCTTTACTTTTGTGAGTGCAGTAACCTAATAAATACAAAATTGCTATAGTGATTGTGAAAAACTTGAACTTGATTATCCACATCTCTCAATATGTTTACTCATTATAAAGAAATAATGTCAGGCACATCGAGTTTGAACTCATCAATAATAAGATTAGCATGTTTACTAGGGTCACTTGAATTAATAGCTTTAGGAAACACATCACCTTCAATATATCTCATTGCACTGAGTGTTTGAACAACAGGCAAAGACGCCGTCTTCTTTCTCTTTGAATATTCGCTTTACCATAGATTGTGTGATCGTAGTCATAAAAAATCCCATAAAAACTGAGTAGTATGTTGATATATGAGTTTCCCTTATGCAGTCACCTCTCATTCGTTCCAGTATACTCCTCTGCGAGTATTGAATATTGATATTCATCATACCATCTGCTGTTAGGGTCATGCTGTTCGCTTCTAAGCTTTCGAACCTGTCTGAAGCAGGCTTCTTTTTGCATAGCACATTTTTCCATCACCCTCCATGAACCGATATTCTCACTGTTACACCGAGCAAAGATTCGGTGTAGTTTTAGTACTGAGAACCCAAAATGTATTAACGCTCGAGCGGCTTCGGTTGTATAGTTCATATTCCAATAGTTTTTGTTCAGTATCCAACCGATTTCAGCGTGTACGTCGTCCCGAATATATATGCTGCAGGCTCCGATAACCTTCCAGGTATCGAGTTTTTCGATAACAAAGTCATATTTAGTTCTTGGAATATCTTTGCTTTCTTCGATCGACCCTTTGATGAATCGCCTGGTATCCTTAGGAGAATTAGGACCAAACGTCATGTATTTCACATTCTCAGGGTCACTAGAATAACTGTGAACTGCCGTATAATCTTTCTTTTCTAAAGATCTCAGTCTCAAGCGTTTTGTCAGTAATTCCATTATCATCTCTTTCCGGATAATTTCGGTCCTATTCGTTGTATATATATGGAAATAATTCTGGTCAAAGTAATATCATAGAGCATGAAGGTGACGTTACCAGAAACCATGAAGAACACCAACATCAATGAACTGTATCCTATAAACTCCGTGACTAATGCAGATGAAGCAAAGAGCTTCAGTAATAGATAATACGTAAGGAGTACTTCAAGATTGAAGGAAACCAGTTTCAAAACCAGACAGATATACCTGCTCTTTAGCTGTTCAAAAACAGACTTCAAAATCGGATAGGGTCCAAAGATAAAAGCAAAAAGGAAAGCAATCTCAATATCTGGTACAAAGAAGATAGAGAGTACTGATATAACGATATACACCATAAGGGCATGTTTTTTACTGTATTCGATGCAAAAATATACAACTGTAACAGAGGACACAACCGGAACCACATAGGTAGCAAACGGTAGTATCGACCCAAACAACATAACTACTACCGAAAAAGCAGAGAGTAATCCACCCAGTGCAGTACGATATCCCCTATTCTTCATACGTTTGTACAGTCTTTTCCTTTCCGTGAAGGTCAAAGTATTCAGTAAAAAATCATGATACTACCGTGTAAACGGTGCTCAGCAGCAGCGGTTTCTAGGTCCACAACAATCACAGAACATCGATAGGCAGTTACACACAATGCAGGCAGTCAACCAATCATTATTGTTTGATGTCCGATAGGGTGTGTATGGATTCCCCGGTGCTTGTCCCTGTCTGCCGTAGACAACACTACTATACGCTTGTTGATATTCGGTATTGCCCGGTTCCATCGAAGCCGCATTGGAGTAGTATCTAGTCGCTTCACTCAGCCAACCTTTACGGGACATGACGGTTCCCATAAGGAAATGCCATTCGGCAATTCGACCTTGTACAGGTACTCTCTGTAGTTCGACTTCAGCTTCTTCGATTCGATTAGCATTGATGAGATGACGAATGCTGGTAAAATAGGGGTATCCTCCGTTAGCAGATGATTCGGTAGTACCTCGATTCAAGCGACGTTCAGACATCACGCTGTCGTATGCGTTATTCAGCTCGTGTATAGCCTGAGCATCCGAACGGTATCGTTCGGAAAGCTCACTGTATGCTTGCTTAATCTGTTCATCGGTAGCGTTTAGGTTTACACCTAAGATACGATAGGCGTTATCCATATGTTTTCATATCCCTTTCCTGAAGTCGGCATTAAATACTCGTATATTTCGATTTTTCTTTTTCTCTAAAGTTAATCGGTCTGCGGTATCAACTAGGCCAAGGTAGATAATATTTTTCAATATCCCCTCATATGAATGTATCTGTAGCTGACTGTAGCTAACAGCAAGTTCACTCCGCGTCAGCAGTAATTCTTCTCGTATCTCTTCAATTATCTTCGGTATACGTTTATCATCGACAGCGTCTAACTCATACTTGATTAAAACTGGATTATATCGCTTCTTCCTTATGTCTTCCACTAGATCATCGCCAACATCTGCAAGGTAAGAGAATCTTCCTAACAGATATCCGAGGCGTGCAAATACACTCTCATTATCTTCATTACCGAAACGGCTCAGCATAAATGACAGGGCAGTTGCGGAAGGATCGGCTGCTCTATCGAGACTGCTTTCCTTCGCGTCTTCAATTATTGCTTGCTGATGTACTGATTCTTTCACCTGTAAAGCAACCTTTGGATAATTCCTACAGGCTTTTCGGAATGAAAGGGATAATGCGATACGTACAACATATGAAGTGATTCTTCGTATAAATCCTTCATCATGCATATTATCTGTCAATGCATAGTAGGATGCAATTACTAGACAGGCCGCTGAGTACTGTAATATCTCACTGTCAAAGTAGGATACTCTCTTTAGACGGTTGACACTGCACCCTCTGATGTATGCATCTTTCTCTTGGGTTTGCCCTGATAAACCAATCAATGCTAAAAAGACAAAATCGTAGTTGAGAAATGCTTTTGAAACTGAACCGTAATTCTTCTGAAGACTGCGACAAAGCGAACAATATACGGTAGTATATTGTTCATATTCCTTTACTAGTAGCTCAGGTTTTCTAGGTAGTATATATCCAAACATATTTCCTCTTAACTTCAATTTGAGTGCTGCTTCAAGAGTATATGAAGGATATATGGTTGTCAACTTAGAAACGTTCACATATCAAATACCACTCAAGAGTAAACTGGGTATGCACATATATTCAATGAAGCGGTATAATCCATCATTTATCTAAATTCATTAGAATAATCTCCTCACTTCGTTCATTCATAACACATATATCTGCTATGCGAATCAAATTGCGTGTTTAGCTCAGTTGTGATAATATTGACACTGCTAGAACATTAATAAAAGCAACCAGAAAAGGAAAGAAATTGTTGAAACAACGTAACCTCATAATTGACACAGATCCTGGTATTGATGATGCTTTAGCTATCATGCTAGTTCAAGCATCTGGCGTTTTTGACATACGTGCGATTACCTCGGTATACGGGAACAGTTCATTGAACAATACTTCAAGAAACGCTCTTTTTTTGGCAGATCTCTATGACATAGACTGTAAGGTTGCAGTAGGTGCACAAGGACCAATAATCAGGTCAATACCGGTTGATGTAGCAAGAAATGGGAAAAATGGTCTAGCAGATATACGATATCCTCAACCCAAACAAAATCTGCATGACAGATGGGCATGGGAACTCATATATAATACTGCAATAGAATGTGAGGGTGAACTCGAACTGCTGACGCTAGGACCTCTCACCAACATCGCAATTGCTCTTCTCAAGTATCCGTCACTTAAGGACATGATAAAGAAAATAGTCGTAATGGGTGGAACAGTTAGTTCGGGTAAAACTACGATTAGTGCCATGAACAATATCCGGCAAGACCCCCATGCGGCATCCGTAGTGTTTTCAGCTGGATTCCCGAATCTGGTACTGGTGGACCTGGAATGCTGTATGGGTGGATATCTGACCGACAGCGAATGCGATCGGATGCTCATCCTCAAATCTAAACTCGGTCCGGTATATGAAGAACTGAGAAAATATCAAAGAAAATATCAAAGAGAAGAAATTGAAACAAATCCTGCTCTTGAACCTATCTTGAAGGATAAGAATATTTATTGTGATCTGATTGCTGCAGCGGTGGCAATTAACAGTGACATTACAGACTACAAGCAATACTACGTCACCTGTGAGACACAAAGCGAAGTCAACTATGGTCAAACTATCGTAGATTGGTACGGTAGATTGAACCAAGTATCAAACGTGTTCTTGGCGCGAAATATCGACCGCAATCTCCTTTCCGACATGTTTTTCGGTTCCTTTGATTTTTATTCGGAGCAGAACCGTAATACCGATGAAGGAGTTAAGTGATGATAAAAACCGAACTCATTCTCAATCTTGATACCGGTATTGATGATGCCTATACCATCATGCTAGCAACCATGGCAGAAAGCATTGACCTTTCTGCTATCGTCACATCTTACGGAAATCGATCTCTTGAGACTACAACCGAAAACACCCTTCGCATTGTTCAGCTTATGGGCAAAAACACGCCGGTTGTCATCGGAAAATCCGAACCACTCTTTGCTAACACACGGGTAGAGTTCAGAGGAAGTGCGGCACACGGTGATGACGGCTTGGGCAATAGGGCAGGACTGTTACCCTATGCAACGCTGAAACCAGTGGAGATTTCTGCTACTGAATACATGGCAAAGATACTGGCAGATTCAAGGGGTGAGGTCATCATAGTCAACACCGCACCATTGACCAATATTGCTCTACTGTTGCTCGCTCATCCCGAACTGAAGGATAAAATCGCTACAATTGTAATCTCGGGAGGAGCCATCGAGAGAGGAAATATACTGCCAACAGTCGAAGCGAATATCTTTGCTGATCCCGAAGCCGCTCAGGTAGTGATACAGAGCGGAGTAAAGCTCACCATCTGCCCACTTGACACTGGCGATAAAGCATATTCGACCTTCGAGGACAGAGAAAGATTCCGACTCGCATCCAATCGAACCGCAAGGTTCTTAGGTGAGGTCGTACGGCATTACGCAGATCATTACGAGAATCTTTTAGGTAGAGAAGGAAGTCCGCTCCATGATGTTGTCCCGATGGCATGGGTTCTTAATCCGAAGTTAGTGGAAACCACCCCTTGCTATGTCGAGGTCGATCTAACAGGGTACTACACCAAAGGGGCACTGATGATAGATAGATTGAAGCTATTGCAAAAAGAGTCTAACGCTTCCGTTGCAGTTTCAGTGGACCGTGAAGGGATAAATCAATTAATCTATGAATCGCTCAGAAGAGCGAGATAACACATAAAGAGGGAAAGATGACGAAGTTAATGCTCGGAAACGAAGCAATAGCAAGAGGAATATATGAAGCGGGATGTCGATTGGTCTTCAGTTACCCCGGTACGCCCAGTACCGAAATAACGGAAGCTGCCGCAGGGTACGATGAAATATATGCCGAGTGGGCTCCCAATGAAAAGGTAGCGCTCGAGGCTGCCATCGGCGCTTCGATTGCAGGTGCTAGAGCTTTCTGTAGCATGAAACATGTCGGACTTAATGTCGCTGCCGATCCTCTCTTTACCGCAGTATATACCGGGGTTAATGGAGGGTTAGTCATTGCGGTTGCTGACGATCCTGGTATGCACTCTTCACAGAATGAACAGGATACACGTACGGTGGCACTGGCTGCGAAGATCCCAGTGCTGGAAGCGAGTGATTCGGAAGAGTGTAAGTTTCTTACAGTCAAAGCATTTGAGATATCTGAAGAGTTTGATCTACCGGTCATAATCCGTGTCACTACTCGGGTGGCTCATACCCGATCTCCGGTCACCATAAACCAACCGCTACAACCGAGAGTCTTCGACTACACTAAGGATGCCGCTAAGTATGTTATGGTCCCGGCAAATGCAAAGAATCGAAGAATCAGTTTAGAAACACGTCTTGCTAACATAAAGGAGTATTCCGAAAATAGCGGCCTCAACTACATAGAGCAGGGCAGCGATATCGGGTTTATCGCGAGTGGAATCACCCGACTCTATGTAAAAGAATTACATGCTAGCGAACAGTCAGCGATACTACATCTTCGGATGGTTAATCCACTACCTCAAGAGATGATAAAGGCATTCGCAAAAGAGTATGACAGAATCGTTGTCGCTGAAGAGCTAGATCCGGTGATTGAGGCTCAATGCAAGGCGCTAGGTCTTAAGGTTGACGGAAAGAA
>Ga0082212_10006891_pt1 | contig 15156 bp, 10 predicted proteins | sample TergutNt197P3_FD_71548 | JGI IMG/M metagenome (GOLD analysis project Ga0082212, IMG submission 71548) | Neocapritermes taracua P3 segment gut microbial communities from Petit-Saut dam, French Guiana - Nt197 P3 | ecosystem: Host-associated > Arthropoda: Insects > Digestive system > Gut ...
TGCCTGGAGATCAGGTTGGTCAGATACCTTTAGGGATACAAACGTATTTTATGGGAGATATACCTTATTGGCCTCAAAACAATACGGCTGTTTACAAGGAAGTATTTGGCGTACCGGCAGGAAAATGGTTTTCATTAGTTGCTGAATTTTAAATATTAAAATAGGATGAATTCAAACAAAATGGATTTTTCACAGCGTAATGTTGCCATTGACCTATTAAGGGCATTGACTATGCTGGTCATGATTTTCGTCAATGACTTCTGGACAATCAGGGAAGTACCCAAATGGATGCAACATGCCGGCAGCAATGAGAATTTTCTTGGCTTAGCGGATGCAGTTTTTCCAATTTTTCTTTTTGTTGTAGGGATGTCTATTCCCTTTGCCATCGAGAGGAGATACAGCAAAGGTTTTTCTGATATAAGCACCTTAGGGCATATATTGTCTCGTACATTTGCATTGCTGATTATGGGTGTTTTTACTATGAGCATGGAATCAAGTCTTTCACGTGATATTGGAATAAGTAATCATGTATATAGAACGCTTTCAATAGCGGCATTTTTTATGATTTGGAACGTATATCCGAAAACTGAAAAACCTATCCGTCATCTATATACGGTACTACAAGTTATTGGAGTTATAATACTTGTATATTTGGCATATATTTACCGTGATCGAAACGGTGGATATTTAGCCGGAAGGTGGGGTATTCTTGGTACAATTGGATGGGTTTATCTAGTTTGTGCCATTATCTATTTGTTTGTTCGCACCAATATTCCGAAAGTATTCTATTTTTGGTTGGGATTTATAGTTTTGTGCATGATAAAGTGCACTCAGGGATTGATTCCAAGAGAAGCAAATATTTTCAATGATTTGTTGTCTGCAATGCAAATTAGAACGGCAGGTAATTATGCTCTTACTATGGGAGGCATTTTATTTTCGCTTGTGATAGTCAAATATTCTCATGAAACAGTTCGGAAAAAGTTTGTATTTATAACTGGGTCTGTGTCTGCCTTGTTGATTGCTGCAGCTATTTCAAATAATTTTTGGATTATTTCCAAAAATCAAGCAACCCCTCCATGTGTATTTATTTGTATGGCAATTGCGATAGGTCTTTATGGCTTGATTCAATTGGCTGTGTCAAGCGGTAATGCAAAATGGTTTAATGTTATTAAAACCGCCGGCACGGCTACGCTTTCATGTTATGTTATTCCTTACCTGATGGAAGCCATATTTCATGGGTATATGCATTATTCACTGCCTGTCTGGATGAAAACAGGTACATACGGATTAATCAAAAGCGCGATCTTTGCATTTTTATGTATAGGAGTAACAACACTGTTAGAACGTTTTAAGATTAAGTTGAAAATATAGAAACCTTTTTGAATAGACTGTAAGATAAGTTATAGAGAGGGAGATAATTAAAAGTTAAAATGCAGGGGCGCGGTAACGCGCCTTGCTATTTTTAATTTTAAATCACTAAAGCATTAAAAAATACGTATATTTGTATAATTTGATTTCTAATATATAAACTATACCGATTATGGTTAAAGCCATAATTTCTTTTTTAGCCCTGTTTGTTTTTGGCATTTCTGTTGCTCAAGGTGCTGAAATAACCGGACGTGTGGTTAATTCTGCAACCGGCGAGCCCGTGAGCGGAATTACCGTAAGTGTGGTATTGCAAAATATTTCGCAGCGTACCGGCACTGACGGCAGATTTGTTATTCCAAATGCTGAAACAGGCGAAGTTATTCTTGTTTTCAGTTCCGCAGCAATCATTTCATTGGAAATGCCGATAACGGTTACCAACGATACGGAAGATATTGGCGATATACGAGTTACGGTTGTTACCACACTGATTGAACTGTCGCCGATTGGCATCATTGATGAGGAATTTCTTGATGACGATAGCAGCGACCTCGGCTGGCAGAGGATAAGTTCAACAATGTCTTTGTCGAACGATATTTACCTTAGCAGCGTTGCGTATCGGCTTACTCCGTTTCGTTTTCGTGTGAGGGGTTACAGCAACATTAACGAACTGAAATACATCAATGGGGTAAACCTAAATGACCAATACAGAGGCGTTTTCAACTATTCTTCGGTTGGTGCGCTCAACGATTTTATCCGCCGCAGCGATGTGGAGTATTACGATGAGCCGGGGCGTTTTACTTACGGCTCTGTTGGCGGCTCGGAAAATATAGATATTCGTGCAGGAGGTTTTGCGAGAGGGAGTAAATTGTCGGTACTGGCAACCAACAGGGATTATCGCCTGCGTGCGCTGGCAAGTTATTCTACCGGAATGATGCAAAACGGCTGGGCTTTTACCTTGGGAGCGGGAGGCAGGTACTCCGATGAGGGCGACATTGAGGGGACTTTTTACCGCAATGTGTCGTATATTTTTGGAGCCGAAAAGCAGTTTCGCGGCGGCGAACACAGCATATCGCTTATTACGTTTGGGTCGCCGGTGGTGCGCGGATTGCCGGGCGCATCGTTTCAGGAAGCGTATGACCTGACGGGGAATAACCTCTACAATCCCAACTGGGGATGTCAAGACGGAGCAAAGCGAAATGCCCGCGTTGTGAAGTCTTATGACCCTACGGCTGTCGTTTCGCATACGTGGAATATAGGCAGGGAAACGAGCATCGTTTCGGGACTTGGCGTTCATTTTTCGATGTATGGCAACACTGCGCTTAACTGGTATGACGGTCCCGACCCGCGCCCCGACTACTACCGTTATCTGCCATCGTATAACAGCGATGACCCCGATGCTTTCGAGCATTATGTGCAGTTGTGGGAAAGCCGCAACCCGCGCGTAACTCAAATTGATTGGGATAATCTCTATATGACAAACCATCTTGCAAAAATATCGGGCAACGGAGCGGCAATCTATATGCTTGAAAATCGCCGCAGCGACCTGCTCGAAGCCACTTTTAATTCGACATTAAACACGCGAATAAGTGAAACACACACCATTACGGCAGGCATTGAGTTGCGCACAAGCCGTTCGATGCAATACAAAGTTGTTGAAGATTTACTTGGCGCCGACCACGTGCGCGACATTGACAAGTTTGCCGAAAGGGATTTTCGCGGAAACTCGGTAATTATCATCAACGACCTAAATTACCCGAACCGTCTTGCACGTAAAGGCGATATTTTCGGATATAATTTCGACATAGATATTAATTCCGCAAAAGTATGGTTCGTAAATAGATACGATATAAACAGGGTGGAATTTTATTACGGAGCGCAGGCGAAATATACCCGCTTCCAGAGGAACGGACTGATGCGTAACGGGCGTTTTCCGGAGTCTTCTTACGGCAAGGGCGAAGCGCATACTTTCATCGACCCAGGCATAAAAGCAGGTGCGGTATTCAAGATTTCGGGGCGACATTTAATTACGGCGCACGCTTTGGCAGAGTCGGAAGCACCGTTGCCCAATAACGCTTACGTGTCGCCGAAGATAACCGACAACACCGTTGGACACTTGACGAGCGGCGTAATATGGTCGACAGATGTGAATTATACATTTTCGATGAAGCATCTGTCGGGAAGGGCATCGCTTTTTCATACCGAATTTGTGAATAGAATGGAGCGTGTAAGTTATTTTCATGATGCGGCAGGAACATTTGTAAATCACACTCTTATTGGGGTGGACAAACGGCATCGCGGCTTTGAACTTGGTTTGAGGTACGCATTCGACAGTCATTGGAACATCACATTTGCAGGTACTGTTGCCGAATACATTTATGCAAACGCCCCCGATGGCGTGATAAGTTTCGAAAACGGCAGTGCGGAGGATATGCGTGAAAAGGCGTATCTGCGTAATTACAAACTTGGCGGTATGCCGCAAACAGCAGGCACTTTTGCTGTTAACTGGTTTTATAACTACTGGTTCGTCTCTCTTTATGTGAACGGTGTGGCTGATAATTATGTTGAAATATCGCCGTTTCGCCGCCTTGCTTCCAATTACAAAAACTCGCCCGACCATGCAGGCATCATCCCTACCGACCCTGACGATATGGCAACCTACCTCCTTTTGACCGGACAAGAGAGGTTTGCCAATGCCGCCACGCTCGACCTGTCAATAGGAAAAATATATTATTTGAAGAACAGGAATGCCGTCAATTTTAATTTATCGGTCAATAATATTTTGGACAACAAGGATATACGAATAGGTGGTTATGAGTCGGGACGCCTCGACCTGAACTATCCCGACAGATACCGCTCGAAATATTACTATTCGCGAGGTATTAATTTTTACCTGAGCGCAGGTTACCGGTTTTAATATTTTATTAGTATGGTAGATTTACTGAAATAGATTACTTTTACATATTATTTTAAAAATTTGAATTGAGTATATATGGAACTGAAAATCATCAAAATCATCGTTACAGCAGTAGTTGTTTTCGTAATGTATCCCATTGTAAGATTTGCAACATATAAATTGGTTAATAATGTTGCCAAACTACATTTGTACGCAGAAGGACGAACCCACATGATAAAGAAAACTCTCAATGTGTTGATTATATTTATCGTCATCACTATTTTGATAGGTATTTGGGGAGTTGACACAAAAAATTTACTTTTGGCACTGTCTTCGGTATCTGCTGTTATAGGAGTTGCATTTTTTGCTCAATGGTCTATTCTCAGTAATATTACGGCAGGGATAGTTGTTTATTTTTCCTTAAATCTTAAAATAGGCGATAAAATAAAAATTCTTGACAAGGATTTTCCGTTAGAAGTTACCATTGTCGATATCAAAACATTTTATGTCCATTTGAGAACAAATGAAGGAGAAAAAATTATTTATCCAAACAGTCTGATTCTTCAAAAAGGAATTTCTGTTTGCAAAAAGGTATAATGATAAAACGCCTACAACACACGCAACACGACAAAATTGCTGTTGAGTTTATTGCAAAACGTTGTGCGAAAATTTATTTACACAGTTCTGAAAATTGTCTCTTCTCTGTCGGGACCTACCGATATTAGTGTTATCGGAACGCCGCAAAATTCTTCGATAAACTTTATATATTGTTTTAATTTCGAAGGCAGTTTGTCGAATTTTCTGATGTCGGATATATTCTGCTCCCAACCCTGAAGTTCGGTATATAAAGGTTCAATTACCGCATCGTTTTCGAAAGGTATTTCCGAAACCTCGTTACCATTTATTTTATAAGATGTACAAACTTTAATTTTTTTGAATCCCGATAGCACGTCGGCTTTTGTCATATATAATTGAGTAACGCCGTTAAGCATTATCGAATATTTTAACGCTGGGAGGTCGAGCCAGCCGCATCTGCGCGGTCTGCCTGTTGTAGAGCCGTATTCCCTGCCGATGTCTCTTAACTTGCCTCCTGTTTCGTCATTAAGTTCGGTAGGAAATGGTCCGCTGCCTACTCTGGTGCAATATGCTTTGAATATTCCATACACTTCGCCTATTGAGCGCGGCGATATGCCAAGTCCTGTGCAGGCTCCGGCGCTTATTGTATTCGAAGATGTTACAAACGGATATGTGCCAAAATCAACGTCAAGCATTGTGCCTTGCGCTCCTTCGGCAAGGATACTTTTTCCCGACGAACTTAAATCATTAATGAAATATTCGGTATTTAACAGATGAAATTTTTTCATCAGCTCAATGCCTTCAAACCAGCCTTGTTCAAATTCTTTAAGGTTGAATTTAAAATCGTAATTACTAAGTATTTCCAGATGTTTTTCTGTAGCGGCTTTGTAAAGTTGACAGAAATTATCTTTTAAAATATCGCCTACTCTTAATCCTGCACGACCTGCTTTATCGGTATATGCCGGTCCGATGCCTTTAAGGGTAGAGCCTATTTTCGAATTTCCTTTTTTGTTTTCATATGCGGCATCGAGTATCTTATGCGTTGGAAGAATAAGATTTGCACGGGTTGAAATAACAAGCCGTTTGGTAATATCGGGTGCGTATGGCGTTAATTCGTCGATTTCTTTTTTAAAAACTGCCGGATCGAGAACAACGCCGTTTCCTATGATATTCAGTTTGTCGGCATGAAAAATACCCGAAGGAATTAGATGTAAAACATGCTTAATATTGTTAAACTCAAGCGAATGTCCTGCGTTAGGTCCACCTTGAAAGCGGGCGATAACATCGTAAACAGGACTTAAAGCATCAACTAATTTTCCTTTGCCTTCGTCGCCCCATTGAAGTCCTAATAGTATGTCAATCTTCATTTTAGTATAAATAAAAATATAAATTTTTGAAAGTTGAAAATTAATAAAAATTGTTGAATATAAAACAGAAAAATATTATTTGTCTTTTTTGTTAATGTTTCCGTAGATATAAAGCGAATGATAAACAGGCTCAAAATTATGGAGATTGCTTGCAGTGTTAATGACTTCATAAATTCTGGGATCGCAAAATTCTATAACCGTTCCTGTTTCAATATCAATAAAATGGTCGTGCTGTACGCATTGATAGGCTTTTTCGAATTGCGCTATATTTTTGCCAAACTGATGTTTTACTACAAGGTTACAGTCGAGTAGTAATTCAATTGTGTTATAGAGAGTTGCACGACTGACTTTGTAATTTTTGTTTTTCATGTAAATGTAAAGCGCCTCTATGTCAAAATGGCACGACCTGCTATATATTTCATCAAGTATTGCATATCTTTCGGGGGTTTTCCTGTGCCCGCTTTTTTCGAGATATTCGGTAAATATTTTTTTTACCGTTGTTTTTACATCATTATCTGTCATATTTTTAAAATTATGCTGAATAGTCTTCAACCCGCTTTACATTTTCCATTCCGTCGATATTGGAAATTTTCATTATCAGATTGTTAAGGTCTTTTGTGTTATGTACATAAAGATCCATTGTTCCTTCAAATATACCATTGTCAACGCTAATATTTATTCCCGATATATTTATTTTTAGTTCTGACGATATGGTTTTGGTTATTTTGTTAACAAGACCTAATCTGTCGATGCCGTTCATTTGTATTCTTGCTTTGAACGAATTGAGCCTGTGGATTGCCCATTTTACTGCTATAATGTTATTGCCTTCGTTCGACATTAGCCTTATTGCTTCGGGGCAATGCGATTTGTGAATTATTATTGAGCCGTTTTGTGAATGATATCCCATAACTTCGTCGCCGGGAATTGGGTTGCAACATTTTGATATAGTGTATGACTGAGAAGCATTTCCGGCTTTTTCGCTAAGCAGGAAAGGGGTCTTTTTACCTATTACTATAGGCTGGTTTTTCTTATCTTTTTCGGAATCGATAGGTTTAAGATTCCAATATTTTATTACGCTTGTTGAAGATTGTTTTTTAAAACTTTTTTTAATTTCGTCGGGCTTAATATTTCCAAGTCCTATGTTGGTTAATAGTTCGTTTTTATCTGCCATTCCGAAAATAGTGCAGAGACTTTTGATTGTTTTACCTGTAAGTTCCGATTTTAAAAGTTGCGATTGGAGTATCTCGGAGCCTTTTTGTATTATATCTTTTGAATAGATTTTCAGGGCAGATCTAATTGCTCCTCTTGCCTTTGTGGTGTGTACATAGTTAAGCCATTCCTTGTCGGGTTTGGCAATGTCGGAAGTAATTATTTCAACTTGGTCGCCGCTATTCAGTATAGTGTCTATGGAACAAAGTTTATAGTTAATCTTTGCGCCCATTGCTTTGTTGCCTATGTCGGTGTGTATTTCGTATGCAAAATCGAGAGCCGACGATCCTTTTGGCAGGCTAATCAACGAACCTTTAGGAGTATATACAGTTATTTCTGTTAAGTAAATAGTTGTATTGAAATCATCAAGAAACTCAACAGGATCTTCAAGCGGATTTTTAAGTATATCGCTTATTCTTTCAATCCATTTGTCGAGTTCGTTCTCCGGTGATCCATCATTGCCTTTGTATTTCCAGTGTGCTGCATGTCCGCGTTCTGCAATTTCGTCCATTCGCTTGCTTCGAATCTGAACCTCAATCCATTTTCCTTCGGGTCCCATTACCGTTAAGTGTAAACCTTCGTAGCCGTTGGGCTTTGGGCGACCTACCCAGTCGCGCAGCCTGTCGGGTCTTGATTCGTATAAGTCAGTAATGATTCTGTAAATTTTCCAGCATTGAGCTCTCTCTGTCTTATTTTGCAAAGGTTCAAAGATAATTCTAACTGCAAAAATATCGTATATCTCCTCGAAAGGAACGTTTTTATTTTTCATTTTGTTCCAAATCGAAAATACCGATTTATGCCTTCCGCTAATGTCAAATTCAAAGCCTTCTTCGGTAAGTTTCTCAACAATGGGAAGCGAGAATTTATCAATAAGAGAAGCGGTTTGTTTTTCGCTGTCCTTTATTTTTGCAAATATCTCGTTATAAACTTTCGGTTGTCGAAATTTAAGGCTAAGGTCTTCAAGTTCGCTTTTTATAAGAAACAAGCCCATTTGGTATGCAAGCGGGGCATAAAGGAAGATAGTTTCGCCGGCAATTTTCATTCTTTTATGTTCGGGCATTGCGTCGAGTGTCCGCATATTATGAAGTCTGTCGGCAATCTTTATAAGTATTACTCTTAAATCGTCGGAAATTGTAAGTAACATTCTCTTGAAATTCTCAGCTTGCATCGAGTCAGACGTTTCTTTCTCATGAGTTCCCGATATTTTGGTAAGTCCATCGATGATTGACGCTATTTTTTGCCCAAATTCTTTTTCAATGTCGGATAATGTGTGTTCGGTGTCTTCAACTACATCGTGAAGCAATGCCGCTGCAATTGATTTGGCTCCTAATCCTATTTCCTGATTGGCAATTTTTGCAACGCTTATAGGGTGTATAATATAAGGCTCTCCCGATTTTCGCCTCATGTTCCAATGAGACTCATTGGCAAGAGCGAAAGCCTTTTCAATCAATTCCTTGTCGCCAGGTCTGTCGCAACGTTTCAGGTCGCTTATCAGCGACTTGTATTCTTCGTCAATGCGTTTGGCATCTTCTTCATCGAAAGCATCTTTGTTTGCCATAAAAATAAACAGCCCCTAATAAGCCATGGTACAAAAGTAATAAAAATTCCGAATAATAGAATATCTGAATAATTGAATTTTTGAAAACTCTTTCGTGATTTTTTGTAATAATATACTGATGTTTAATTTTACAGAATATTCGTTTGCAAACTTAATTCAAAAAAACCTATCGTTAAATATTGTTTTTATATTTGCAGCATTATTTACAGACTACATTTTTTAATTTAATGATATGAAAAGAGACACTCAAATTTTTGACCTTATTGAAAAGGAAAAACAACGTCAGATTAACGGAATTGAATTAATTGCCTCAGAAAACTTTGTAAGTCAGCAGGTTCTTGAAGCCATGGGGTCGGTTATGACAAATAAATATGCCGAAGGTTATCCCGGAAGCAGGTATTATGGCGGGTGTGAAGTGGTAGATGAATCGGAGCAATTGGCTATCGACAGGTTAAAGAAACTTTTTGATGCCGAGTATGTTAATGTCCAGCCGCATTCGGGAGCACAGGCAAATATGGCGGTTTTTTTAACAGCGCTCAAGCCCGGCGATACATTTATGGGACTAAACCTTGCGCACGGGGGTCATCTTACTCACGGCTCTAATGTTAATTTTTCGGGAATTTTATATAAGTATGTGGCATACAGTGTAAAAGAAGATACCGGAATGGTCGATTACGACCAGATGGAAGAGGTTGCCATGAAAGAAAAACCGCGTATGATTATAGGTGGAGCATCGGCATATTCGCGCGAATGGGATTATGCCAGAATGCGAAAAATTGCCGATGCAATCGGGGCTATAATGGTGATAGATATGGCGCATCCGGCAGGATTGATAGCGGCAGGATTATTGGATAATCCGTTGAAACACGCTCATATTGTTACATCTACAACTCACAAAACGTTGCGTGGTCCGAGAGGAGGAGTGATACTTTTGGGTAAAGATTTTGAAAATCCGTGGGGACTACAAACCGCAAAAGGCGAAATAAGAATGATGTCGTCGTTGCTAAATTCGGCTGTATTTCCGGGTGTTCAGGGCGGACCGCTTGAGCACGTTATTGCATCGAAAGCCGTTGCTTTTGGCGAAGCGCTCGAACCTTCGTTTAATGAATATCAAAATAGAGTTAAGGAAAATTCTGCTTTTATGTCGAAACTATTTATGGAAAAAGGCTATAAAGTAGTGTCGAACGGAACCGATAACCATTTGTCGCTTATTGATTTAAGAACAAAATTTCCCGAATTAACCGGCAAGAAAGCCGAAAGTGTTTTAGGTCAGGCACATATTACGGTAAATAAAAATATGGTTCCTTTTGATAACCGTTCGCCATTTTTGACATCGGGAATTCGCGTTGGCACCCCGGCAGTTACCACGCGCGGACTTACGAAAGACAATATAGGCGTTGTTGTAGAACTTGTTGATGAGGTTCTGTCAAACATTGACAACGAGATGGTTATTAAAAATATTGGCAAAAAAGTAACCGAAATGATGAAATCGTTTCCGCTGTTTGCTTATTAAAAAAGAGCAGAATTTTAATTTAATCTGAAGTTATAGGTTATTGTTCCTACTTGAATAGGAGCATTGGGTCTTGGTTCAAACCTTGCTTTTAGGGCAGATTCTCTAGCGATTCTTAAAAGATTATCGTTAAGCGTGGTAGAACCTGGTCTTCCTGCTGTTGCCTGAGTTACTCTGCCTTCACTGTCAACTCTTATCTCAACTATTACTATTCCATCTACCTGATAATTGTATTGAGGCATAGGCAAGTCGCCCATGTAACCTCTACCACCGAGGTCATAAGATACGCCGCTGCCTATGCTGCCTTGCCCTGTTACGTTGCTGTTGGGTGAGCCTGTTGGTGAGCCTTGATTGCCTGTGCCTTCGGAGGTGCCGCTGCTAACGCTTTCATTGCCTGTATTCTGTGAGCCTGCAATGGCGTTTCTTACATTATTGGCTATATCGATTTGGCGTTGTTGCTCGGCTTCAATTCTTCTTCTTTCGGCTTCAAGTTCTTCTCTTCGTCTTCTTTCTGCTTCTGCCTGCTCTTGTCTTCTTCTTTCTGCATCGGGGTCAACTATTCTAACTTCAGGGGCTTCTTCAATATTTTGGGTAAGCAACGGTTCTTCCGGAGCGCTTGGCCTTGGTGTAATGGGAGTGTTGGTCGATATAGCCATAGTAGCCGGCTGTATAAATCCAAATCCTGTTTCGTCAATTCCGAAATTTACCTCTATGCCTTCTTCCGATTCGGGCGGCAGGGGGATTTTAAATCCGACAAAAATCAATACAAATAATAATATAAAGTGAATTATTATTGCACCGACTAATCCTTTCTTTTTTTCGGAAGGAAAATTGCGGATATTGTTATTTGGGAGCGGTTGCAATTATCAGTTTATAATTATTTTTTTGAGCAATATTCAAAACGCTAACTACGTTTTCGAAGGGAACTGTTTTGTCGGCGTGAAGCGAGATGTATGTATCGGGCTGGTCGCCAAGTTTTTGCATCAGTATGTTTTCAATTTCTTCAAATGCCACCGGTTGCTGTTCAACATAGTATTTCAAATCGGCTGTTATTGAGACTGTTGTCAGTGGTTTTGCCGATGTTTGATTGCTGCCTTTGGGTAACAGTAATTTTATTGCTGCGGGGTGAACAAGCGTTGATGTTAGCATGAAGAAAATCAACAGGTTAAAAACAACGTCTGTCATTCCAACCGTACTGAAATTAACGTTTATTTTATTTCTTTGTTCTATTGCCATTACTTAGCCTGTTTTACGGGTTCGTTGAGTATGTCCATAAATTCGGTGAGGGTGGCTTCGAGGTTAAAAACAACCCTTCCTACTTTTACAACGAGGGTGTTGTATGCAAAGTATCCGAGTATTCCTACGGTGAGACCGGCTACTGTGGTAATGAGCGCAGTGTATATTCCGTTCGACATCAGCGATACGTCTATGTTGTTGCCTGCTTGCGACATTGCATAAAACGACTGCACCATTCCTATAACTGTTCCCAGAAATCCGAGCATTGGTTCGGCTCCGGCAATGGTAGCAAGTGTTGGAAATCCTTTTTCGAGTTTTGCAACTTCAAGTTTTCCAACGTTTTCTATTGCCGAACTGATGTCCTGCAATGGTCGTCCGAGCCTGTTGATGCCTTTTTCAACCATTCGTGCCGAGGGGCTGTCGGTCGATTTGCACAGTGCCAGCGCTGCTTCTATTCTGCCTTCGTGTATGTAGTCTTTTATCCTGTTAATGAAGTTGGTATCTTCTTTCGAGGCTTTTTTTATTACATAGTATCGTTCGATAAAAATGTATGCTGCTATGAACGATAGCAGAATTATGGGTATCATAACCCAGCCGCCTTTTAAGGCAAAGTCCCATAATGTTAATTCCACTGTGGTTGCCGGTTCAATTGGAAGCAAATCTCCTTGTAAAATAATTTGTGTAAGCGCCATATAATTTTTCTTTATAATGAATACATAATCACTGCGAAACTATTACAAAAATAGTGGTTGCGATATATAATGTTTTATATAGTTAATAACAAATCGGAGTTATTTATTAACCAATTTGTCCTGTTTTTCTTCTTCAATGGTTATTTCTTCCTCTTTTTTAAAATCCGTTTTTTCTTTCTTTTTGAAAAAATCAGAGAATTTGTTAAATTCTTGTCTGAAAAACACTCCGACTCCTTGTGTATAATCTGCTATTCTGCCGTTTGTGTATGGGTTATTATATCTGTTAAATACTTTGAGTCTAATTCGTTCGGTTAGTCTAAATTCAGCGTCAAAATCTCCGGTTATTTGTGTTGTATTTGTATTATTAATATCTCTGTTTAAGTTGCTGTTCAACACTACTCTGTTGTTTAATAGCGTTTTCGACAGCATCAATTCGAGTTGGTCGGAGTTAATGTCGTTGTTTCCTACTCCCGGTCTGTAAACAAATCCAATATCAAAGTCGTTACTTATTATTTTTGAAAGCATATTATTTAACTGATTGGAAACCATTTCCAATGTGGTTACAGCGGCGGCATTGGCTGTTGCAGAACTTGTTGTTGAGTTTGTAAATCCAATATTATTAGGGTCGGGATAAAAACTGTTCATCACAAGCAGATAAAGAAACTGTCGACTCATTTGTTCTTCGGTTGCAGTGGCATTTCTTAAATATGTCCTTGTTAGTTCATTAACTGTCGGCAGGTTTATGTCAAGGTCAATCTTAGGATTAAATAAATTTCCGGTCAAATTTAAATGACACTCAACCTGTACGCGCTCGCTGACGGCTTCCTGTGCCACAGGTATTATATCTGCAAGCGAGGCTCTTGTGCGATAAACTGCAACGAGGTCAATTTCGGCATTGTCTATATCGCCGTTAAAAATTATTCTGCCGCCGTTTTGTACGTTAAACGATTTGTTAATTAAATTGCCGAGTGTAAAAAGATAATCGCCGCGGTCAATAATGTAATCTCCTGTTATTCTTAATTCACCTCTCTGATTGTAGTTTATGTTTAAATCTCCGCTTCCGTTGGCTTTCATCACATCGCCAACAGCAAGGTCGAAAATTAATTGAACTTCGGCAGTAGGATTAACACTCAGGTCTATATTTATATCAAGTCCCGAACTTGCAGGCTGCAGTGGGAAATGGCTTGCAATATTTGCGGAGTCTTGTTTACTATGGTCAACAAATGTTACGAACGATGCATCTGAAATAGAACTACTTGAATTTAGCGGAATAAAAAACCTTGTGTTTCGCCCTGTCGATGCCGAAATATCGAATGCAATTATATCGTCTGCCGCTTTTCTGATAGTGATAATTCCTGTGGCAAAGGCTGAACCGTAAAAGTAATCGCTATCTTTTGGTCTGGTATTCAGCACCATGACATCGGTAACATTTATTGTAAGGTTGGGAGTTATGTTCTTAAAATTTTCATGAGACAAAACACCGTTCAAAGAGCCGCCGTTGCCTCTTTCATCGGTTATTCTCACATTGTTGAAATTTATCCCCCTTTTATCAAACCGAACAGAGTCGTTCATTCTATATTGAGTTTGAAGATAATCTACTTTAAGTGAAGTATTTTCTGCCATAAGCGACCCTGTAAGCGAAAGATCGCCCGGGGTAGAAAGCAGATTGACTTTCCCCGATGCTTTCCCCGAAATATCCGATGCAAACGAACTTAGGAGTTCATTCAAAGGATTAACAGATAATTTGTTGGCATTTATTGTCAGGTCAAGTTTTTTTGACGGAGGATCGTAATATCCCGCAGCGACTATATTTTTTTCGCCATTAAGATTATTGTTTGCATTGATATTCACAACTTTTTGGGTAACATCAACAGCAGACGTTATGTCAAAAGTTCCGTAATTTGTGTTAAATATTGAAAATTCATCGATAGTAAGATTGCCGTAAATCAAAGCATTATTGTAAAGATTTGTAAGACTGACGTTTCCGTTAAGCATTCCGTCAATATTAAGAGCAAGTCCATCGGCAGGGTCGCTTTTCTTTCTGTAAATGATATAATTCAGCGGGTCAATGCCAATGCCCTTAAAACCAAGTTTAAGCGTGTCGTTGTTGCTTGCCGAAACAACTCCATTGACATTGTAAAAATAATCGCTGTTTCCTACATTAAACTTGTTGATTTTTATGGCGTTTGTATCAATTATGATGTTCGATTCCGATATTTTCCATAAGTAATTGCTTTCCGTATATATTTCAGTGGGAGCAATATCAATTCTTAGCGTGGCATTTTTTGCATCTGGATTTTCCAAAAAATATTTACCTTTTGCAATAAAGTTTCCTTTGTCGTTCTCTTTGTTTTCTTCGCCCCATTTGGTTGTAAAAGCGAAATTATCGTGCGCTGCGTTCAGGTTCATCGTAAAACGGCTGAACGTTGATTGCCGTAAAATATCAAGCGATGAATTTGTAATATCTACATCTAATATACTGTCTTTCAGAACGGCGCTCAAGTTAAAGTCGTTGAACCTGTTATTATAAACAATCATCTCTTTTGCCTTGCCCGAAATCGAAATAAGGCTATCGGAATTAACAATGCCTTCAATGCGGCTGTTTTCCGATATTTCAATTCCGGTGCGAAGAAATGTGTTTATTTCGTCAGTGTTTTTTAAGTTGATGTTGAATGTAAAATCATTGCGTTTCAGATTATTAAGATTAATATCGGAATTATACCTCAACGGCATAAGTTTTGAAACGG
>Ga0082212_10006892_pt1 | contig 15154 bp, 13 predicted proteins | sample TergutNt197P3_FD_71548 | JGI IMG/M metagenome (GOLD analysis project Ga0082212, IMG submission 71548) | Neocapritermes taracua P3 segment gut microbial communities from Petit-Saut dam, French Guiana - Nt197 P3 | ecosystem: Host-associated > Arthropoda: Insects > Digestive system > Gut ...
TGTTCCCAAGGAGAGTGTTTCTTTCATGATCGCAACGTGCCAACGGAAAAATGCCAAACCCTGCGCGCACGGCCCAATGACGGACAGCGCTTGCAATATTCTTGCAGCAGCAAATCCTGCTTGTCCGGGCTGCCTGCCGCCTCGTTCATGCCGATATGCCAGCCGTCGCCCGGCCAGAATTCGGCGTTTGGAAAAGCTTCGGCGCCGGGGAGCCGGTGAACCCTGTCATGAACCAATGCGTTTTGCTTCACGACGGGCCAGACCTGTTTGCGCAGATAGCCCTGGTCAGCCCCGGCCGTCGCGCTGCGCGTCAGGCTTTGCACGTATCCGGCGTAGAGATCGTTGAGCATCCCCGTGGCGCCGCCCCAAAGTCCCGCCAGGATAAGATCGCTGTGCGCGTACCCCGCTCGCATGACATGAAACCAGCGCTCGGACCGCAGCCACGCGTTGACGGCGTGCGTCTCAAACAGCGACAATACCGAGTCGCAATCCCGGATCAGACAAAAATCCACATCCTGATCATCCCATACCTGAAAACGCCAGCCCAGTCCTTCAAAAGACGAGCTTGGGCGCGGCATGACGACGATTTGCGCCCGCAGTTCGCGAAGCAGTTCCGTCACGTCTTCAGGAACGCTTGCATCAAGATAGAACCGGCATGTCCAGGCAGGATACAGATCATGGACCAACAAGGCGTTGCGCACGGCTCCACGCAGGTATCGGCCTGCTTGTCCGAAGAGGGAAAAACTGATGATATTGCGAGCTTTCTTGCCCGGATCGAAGCTTTTTCTCCGGGGAAACTCCTGCGGGGGCACGGCGGGGGCGGCGGCGTCCTTCAGGGTTAAGGAGAGTTCGCCGTAGCGCTGCGCGCCCTCAAAGTCTCTCACGCCCACGGAAGCGTATGCCATGATGGCATACACAGAGTCGGCGTGCCCGACGAGTTCCAGCAAGCCCTGCCCCGCTGCCAGGACGGAGCTGTAATCGCGGAGTTTGAGGCAGCTCAGCATCAGCCCGTTCAGCGCCTGCTCCGTTTTGCCGTGTTTTTGCAAGGATTCTTCGCAATAGTTGCGGCTTTCCCGGTAGCGGCCCAGGTTCCAGGCATAGAGCGTACATTGGGCATAATCTCTGGCAGGTGGTTGTTCCTGCATGCGCACGATGCTTGCCATCAATTCCAGTGCGGCGGCAACGTTCCCGCCGGCGGCCAGGGACCGGGCGTCAATCCGCATTTTTGTGAGATTCTGCGGGGGCTTTGCAACCGCCTGGATGCTTCCCAAAGACTGCTTGTGTTTTTTTCTTCGCGCCATTTACTGCAATATGTTCGCCTTGATGATGACCACCGGCTCCAGCGGCACATCCTGGTGCCCGCCCCTGTTGCCGGTTTTGACCCGCACGATCCGATCCACGACCTCCGTGCCTTGCACCACCTTGCCGAACACGGTGTAGCCCCAGCCGTCCCCGGACGGGGCCTTGTGATCCAGAAAGGGGTTGTCCTTCACGTTGATGAAGAACTGGGCCGTGGCGGAATGCGGATCGCCCGTGCGCGCCATGGCGATGGTGTACTTTTTGTTTCCGAGCTTGTTGTCCGCTTCGTTGCGGATGGCGGGCTGGGTGTGTTTCTGCTTCATTTCAGGCGTAAAGCCGCCGCCCTGGATCATGAAATCCCGGATGACCCGGTGGAAGATGGTGTTGTCATAGAAACCGGACTTCAAGTATTGCTTGAAGTTTGCCGTGGTGAGCGGGGCCTTGGCGCTGTCCAGTTCAATAATGATATCGCCCAGGCTGGTTTCCAGGCGGACGAGATCCTTGGCCTGGGCCGGATTGCTTGGAGGCGCGGCCGCGTGCCCGGCAGCAGCCAAGAGGACGAGGACGGAGCCAAAAAGGAGAATTTTCAAAGTATGCATGGCATGCTCGCTGGTTGGAAAGTTATTTGACGCACCATAGCGCAAGAAGGAAAGAGGGGCAACAGGACTTGCGCTAAGGTGAATCGTGCCGTATATATACCGGCATGTAACAATACAGCCGCACGCGACGCCGTGCGGCGACAAAGCGGAGGACAGAATGGAAACCCTGCAGCAACAGGCGACCGTGGATGCGCGGGCATCAGCGGTTTCCGTGTATATGAACCAGGTGTATATGTGGATGGCGGCCGGCCTTGGCCTGACCGCCCTTGTCGCGTGGATGACGGCCTCGTCTCCGGCGGCCTTGCAGTTTATTTTCAGCAACACCTTTGTCGTTATCGGACTGGTCATCGCCCAGTTCGGCCTCGTCATAGCGCTTTCCGCCGCTGTGCACCGTTTTTCGGCGGCCACGGCCACGGCCATGTTCCTGCTGTATTCCGGGCTTACCGGGGTGACGCTTTCGAGTATTTTTGTCGTGTACACGATGGCGTCCATTGCCAACGCCTTTCTCGTCACCGCCGGAACCTTCGGCGCCATGAGCGTGTACGGCACAGTGACCAAGCGCGACCTTACCGGCATGGGCAGCTTTTTGTTCATGGGCCTTATCGGCCTGGTTATCGCCATGCTGGTGAATATCTTCCTGCAGAGCGCCATGATGGACTTTGTCATCAGCTGCATCGGCGTGCTGATTTTTACCGGCCTGACCGCGTATGACACGCAGAAGCTGCGTCAATTCGGCATGAACGCTCCCCTGGACGACACGACGGCCCTTCGCCGGGGCGCCATTCTGGGAGCGCTCACCCTGTATCTTGACTTCATCAACCTCTTCCTGATGTTGCTGCGCCTGTTCGGCAACCGGGAATAGCGCCACGCATGTCGCCACGCAAACGGGAGCAGGGGAAACCCTGCTCCCGGCGTTTTTCGCGGAATACGCACGGCCAAAGCGTCACCGGCCGTCTGTCGGTGCAGTCCACGGATTTTGGAAACGGCGCGGGCTTTGTCACGCCGGATGCGCCGCTTCCCGCCGCCCGCGCTCCTCGCGGAGCTACGCCACGAGGCGGGCGCGACATCTTCATTCATCCCGCCCACATGGGAGACGCCTGGCACGGCGACAGGGTGCGGGTTCTGCTCGTGCCCGGCAGGCGGGGCAAAAACCCCGAAGGGCGCATCGTGGAAGTGCTTGAGCGCATGCAGCGCGAAGTGGCGGTCAAGGTGGAGCACCGCATCGGGGACGCTTTCGTGTGCCGCGCGGCTGATCCGCGCGTGAACGCGATGTTCCGGGTGGATGCTGCCGCGCTTGCGCATGCGCCCGCCAAAGACGAATTGCTGCTGGTCGTGCCGGGTGAGCGCCTGGCGTCGGATCTTTGGGCCGCGACGGCGCATGCGGGCTTTGGCCTGGAAGAAGACGTGGCGGTGCAGGAGCGTCTCGTCAAGCTCAACCACCAGGTTCCCCATGAGTTTCCGCAGCAGGTTCTGGAAGAGGCCGCCGCCTTTCCCGAGGATCCCGCCCCGGAAGACACAGAGGGCCGTGCGGATTTGACGGATCTTCCCTTTGTGACCATTGACGGCGAGACAGCGCGCGACTTTGACGACGCGATTTTCGTGCGCGCGACGCGGCAGGGTTTTTGCCTGTACGTGGCTGTCGCGGACGTGGCCCACTATGTGCGGCCCGGCAGCGCCCTGGACAAAGAGGCGCGGGATCGCGCCAATTCCTGGTATTTTCCGGTTTCCGTGGAGCCCATGCTGCCGCCGGCTCTTTCGAATACTTTGTGCAGCCTGAATCCGGGCCGTGAGCGCCTGGTCGTGGTCGCGGAAATGGATATTGACGGCAGCGGCGCAATGGGAGCGGCCCGTTTCTATACAGCCTGCATCAGGTCGGCGGCCCGCCTCACCTACGGGCAGGTGCAGGACTTTCTGGACGGCAAGGATCGGATGCCTGAAATCGCTGTCCAGGCATCCTTGCAAGCTGCGGCGGACCTTGCAGCGCTGCTCCTGGCGCGGCGCAAGGAGCGGGGCAGCCTGGATTTTGAACTGCCGGAACCCGCATACAGCTTTGACGAGGCCGGACGCATTGCCGCGATAACGCGGCGGGAGCGAGCCTTCAGCCACCGGATCATCGAGGAGTGCATGATTGCCGCCAACGAGGCGGTCGCGCGTTTTCTTGCGGAGCGGGGCCTGCCTGTGCTGTACAGGGTGCACCCTCCGCCGGATCCGGAACGCCTGGCGGCCCTGTTCCGCTCCCTGCGCACGGTGGAGTGGAAGCAGCCCATGCCCAAACAACCCTCGGCGCGTGATGTGCCCGCCCTGTTGCGCGCGGCGCACGGCACTCCGCAGGAATTTCTCGTCGGGCGGCTGTGCTTGCGGGCCATGATGCAGGCGCGCTACCAGGCTGAGAACGCAGGCCACTTCGGGCTTGCCTCCGGGGCATACTGCCATTTCACCTCGCCCATCCGCCGCTATGCGGACCTGGTCGTGCATCGGGCGCTCAAATACGCCCTGGGGCTTTTTTCCGGCCCTCTGTTTTCCGGCGGCCGCCTGCTTGCCCTGGCTGACCAGCTCAACAGGCGCGAACGCGCCGCCATGGAAGCGGAACGCGAAATAGCGCGCCGCCTGGCGGTGCTGCTGCTTGCGGATCGCGTGGGAGAATATTTTGACGGCATCATCAGTTCCGTCAACGAGTTCGGCTTTTTCGTGGAATTTGCCGACCTGCCTGTGGAAGGGCTGGTGCGGTTGATGGACCTTGGGGATGATTTCTATGTCTATGACCCGGATCGCCAGATCCTGCTGGGACGCCGCACAGGCAGACAGTTCGGGCTGGGGCGGCCCCTTCGCGTGGCGCTTGCGGATGTCCACAAGGGGCGGCTGGAAATACGCCTGATCCCGGAAGATGCGGCCGGTTTTTCCTTGGCCTCGCGCCGGAAGCCTGGGGGCAGGGGCAGGCGATGAAACTGTTTACGAAAAGCCAGCATTTGACGGCAGCGGCCGTGATCATGGGCGTAAGCATCCTGCTTTCCCGCATCATGGGCCTGGTGCGCGACAAGGTCATCTCCTGGCAGTTCGGGGCCGCAGCCGAGGCGGATCTCTATTTCACGGCCTTTGTGGTGCCGGACTTCATCAACTACCTGCTGGCCGGCGGCTATGTTTCGATAACCCTGATTCCCCTGCTGGCGCGCCGTTTTGAAGAGGATGAGCCGGACGCCTGGCGTTTTTTCTCAACGGTCTATTGCTGGACCTGGATTGCCATCACCGTGCTGGCGGGCATGGCCTGGCTTTTCGCGCCCTGGCTGGCGCCCGTTTCCGCCCCCGGTTTTGACGGGCAGCAGCTTGAGCGCTTGACCTATTTTTTGCGCATCATTCTCCCTGCGCAAATTTTTTTCCTTCCCGGCGCCTGCCTGAGCGCGCTCTTGTACCTGCGCCGCCAATTTTTCATTCCGGCGCTGACGCCGCTGGTTTACAACGGCGCGATCATCCTGGGCGGGCTCCTGCTGCCCTTTGACGGGATGGAGGGCTTTTGCTGGGGTGTGGTGGCCGGCGCGGCGCTGGGGGCCTTTCTGCTGCCCTGGCTTGTCGCGCGCCGGGGGGGATTGCGGCTTGAAGCGCGCCTGCGCCATCCCCTGATGCGGCGATTTCTGATAGTCGCCTTGCCGCTGATGCTCGGGCAGTCCGTGGTCATGCTCAACGAACAGTTTGTGCGGATTTTCGGGTCCCTTGCCGGAGAAGGAGCGGTGAGCCTGCTCAGTTATGCCCGCAGGATCGCGCAGGTTCCGGTGGGTATTGTGGCGCAGGCCGCCGGGGTGGCGTCCTACCCCTTTTTGGCGAAGCTGCTCGCCCAGGGCGATAGGGAGGGTTTTGACAGCACCCTGCGCGCGGCGCTGCAGGGCAGCCTTGTGCTGATTATTCCCCTCAGCGCCTGGATGATGGCGGCCGCCGGGCCGACGCTCGGCTTCATCTTTCAGGGCGGACGCTTCGGGGCGGAGCATACCCTTGCGTCCACGCCGCTTTTGCAAATCATGCTCCTGGCCGTGCCGTTGTGGACGATACAGCAGATTGTGGGCCGCGCCTTTTACGCGCACGGCGATACGCTGACGCCCGCGCTCTCCGGCACCGCCGTGACGCTGGCGAGCATTCCCTTGTTCTTCTGGGCCGCGCCGCGCTTCGGGGCTGCCGGGGTCGCCTGGATGACCTTTGCGGGGGTCCTGGCATATGCCGTGCTGATTTTGGGCATCTGGTCGCGTCGGCTGGGCGGGGCTGCCTTTGCCGGCGTCGGCCGGGCAAGCCTGAAAAGCCTCCTCCTGACCGTGTTTCCGTGCCTGTGCGCCTGGCAGAGCATCTTCCTCCTTGATGTTTCCGCCCTGCCTTCCGCCCTTGAGGCCCTGGTCCGGCTTGCAGTGAGCCTTGCCGTGTTCGTGCCCGTGTATTGCGTGCTGTTGCGCTGTTTTGCCCCTGAATTGCTTGCCCCGCTCGTGCAACGGATATGGAAATAGCATTCCTTGTCGGGAACGAGCAGCGGGGGCAGCGCCTTGATGCCGCGCTGGCCGCTCTGTTTCCCTCCCTGGGCTTGCGGGGGCGGCGAAGGATCTGGAAGGAACAGCTTGTGCTGGTGGACGGTCGTGCGCGTTCCCCGGCGTTCAGGCTGCGCGGCGGGGAAAGGGTGCACGTTGCGCCCCTGTGTCCGGCGGACGCATTTTCGGCATCTTCCGATCCTCCCAGGCTGCTTGCGAGCCGGGAAGCCCTCTTCTTTTTTTACAAGCCCCGCGGCCTGCATACGGAAAGCCTGGCCGGCGGATCACAGCCCAGCCTGGCCGGCCTGCTTGATCGCCTGGCGCCGGATGCGCCGGCAACGCGCCTTCGCCTCGTGACCAGGCTGGACCGGGAAAGTTCCGGCATCGTGATTGCCGCAGGGGATGAAGCTGCCGCGCGGATCTGGCGGCAACGGGAAAACGCGGGCCGCATAGACAAGCAGTATCTCGCGGTGCTTGAGGGCGGGCTTGAGTCCGAGCGGGTGGCGCGCAAGGCGCTTGACCATGCCAAAACGCGGCGGACCCGGGTGCTTGATGCGGAGGGATCGGAGCTGCGCCATACGCGCATACGCCCACTTGCCTGTTTTCAGGCTGCCGACGCGCCGGAACTTCTTTCCGGCTGTCCGGGCGGCACGCGCCTGACCCTGGCGCTGTGCCGCATCGCCAGGGGAGCGCGCCACCAGATCCGCGCGCATGCGGCGCAACTCGGGCATCCCCTGGCAGGAGACGCCATGTACGGCACGGGGAACGGAGCGTCGTTCCTCCTGCATCATTGCCGCGTCCAATGGCCGGGGGGACGGGTAGCCTGCCCCCCGCCGTGGCATGCCGCGCTTCCCGCGTCTGTCAGGGAACGTGAGGACGTACAGGAGCTTTGCCGTCCTTTTTCTTGTGCGTGGAACGGAAGCGCACCCGCATAGGGGCATGGGCGATGCCGAAAAGGCGGCGCAGCGCCTTTTCCAGGTAGCGGGCATAGCTCTGGGGCACGCGATCGGCGTCGTTCACGAAAAAGACAAAGGTGGGGGGATGGCTTTCCGCCTGGGTCAGGTAGAAAAACTTCGCGCGTACGCGCTTGATCACCGGGGGCTGATGCTTGGCGAGCACTTCCTGCATGGCGCGGTTGAGGAGCCCCGTGCCGACGCGCATGCCGCACTCCGCATGCACCTGGGAGGCGAGCGGAAGGATTTTTTCCAGGCCGCGTTTCGTGAGCGCCGAGATGAAGAGCAGGGGAATGTGCGGGCAAAATTCCAGCGCCTGCCGGAAGCTCTTTTTGACGAGGTTTTGTTCCTGTATCCTGTCCATTTTATTTACAAGAACCAGGAAAGGCGTTTTGCGCTCATGCAGCAGATCCAGCAAGCGTTTATCCTGCTGGGTGACGCCTTCCAGCGCATCCAGGAGAAAAAGCGTGATCTGCGCCTTGGTGGAACTTTTTATGGCGGAATTGACGGAAAAGGATTCCACCGCGTCCGCGATGCGCGCGCGGCGGCGCACGCCCGCCGTATCCACAAAGGTGTAGACAAGCCCCTCGTGTTCCACGAGCACATCCACGCTGTCGCGCGTGGTGCCCGGCTGTTCGCTGACGATCATGCGTTCCTGTCCGCACAGGGCGTTGATCAGCGAAGATTTGCCCGCATTGGGGCGGCCGAGCAGCGCAAGGCGCAAGCCCGGTTGCCGGTCTGCATCCTCCTGCTGCGGGGGCAGCATTTCCACAAGCAGGTCCGCCGCAAGGCGCACGTTGTGCCCGTGCTCGCCCGACACGGCAAGCAGCGGCAGCCCCAGGGCGTAAAATTCCGCGGTCAGCGCATCTTCCAGTTCCGGGCCGTCCACCTTGTTGATCAGGACCAGGATGGGAAGCCCCAGGCGACGCACGTGAGCCAGCAGATGTTCATCCTGGGGCAGGAGTCCGGCGCGGCCGTCCACCACAAAGGCGATGGCCGCCGCATTCCGGGCTGCGGTTTCGGTTTGCGCCAGGATGTGGGCCTCAAAGCCCCGTATGCCGACCGGGCCGTCCAGCAGCGCGGCATGGGCGTCCAGCAGAATGCCGCCGGTATCCACCAGGCCGAAGCTGCGGCCCGCATGGCGCACCGTTCCCTCCAGCCTGTCGCGCGTTATGCCGGGCCGGTCGTGGGTAATGGCGCGTTTACTGCGGATAAGCCGGTTGAAAAGCGTGGATTTGCCCACATTGGGGCGACCCACCAGGACAATGTGCACAAGTTCCTGCATCGGAATGTGGACGGAACGGCTATTGATCTTCGGTGGCGCGCCGGAAGGAACGTTTGCTGGCTTTGCACACCGGGCAACGCCAACTGCTGTCCGGAAGGTTTTCAAAGGGAACCCCCGGAGGAATTTTCCCCCGCTTGTCGCCCCGTTCCGGGTCATAGACATATCCGCAACTGGTCATCTGGCAACGCCACTGGTCATTCGGCGTGGGCATAGGTCCTCCAAACAGCGCCCGCCATCAAACGGCGGGTGCGCATACATTGCACAGGCCGTCAAACTCAAGACGGACTGCGGTGATGGTAAAGTTTGGCAGATCAATGTGCCGCGTATCCGGCAAGGGCACGTGAAGCTTGATATCCGCCACCCGGCCACATTTTTGGCAGCGCGCGTGCTGGTGGGGGTGGATGTTGCCGTCAAAACGCTTGCTGCTGCCGGCGGCTTCAATCTTGTGAATCTCACCTTGTTCGGCAAGCAGATCAAGGTTGCGGTAGACTGTGCCCAAACTGATCCGGGGCAGACGCCGCCGCGCCATAAGATACACCTCATCCGCAGTAGGATGCGTGGCTACCTTGCGCAATTCTTCAAGTATAATGGTACGCTGCCGCGTTACCCGCTGGAGATGCGGGGAAGTATTCCGAGTCATAATAGGAGATGCTACTGCTAGTAGGAAAAAAGTCAAGCTGGTCGTTACCTGTAGATACCCGCCAGGAAATCTTTCTTGAACTGCACGACAGCCGCGTCGCTGTCCATAAGCATGTCAAGCTGGCGCGTCACCTGAAGCAGGCGTCCGAGTTGATCCAGGCGACCCTCGATCGCGGCGCTGTCGTACTTTTGAAAACGCGAATTCAGGCTGTCGCCGCTCAATTGCACGCGAAAGCCGAGTTCTTCCAGGATGAGGGCAATGGCCTTGCAGCGGCGTATGCGCCGTATTTCACCTGCCGCGCCGCCCTGAAAATGGAAGGAGATGTAATTTTTGTTCATGGTTTTGCCGCAATAGGCGTCAAGCACGCAGTAGTGGTAGCCCACACGGGAACTGAAGTTCAGGTACCTGTCAGAGATGATGGCGTAACTTCTGGCGCCGAAGCGGCTGTCCCCGCCCTGCGGATTCGCCACCTGCTGTCCCACGACGGACAAAAAGCCGCGCATGCTGACCGGGCGCGGATTGCGAAACATGGTGTCCGGCCGCATCATTCCTTTGAGCAGGGCGCGGAAGGGTACGGAGAGAATCTGCTCCGGCGTTACCGTATTCGCGCCGGAAGGCAGGTCGGCGCCCTTGTCCAGGTCAATGATGTAGAGATCGATAGGCAGGGGGGCAACGAACTTGAGCGCCACGCCATAGGCCTCGGAGGCGACGTCGCTGATCGCGAACATTTCATGATAGGAACACTCATGCACGTAGCGCATGATGTCGTGCAGGGTGCGGCAGCCCTGCGGCGCAAATTCCGCTGCCTGCGGATCGATAAGATGAAGCGGCAGAATGTGCTGCGCGGCTTCGCGCAACTGCGCCTGCAACGGAGTATCCCGCAGGAGCGCGGATTCAGCCCGCGCGCGCAGGGGCAAAAGCTCTTCCACCGTGCCCTCATACGCCCGGCAGGAAAAGCTGTCCACCGTGATCTGCATGCCCGGCCGCAGCTTTTGCATGGCGCCGGGGACATTGAGCATGGTCGGGACGTTGAATTCGCGGCAGATCGTCGCCATATGCCCGGTAACGCTGCCTGTTTCCGTAATGACAGCCCCGGCTCTATCCAGAATCTGGGCGTAGGCCGCGTTGGAATGCGCCGCTACAAGCACGCCGTCCGCCGGGAAGGCGGCCAGATCCTCGTGTGTGTGCGGCATGACCACCTGCCCGCAGCCGATTCCGGCATACACGCTTTCGCCGCCCTCCAGCAACAGGGGGTAGCCGGTCATCAAGGGCGTCTTGGGCGTGTCGGTCCGGTCGTGAACGCCCAGGGGGCGCGATTGCAGGAATATGATGCGGCCTGCCGCGTCCTTGGCCCACTCGATATCCTGGTAACCTCCATAGTGCCGTTCCAGGCGCATGACCATGGCCGCATGCTCCCGCGCTTCGGCCTCGCTCAGGCACAGCGTCTCCTGTTTGTCTTCCGGCACCGGCTGGTCCTCGGGCATGCCCAGAGGGTTGAGCGCCAGTTGACGCTCCTTCCTGGCCGCCTTGCTGCGAAGCAGGGTATGGGGCGCTTCGCGGGTGAAGGTCCAGGTATCCGGTTGCACCACGTCATCCACCAGGTAAGGCCCAAGCCCCCAGACAGCGCTTATAATCAGGTTGTCATCCAGCAAGTTTGAGGGATCGTGCGAATAACTCACGCCGCTGGCCACAGCGTCCACCATTTCAATACAGGCTACCGCCATGCCGCTGTCTTCCAGCGGGATGCCCTGGTGCAGGCGGTACACGGTGGCGGAAAGCGTGAACAGGCTGGCAATGACGCGTTTGTAGCTTGCCTGCACATCGTCGCGGACAACGCCGAGTTCGGAAAGAAACTGCCCGGCAAAGCTGTTGTTGCCGTCTTCCGACAGGGCGCTGCTCCGCACGGCAAGCCGGACGTCCTCCGCGCCGAAGCAGTTCTCCAGGGCCTCCTCCAAGGCCGTGGAGAGTTCCGGCGGCAGAGGGGCGGCCTCAATAAGGCCGCGTATCGTGTCCAGCGTCCCGGCAAATGCTTCGCGCTGCTCAGGCGCCGCTTTGCCGAGCATATCCGTTATCCGCGCGTCAAGTCCGTCATGCGCCATAAACAGGTGAAAGGCGCGTAAGGTAACGGCGAAGCCGCGCGGCACCGGCGCCTGCGCCCTGGAAGACATTTCGCCGAGGTTGGCGCATTTGCCGCCGACCATATCAAGCATGCCCAGATGCGCCTGCCTGATGTCGCACGTGAGGGGCATATCCTCGTCGGAGGCATGCTTCCGTCCTTGCGGCAGGAGGGGATGCAGTTGCGCGGCGATACGCTCAAAGGCATCGCTTAAGCCGTCATACTGCACGGCGCGCATGCCTTGCAGGCTGACAAGCATGCTCCGGGTGAGTTCCAGGGCGCTTGTGACTGCCCGCCGCAGGTACAGGCTGCCGAACAAATACCCGCCGCCCAGCTTGCGTTCCATGTCGGTCATCAATTCGCCAAGCGCGGCATTGGCGTTGAGAAGCTTGCGAAAGCGGGCGTAACGCCTGCGAAAATCCTTGACAGCGGCGCTATGCTCCTGCCGCGAAGCGTGTTTCGCGCCGCTGAAAAGTTTGACCAGTCTTTCCCAGACCATGTATCCTCCTGCACGGACAGCTATGGTTATCGCATAGGGATTATGATATTTATCGTCATCCCGCAAGAGGCTTCCACAAGCCGGCGGGATACAGAGGCGCGCCATGGCATACCTGAGCCTGTTTTCCGTTGCCTTTCTCGCCGCAACGGTGCTGCCGGCGAACTCGGAACTGCTGCTGGCCGGCCTGCTGGTCTTGGGCGAACAGCCCGCCTGGGCGCTGATTGCCGTGGCCACAACCGGGAATGTGCTGGGGGCGGGAGTGAACTGGCTGCTTGGGCGCTATCTCCTGCATTACCAGGACAGGCGCTGGTTTCCGGTAAAGAAGGAACAACTGGACAGGGCGGAGGCGTGGTACCGGAAATACGGACGCTGGTCTCTGCTCTTGAGCTGGGCGCCAGTTGTCGGCACTCCGCTTACCGTGTTCGCGGGAGTGCTGCGTGAGCCGCTGGCCACGTTTTACCTGATCGTGCTGGCCGCCAAGCTCGGCCGTTATCTGGTGTTGGCGGGCATTACCCTGCATTGGGCGGCATGACGGATGCGCCCCCTTGCCTTGGATGCGCCCCTGTTGTATTTATAGTCATTACATGCGTCACGGATTGGAGGTGTGATATGTCATCTACAAATATTCAGGTCAGGGTTGATAGCGCGCTGAAGTCCGAAGCCGAACAGCTTTTTACAGACATGGGCTTGGACATGCCTACAGCGATCCGGCTGTTTCTGAAGCAATCCATTCTCAATAACGGCCTTCCTTTTGCCGTGGAACGCGACCCGTTTTATTCTGCGCGTAATCAGCAGGCCCTCCGCAATTCGATTGCCCAGATGGAAAGGGGGGAAGTTGTGCGGAAAACCATGTCCGAATTAGAGGACATGGCGCAGTGAATTACGATTTCACTCAGCAGGCCTGGGAAGATTATCTCTACTGGCAGGATAATGATCGGCAAAAGCTGAAGCGCATCAACTCGCTTATGAAAGACATTGCCCGTAATGGGCATACGGGCATCGGGAAGCCGGAGCCGTTAAAGCGGGGTCTGAGCGGATATTGGAGCAGGCGCATTGATGACGTGCACAGGTTCGTATATCGCCTGACTGGGGATGCCGGTGACACCTGCGAAATTTACCAATGCAAAGGCCACTATGACGACTGATCACGTTATCGATCATGGTGGACTCCGCTCAAACAGCAACATGGCAGGAGGGAAAATGGATATGCTGCAATTCCGCGTCGATACAGAAAAATGCACACAGTGTGATGCCTGCGTCAAGGATTGCCCAAGTGGCATACTCCACCGGGGAGAGACAGTGCCGGAAGCGGCTGAAGGCACGTGTCTTGAATGCCAGCACTGCCTGGCCGTATGCCCTTCGGGGGCGATTTCGGTATTCGGCCTGAAACCGGAAAACAGCCTGCCCTTGTTCGAAGGCGCTCTTCCCTCGTACCAGCAAATGAAAACCCTTGTGCGCGGACGCCGGAGCGTACGTCAGTTCCTCGATGAAGATCTTTCTCCCACGCTTATTGACGAACTGTTGGCGGATCTTGCCCACGCGCCGACCGGCTGTAATGATCGCGATCTGACTTTTTCGCTTGTCCCCAATCGTGTAGCCATGGGACTGTTGCGGGAAAAGCTTGTAAAAGCCATTGAGGCCAAGCAGGCATCAGGGGCAGTCTTCGATGCATTTATTGCCGGAACGGTGGCCGCGTACCGGAACGATGGCAGAGATATGCTCTTCCGGGGCGCGCCGCATCTGCTTATTGTCTCTCCCGGTGAAAAGGCCACATGCTCCCAGGAGGACGCGGTACTCGCCCTCGCATATTTCGAATTGCTGGCACAAAGCGCCAACTTGGGAACTACTTGGTGCGGCGTGATCAAATTTATCGCCGACATGATTCCGGGAACCCGTGAATTGCTCGGCTTGGCTCCGGACGCCTATTTTTACGCCATGATGTTCGGCAAGCCTGCTGTCCAGTATGCGCGGACAGTTCAGCGGGACTCGGCGGCCCGGATTCGCCGGATTGTCGTGAAGGTTTGAACGCAAAGCAATTTGAGGCCAAACACACTCTCACCTGTGCTATGGAGACCCTGATGCGGCATCTTGCAGGTATTACGAAAGGCTTACGACAGATTTGCGCCCGCGTCGGCGCCATGATGCACTGTGCGGCAGTGACTGTGCTCATTGTGTTCGTCACTGTGCACCCCGGAAACGCTGCCGCAATCCAGAATACCGGCAGCGAGAAAGGTGATGCGCCTGTGTTCACAAAACCCAGCGAGCTTGAACGGCTGGCGGAACAAGGCGACGCCGATGCGCAGTATCTCTTGGGACGCCGCAGCATGGCGCTTATGGTATTCGATGCGGATAACACCTTGGCAGACCTTGAGTGGTTGGCAAGGGCGGCCAAGCAGAAGCATTTCTACGCCCGCTGTCTGCTTGCTGTTGCCGGCAATAATGAGGCTGCCAAACTTGCCCTGGAAGAGGAACTCAAGGCCAAAAACGCTCAACGGGAAAGCGAGGCCCTGCTGTATCTCGGCATTTTCGCACTCAGCGACAACGACGAAACAGGGGCATTCACCCATTTTGAAAAACTGGCTGGGCAGGGGAGTTCTGACGGTCAGTTTTGGTTGGGTTTTATGTATGCCTACGGGCGCGGCGTTGCCAAAGACGAGCGTAAAGCGGTGGAATACTATCAGAAAGCTGCGCAGCAAAGAAACGCCGAGGCGCAGTTTTGGCTGGGTTTTATGTACGCAAACGGGCGCGGCATCGCCAAAGATGAGCGCAGGGCTGTGGAGTGGTACCAGCAAGCTGCGGAGCAGGGAAACGCCGTTGCCCAGTATAATTTGGGAAGTATATATGCGAACGGGCGCGGCGTCACCAGAGATGAGCGTAAGGCGCTTGAATACTATCAGAAAGCTGCGGAACAGGGGAGCGCCCCTGCTCAGAACAATATGGGCAGTATGTATGCCAACGGGCACGGCGTTGCCAAAGATGAACGCAAGGCCGTGGAATACTACCAAAAAGCTGCGGAACAAGGGAACGCCTCAGCGCAGAATAATTTGGGCAATATGTACGCAAACGGTCGCGGCGTCGCTCAAGACGAGCGCAAGGCCGTGGAATGGTATCAGAAGGCGGCGAAGCTCGGGGACGCAGACGCCCAGTTTGCGTTAGGCGAGAGGTACTTAAGCGGGCGCGGAGTAGCCAAGGACGAACGTAAGGCCGGGGAATGGTTTCTGGAGGCGGCTGAGCAGGGTCACGAACATGCAAAAAAGGCTCTGG
>Ga0082212_10006893_pt1 | contig 15154 bp, 16 predicted proteins | sample TergutNt197P3_FD_71548 | JGI IMG/M metagenome (GOLD analysis project Ga0082212, IMG submission 71548) | Neocapritermes taracua P3 segment gut microbial communities from Petit-Saut dam, French Guiana - Nt197 P3 | ecosystem: Host-associated > Arthropoda: Insects > Digestive system > Gut ...
CAAAGGCGCCGTTCCATTGTACGACAGAATGATGAGCGACGGCAAATTCATTACTTACGGCATTACGTTTGACGTAGGAAAAAGCACTATAAAACCCGAAAGTATGGGCGAAATCAACCGCATTGTTACCTTGCTGACAGAAAATCCCGACCTCAAATTCAGTGTCGAAGGACATACCGACAGCACAGGAAGTGCCGCCTCAAACCAAACATTGAGCGAAGCCCGCAGTCAGGCAGTAGTGGATAAGTTGGTAGAAAACGGAATCGCCGCCAACCGCCTTACCGCCGCCGGCAAAGGACAATCCTCGCCCATAGCCGACAACGGTACAGACGAGGGCAGAGCGAAAAACAGACGTGTGGAGTTTATAAAAATGTAAAACTAATTCAATGGAAAATATCATAAACAGAGTAAAACAGATTTTGGTCAGCCCCAAAACGGAGTGGCAGACCATAGAGGTGGAAAACGCGCCTCACATAAAAGTATTTACGACCTACGTTGTACCGTTAGCAATCATTCCCGCCATAGCCGCCTTTATCGGCTACGGACTGATCGGCTATTCGGTGCTGGGCGTACACGTCAGCAATATGGGCTGGGGATTGCGGCAGGCAATCGTACAGTATATAACAATGCTCGGCGGAACCTATATCACGGCATTTGTGATTGACGCTTTGGCAACCAATTTTGGTGCAAGAAAGGATTTCGACCGCGCCTTTTCGTTGGTGGCTTACGCCTATACACCGATGTTCGTGGCGGGAATATTCTACATTTTGCCCTCGCTCTCGTGGCTGGCTTCACTTGCGGGACTGTATGGCTTGTATCTGCTCTATATTGGCTTGCAACCGATGATGAAAGCCCCTGCCGAAAAACAGACTTCGTATTTTGTTGTCAGTCTGATAGTAACAATAGTGGTAGCCGCAGTCTTATCGGTAGTTTTGTCGGCAATACTGTTACGTGGAACGTACTTTCGATTTTAGAACCGTTATTGGGGAACGAATCAATCCGGCTGTTTTAGTATTTAGGGTTAAACGGGTTGCTTCGCCCCTGCGGTTACAAAGGCAAAAACATTTTATAATTAAACACGTTTATTTATTAACTAATTTATTACTAACTAATTAAATTTCAAAAGATGACAAACATTTTCAGAAAAGCGGCGATTGTAGCAATCGCAATGGTAACAATGAGTATGGCGGCTAACGCACAGGTAAAGGGCGACAAGGCTGCGGGAGCCAACATCGTATTCGGTTCGGGCGACAGTTACAGTAACATCGGTATCGGCGCCAAGTTTCAGTACAACGTAACCGACCCAATTCGTCTGGAAGGCTCGTTTACCTACTTCCTCGAAAAAGACTACGTGAGTATGTGGGATTTAAGCGTAAACGGACACTGGCTTTTTCCTGTTGCCGACCAGATTACGGTCTATCCTTTGGCAGGCTTGAGTATTTTAGGCAGTAAGGTCAATTTCGGCGGACTGGCAAGCGCTTCCAACAGCGAGTTGGGCGTTAATCTCGGCGGCGGTATCGACTACAAACTGAACAGCAAAACAATCCTCAATGCCGAATTGAAGTACAAAGCCGGCGACCATTGGAACAGGCTGTTACTCTCGGCAGGTGTAGCCTTTTTGTTTTAGCCGATACAGTCAGTAACACTTTTTTCACGAAAAGCCTTCTTTGGATATATTTCCAAGGGAGGCTTTTTTTTCTTATAAAATATTTAATAATCAAATAATTACTATTTCTAAAAACATTCAGAATGAAACAGTTAACAGACACACGTTTTTTCTTTTTGCTTAAAAAGAACGGAAACGATATGTCGGCATTGGAACAGGAATACGATAATTTTGCCACCCTTTTACTTGAAAAGGGCAACACCTCTACCGACAGAATGACACACCACAACACACTCGTTTATACCCGCTTAAAATTTTCAAATTTAGCAGAGGTATCGGAAAATAAATAATCTGATTTATGTTGAAAAAGCCATTCAACTTATTGAAATGCAGATTAGATGGGTGGAACAGTTGATTTTATCGGAACAGAATGCCCCGACTTGTCCGTACAGTAAGAAATTGCAAAATCAGACTAAACTGAAATGGGCAGGAACACAAATGGAGTTTGTCGAACTTGTTTATGCTCTGCACGAGGCAGGCAGTTTTGGCAAAACACCATTGAAAAGCCTGTTTAGCCTTATCGGACAAATGTTCGGCTGCGAAATAACAAACTCCTATCGCCTTTTTTGGAATATTAGAAACCGAAACGGCGATGAACGCACTTTTTTTCTGAACAAATTGCGCAAAATGCTGTCGAAAAAACTTACCCGAATGGATAGCGGGAGTTGGCGTTAATGCAAACCCCTGCCACCACTGTGCAAACCCCTGCCACATTGCCGTAATTCCTTTTTCTGCAAAAAACGTTCATTTACTTTTGCTTTTACGCCGCTATTGGCGAAAATATTAAAATGAAAGTATATGAACGAAAATTTGAAAGACCAAGATGTTTTATTGGTCAAAGAAAAAAAGAGCGATGAACTGAAAGTTGTTAAAGGCATCAACAAAGGTAAGTTAGACACGGTAAGTCCGAAGCCCGAAAATCAGCCCGATTTTATGAAAATTGACAAACACGGCAATGTGCTTGAAAATTTCCTGTCGAACTTTGCGCGACAGTTCAAAAACCCGACTCAATTTCTGTTTTTCAAAGCGCCCGCCGACAAAGCAGAGGAGGCGGCAAGCAATTTGCAGGCGGCATTGAAAAATCCCGAACTGCCCGAAAACAAACAGGTCTTGGACACGCACAAAGTAGAAATGCCTCAAAAAGAGTATGCAATCAACCCCCGACTTGTAAATTGGGACAGATTTGAGCGTTACGGTATTACACGCGAGGGATTGGAAAAAACAGGCAATATGGATAAACTGCTTGATTATCAAAAAACAGACTTAATGCCTGTGGCTATAAAATTAGACGGAGAAACCCGACCTTCCGATGCGCGTTTTTCATTGCGTAAACAGGAAGACGGCACTTTTTCGCCGAATATTCATCTTATCCGCCACAAACCCGAATTGGAACGTCCTTATTTCGGCGTAAAATTTACCGAAGAAGACAAACGGAATTTACTGAAAACGGGGAATTTGGGGCGCATTGTGGAAGCCGAATTTAAGCAGGGCGAAAAAACGCCCATTCTGTTGTCGTTAGACAAACTGACCAACGAATTGGTCGCTTTCCGCAAAGAGTGGCTGAAAGTTCCAGATACTTACAAAGGCGCTACATTGAACGAAGAACAAAAACAGAAATTAGGCGAAGGCAAAGCGGTATATATTGAGGGTATGACCGCAAAAAACGGCAAGCCGCTTGACCGCGAAGTACAGTTCAATGCCGACAAACGCTATTTTGAACTGATTTTTGACAACGATAAAAAACAATCTCAAACAAAAGGCGTTCGTATCAATGATAATTTACTCGGTGCAAAGTTGACCGATGAGCAGCAGAATAAATTGAAAGCAGGACAAACCGTTTATGTGTCGGGAATGAAAAATGACAAAGGGGAAGATTTCAAAGCATACGTCAAGGTAAATACAGCGGAAAACAAGTTGGATTTTTTTAAGTGGAATCCCGACAAGGCGAAAAAGCAGGGTGCGGAAGTTGCGCCCGACAATGCGCATAAAACACAGGTAGCCGTCAATTCCGAAGGCAAAACCAACGAGGCAACAAAAGATATGAAAGAGCCTTTGAAACAGGGGCAAACGCAACCTGACGAAAAACAGGCGGAAAAACAAGCCGCCAAGCAGGAACAAAAACCCAAAGGAAAAAAAATTAAAATGTAATTATCCACCACTATAATCCAGTCAATATGAATACAGCCATTATAGCAGAAAAACCGAGCGTAGCCCGCGAAATCGCGGCTATTGTCGGTGCAGCGCACAGGGAAGACGGCTTTTTATCGGGCAATAATTATATGGTAACTTACGCCTTTGGGCATCTGGTACAGTTGGCATATCCCGAAGATTACGGATTTACGGGATTTGTAAAAGACAATTTGCCCATTATCCCGCAGGAATTTATCCTCAAACCGCGACAGGTACGCGAGGGCAAGGAGTATAAAGCCGATGCAGGTGCATTGAAACAGTTGAAAGTGATTAAGCACGTTTTCGACAGTTGCGACAAAATAATAGTCGCTACCGATGCGGGGCGTGAAGGAGAACTAATTTTTAGATTTATCTACTCCTATCTGAATTGTAAAAAACCTTTTGTTCGCCTGTGGATTAGCAGTTTAACGGACAAAGCGATTAAAGAGGGCTTGCAGCATTTGAAAAACGGAAATGAATACGACAACCTCTATTTTGCGGCAAAATCGCGCAGTGAAGCCGATTGGCTCGTTGGGATTAATGCAAGTCAGGCGTTGAGCATCGCGGCAGGACGTGGTGTGTTTTCGCTCGGCAGGGTGCAAACACCCACGTTGGCAATGATTTGCAAACGATTTTTGGAAAACAGCAACTTTGTTTCTACACCCTTTTGGCAAATCCGCGTTCAAACAGAGAAGTCGAATATTCTGTTTTCGGCAGTTAGTCGTGAAAAATACGAACAAAAAGAAACGGCAAATATTATCTTTCAGAAATTACAGGGAAACAGTTTGCAGGTACAGTCCGTTGAAACCAAAACGGTCAATCAAGAATCACCACTTTTGTACGACCTGACAACACTGCAAAAAGAGGCAAACAGCAAATACGGATTTTCGGCAGATAAAACGCTTTCCATTGCGCAAAAACTGTATGAAACAAAACTGATTACCTATCCCCGCACAGGTAGCCGTTACATTTCCGCCGATGTTTTTGATGAAATACCGGAACTCATCAACAGTTTGAAAAAACACCCGCGTTTCGGTTCGTATGCAGGGACAATGGATAGTTCTGTCCTCAATATCCGCTCGGTTGATGACAAAAAAGTAACCGACCATCACGCACTTTTGATTACCGAAAACGCACCCAAAGAGTTGGCAAACGATGAGCAAACAATTTATGAAATGGTGGCAGGTCGAATGTTGGAAGCCTTTTCAAAAAAATGTATCAAAGACGTAACGACAGTCGTTTTATCCTGCGCCGATACGTTTTTCGAGGCAAAAGGCTCTACTGTGAAACAAGCAGGTTGGCGGGCAGTTTTTGGCGAGAAAGAAGAAACGGACGAAGACGGCAGTTTACCAGAAATCTTACAAGGCGAAACGCTGCCAATTCTGCAATCCGAACTGTTGGAAAAACAGACAAAACCCAAACCGATGCACACGGAAGCCTCGCTTTTGGGCGCAATGGAATCAGCAGGTAAGAATATCGAAAATGAAGCAGAACGTGAAGCGATGAAGGAAAGCGGTATCGGAACACCTGCCACCCGAGCCGCCATTATCGAAACGCTGTTTGTCCGCGACTATATTAAAAGAGAAGCAGGTAAGAATATCGAAAATGAAGCAGAACGTGAAGCGATGAAGGAAAGCGGTATCGGAACACCTGCCACCCGAGCCGCCATTATCGAAACGCTGTTTGTCCGCGACTATATTAAAAGAGAAAAGAAATCGTTAATCCCGACCGAAAAAGGATTAACTGTTTATGAAACTGTTAAAGACAAACAGATTGCTGATGTGGCGCTCACAGGGAATTGGGAAAACACTTTGGCGAAAATTGAACGCGGCGAAACCTTTCCTGACACATTTCGGCAGGCGATTGAAATTTACACACGGCAAATCACAGCGGAACTGTTGGAAACGAAAATTGAAACCTCGGATAGTAACACGCCGGTCTGTCCCAAATGCAAAACCGCAAAAGTTCGCATCTATCCCAAAGTAGCAAAGTGTTCTGATGAAACTTGCGGGTTGGTCGTTTTCCGAAACAAAGGCGAAAACCGGTTATCCGATTCGCAAATAACGGAGTTGCTGACCAAAGGCAAAACAGCAGTCATAAAAGGTTTTAAAAACAAGGAAAACAAGCCGTTTGATGCGGGGCTGAAATTCGATGAAGACTATAAAGTTGTGTATGAATTTTCCGAAAAAAAGGCTTATAAAAGGAAAAAACCGTAACTTTACCGCTGAAATTCATTGTCATAACGGTTTTTGCTGTTTTGAACATTGGATTTTAGTGGTGGCTCTGCCGTAAGAGGGATACTTCGGCAGAGCCTGTTTTTTTACTGTACCTGTAAATAAAGGTTTGTGTCGTTGCAGTTATTTGAGTATCTTTGCAGTTGGAAAAACATTACAAGCAAGTTATTATATGCAACAGGATAAAACAGATTGGCGCAAATATATGGCAATGGCGATTGAGGTAATGAATAAATCTATTCAAGAGCCGCGCGGTGATAAGGTAAGCCCGAAAGTTGGGGCTTTGCTTATTAAGCCTGACGGTGCGATTGAAACTGCGTTTCGGGGTGAACTGCGGCAAGGCGACCACGCCGAATTTACACTGTTGGAAAGGAAAAACCGTTCTATTCCGTTAGGCGGTTCTATCCTGTTTGCAACATTAGAGCCTTGCGCTCCGGGTGCAAGAAAACACCCTAAACTAAGTTGTGCTGAACGCATTGTTAATGCACGGATTGAAAAGGTCTGGATTGGAATTGAAGACCCCGACCCTGCTGTTGATAGAAAGGGCATAAAATATCTGATTGACAATGGTGTAGAAGTAGAAATGTTTGATGCCGATTTTCAGAAAATCATACGCGAAGCAAACAAGCAGTTTATCAAAGAAGCCGAAGAAAGGGCTAAAAAAGTTCAAACGGATAAACCGGCTATTGTCCTTTCACAAAAGGAAAAAGTTGTGCCAAATGCCGTTTGGGACGATTTGTCGCTTACAGATATTGAACGGTTTATCCAAATGGCAAAATTGAATGTCGCCGCAAATTCGTCGGAATTTAACCGCATCTTTGCACAACTCGGATTGCTTGAAGAAAAAGATAACAAATTTAATCCCACAGGTTTGGGTTTGCTACTATTCGGCAAACGACCACAACTTCAATATCCAAATGCGCTCATTCGGGCAACTTACAAAACGGCAGGTAGAAGCGAAGAAATTTATACGGCAGAAGGGGCTTTAGTAAATCAGGCAAATGATATAATCGGTTGGTACGAAAACCATATCGGCAAGCAAATAGACCGTTCCGAAGCGCAAAGAAAAACGGTTTACGACTATCCGCAAGATGTTATCCGAGAGAGTTTAATCAATTCTATTGTCCATCGCGACTATGATATTGAGGGGTCGCCTATTTATTTTGAAATAAATGATGCTGCCATCGTTATTAAGAGTCCCGGATTGCCTGTTGAGCCGTTGAAATTAGAACAGATACAGAATTTCAATGCGCCTTCTTTAAGCCGTAATCCGAAAATTATGTATGTTTTTGAACAAATGAATATGGTAGAACAGCGCGGTTTGGGTTTCAAAACCATTAACGAACTGCCGATAAAATACAATTTACCTTTACCTGTTGTTACGTTTGATAATCCCTATATTGTTTTCACATTCCCTCGCACAATGGATTCTTTGAAAGAGGTTGCCGGAAACGATGCTCTCAAAGAACTCAATGCCGACGAGTTGCGCGGATATGAATATATTCGTCTTGTAAAAAAAACAACTCGAAAAAAGTATGAAACTCAATTCGGGTATGATACGAAGAAGGCAGGAAGACATTTAGCAAAAATGACAGAACTTGGGCTGATTAGTAAAAAGGGAAAAAGTTCGGATACATATTACGAACTGTAATTTTATCAAGACATTTCTCTGGACATTTCTTTGGACACAATGTCCAGAGATTTTATTAAAATTCCATTTATTCTACCCGCTTGCGACGTATTGAGTGTCGATGTGTAGTGAGAAACACTTTATCCCTCTTTCTTTATCAAATGTTTCAAATTCTCATCTTCTGAAATTCTTTTTAACTCTGCTGCCACAATCTGTTTCACGTCCATTTTGATTTGGTTGTAATTGCGTTCAATTTCTGTTTGCATCGTGTCGTTGCCCTCGCTGTCCATAAAATTCAAAATTTCGGGGATTGGCTCGTAATTTTTTGTTTCGCGGGCAACGGCGGCATTATCAACCACTATTTCGGCGTGAAAAATCTTTTGCTCGATACGTTCATCAAAATTGTCGCTGACTGCACCGACAAACATTCCCTGTGTTAAGTTTGAAATCTTACTTGCAGGAATAAGACTGTCCAACTGCGTGGAAATGGACGTTGATTTGTCCTGCCGATTGATAGTCATACTTTGGCGTTTTTGCAGCACTTTCCCGAAACGCTCCGAGAGGTTTTTAGCCGATTCGCCGACTACCTGACCGCTAAAAATGTTTCCTACGGTGTTCATCACAACGGCGGCTTCCTTGTCGCCATAATCACGTTTTAACTGCGAAAAATCCTGAAAACCCAAACAGACGGCGACTTTGTTGCTTCGGGCGGTGGCTATCAAATTGTCAAGTCCTCGAAAATAAATTGTCGGCAACTCGTCAATAATGACAGCGGATTTAAGTTGTCCTTTCTTGTTTATTAGTTTCACAATACGGCTGTTATACAATCCCAAAGCCGCCGAATAGATATTTTGACGGTCTGGATTGTTGCCGACACAAAGGATTTTCGGCTCGGCGGGATTATTGATGTCCAGAGTAAAATCATCGCCGGTCATAACCCAATAGAGTTGCGGACTAATCATTCTTGATAACGGTATTTTTGCGCTCGCAATCTGTCCCTGCAATTGGTCTTGCGCCCCGCCTTCCCAAGCGTCCATAAAGGGCGAAAGGTAGTTTTCCAACTGCGGATAAGAGGTTAAAACAGGAAAAATATCAACATACTTTTGATTCAAAAATTCAATAGCGTGTGGAAAGGTACAGTATTTGCCGTTTTCATAGATTTTCAGATACCAGATGATTGCTGCCAAAAGTATTATCGGCGATTCGACAAAAAAGTCGCCCTGCTTCTGTATCCACGTTTTATTGAGGTTAAGCATTATGGTATAGGCGCTTTCGTAAGCATCGGAAATATCCGTCATAAATTCGGGCGCAATGGGATTGCAGCGATGCGACTTTTTAGGATTATCAAAATTAATAACATAAAACTGTGGTGCAACATCGTATTTATCAAGGTTTTTCATCAGTGTATTGTAGGCTATTACCGACAAATCATCAAACTTAAAATCATATATATACATTGAAAAACCTTTTTGTATTTGTTGTTTGATGTAACTGTTCACGATAGCGTATGATTTTCCCGAACCCGGTGTTCCGAGTACAATAGAGGCGCGGAACGGATTAACAACATTTATCCAACCTTTATTCCACTTTTTGCGGTAGAAAAAGCGGGTCGGCAAATTGACGGAATACTCGTTTTCCATCAGCCGTGTTTCCTGCATAAAACTTTCGTTTTCGAGATTGAAAACATCGTCCATCAGGTTGTTTTTTAACAGACGGCTTATCCACACTCCCGCCATTAAAAGCAGGATATAGCCCACTGTGAATGTGAAAATGTAAAACACTGTGTTGGCTATTAATGGCAGTGGTAAATACAGCAACCACCAATTCAGAAAAAGGAGGATAAAACCGAAAAACAGACACAAACAGATATTGTGCCATTTGATTTTTTCTTCTTTTACTCCCTTTGTTCCAAGACACGACAGGGCTAAAAAGACAACGGCAAAGATTTTCGTCCAAAGAATTGATGAAAACAGTCCGGTAGTCTTTTGAAAATTCATCAAAATATTATCGACCACGCCAATATTGATACCCAAATCTGCAATGCTTTGGTAACAAAACCAATAAACGTTTATCACACAAAACAAAATACTTATGGCTCGCATAAACTCCATTGTTTTTGCCAAGCCTCTTAAATCATCTTCCTGTTGCATACTTTTTTAATTATGAATTATATATGTCTTTGTTTTCTCTTTTTCTTTTTCATACGGCGGGTAAGGTTTTGTTCTTCAATCTCATCACCTATTGAACTGTCGGGGGTAAAAAGGTCAAAAATTCCGCCAAAGTTGGAATTTTCGTCAAACTCTTTATCTGTTTTTTGGAACGGCTCAAAAATCTGTTTTTCGTCCGGTTTGAAAGCAGTTTTTCCGCTGAACAGGTCGTTAAAAAAATTTGCAGAAAACTCTTTTCCCAATCGCGAGCCGTTGAAAACACATTTTTGTTCGTGGTCAATAAATGTAGCGCCGTAAATTCTGCCCTGTTCGTTTGTGCGGAACAATACGAAAATACCCTGTTTTTCCAATGCCTTTTCAAAGTCCTGACGGTTTAAGCAACTGCGCATAGCGGTTGCGATAACTGTTTTGTACCGCTCTTTTACTGTTTTGTTTTTGAAAAATTCCGCCGATTTTTCTATGCGTTTTTCCAATGCCTCAATGCCGACCGATTTACCAAAAAGCGAGGACTTAAAATGCGTTCCAACTTTCTCACCTTTTTCGTTCAATACGGAATAAACCAGTCCTTTGTACCGGTTTCCTTTGGCTTCGCCTCGAACTTCTTCCATATCAACATTATATATGGAAAGGACGGCTTTGTATTCTTTTATACTTTGGAAATGATAATCCCGCACAATACTGCGAATTACATTTGCTATTTGATGTTTCACATCGCCTGTGGAAAAATCCACTTTTTTAAGCGGCAAACCTGCCTCACGCTGTTTTTGGTCGGCGTGTTCAAGTCCGTATTTGTTTTCCAACTCGCGACAAATATCCATTGAACGCCTGTGTTCAAAATTATGGTCAATCTTTCGTCCGTCCCTGCCCACCCTCAACGATACGATATGAATGTGGCGGCGTTCTATATCTTCGTGCTTATACACGATAAAAGGCTGCTCGCCGTAACCCATTTTCTGCATATATTCCTGTGCAATTTCCGACAGTTGTTCGTCCGTTAGTTTGTCCTTTGGGTCGGGATTGATGGAGATATGCAATATCGGTTTTTCGGTGCGTTTATTTGCCAAAAGATATGGCTCAAAAGACTGCAAACAGGTGTGTATATCGAAATTTCCGTCTTTATTTTCAATCATATTTTGGGCAAAAATAATTTTTGCGTGGTCTTCATCAACCTTGATTTGGTTGTATGAAAGTGCGCCGTAAAGGTTATTGCTCGAACCTATTTTTGCAACCATTTTTTTGTATTGAGGGTTATACTTTTAGATATTTCTGTTCAAATTCGGCTGTTAAGTCCATAACTTGCTTATGTATTTCTATCAATTTCCGCGTTGCGTTTTCCAACTTATAGAGAAAAGCAAGGGCTTTTTTCTCGGTAAAAGTTGTTTTCAATGCCTTTGTAACCTGATTATAATTCACGCCGATTGCGCGGAACTGCGAATGAAAAGTGGTCAAACGCATATAATAATCCATTGCCTCTCTGTCTATTTTAACCACTTTCAGTTGCCTGTTAAAGATGCAGTAAGTAATAAAACGCGACTTGTCCGTTAAGCCTGTTTCATCAAACAGGGCGAGGAAGCGGGCATTATCCGCATCGTTCAGTTTGAACGAATACTTATTCCTGCAAGGGTCGGCTTTGGACGGTCGCCCGCCTTTGTTGCAGTGTTTCTTTTCTGTTTCCATTTTATAATTATGATGATTTAATCCTGAAAAAAAATAACGACTTCGGAGTTATTTTACCCCGACAGGGGCAAGTGATTTTGGTCGTCCGAAAAGGTTTCGGGAGTACCAAAATACAACTTGCAATTTGCAGGTGCAAATAAAATTCCGCTCTCGGCGGAATTGTGTGTTAGTCCTTTCTTCCTTTTCCCTTTTCAGCATTTTTAAAACCTTATTTTTATGTTAAATGAATGTTATTTAAATGTTAATATAAAATAACGGTACAAAGTTAAGGGGGCATTTTGAGAAAGTTTACAAGGTAAGGGTGGCAAACCACTGCCACTGCTGTGCAAACCCCTGCCACCTTGCGAAAGGTTGAAAAAATCGCGGATTTTTCTATATTTCTTTGTGGTCGTAAAACAATCAGCCATACAGTTGGCTCATTGTATAAAAGCAGATAAATATGATTGTAAATATAGATAACAGGACAGCGATAAAGTTGTATCTGGAATTGACAACGTGGTCGGACAAACGGTTGTACGTTGTAACGGACAAACGTATTGTCGGCTGTACGTACAGCCGCAGGCACAACCGAAAAATCAATTGGCTGACTGTATGACGACACAGGCAAAGATATGGATAATTAACGGCTTCATCAGCCATAAGTATAACTGACTAAATAATTTTTAAGATGGAAAAAGAAACATTATTTATCTCTTTCGCAACTCAAAAGGGCGGAATGGGAAAAACAGCGCTGACTGTCCTGTCGGCAAGTTATCTTCACTATGTCAAGGGCTATAACGTAGCCGTAATTGACTGCGACTATCCGCAACACAGCATTGCGGAAATGCGTGAGCGCGATGTGGAACAGGTTAAAAATGACCTGCATTACAAACAGTTGGCTTATTTTCAGTTCAAAAGTCTGCAAAAGAAAGCATATCAGGTAGAAGAATCCAACGCTGCCGATGCGGTTCGTGTAGCCAATCGTTTACAGGCGGAAAACGATTTGGATTTTATCTTCTTCGACCTGCCCGGAACACTGAATACCAAAGGTGTTATCACAACGCTTGCGATGCTGGACTATGTATTTATCCCTGTGAGCGCCGACCGCGTAGTGTTGGAAAGTTCTCTGCAATTTGCAACCATAATCCGCGACAATCTTATTACCACCGGAAAAAGCAATATCAAGGATATGCGACTGATTTGGAATATGGTGGACGGACGTGAACGGACAGAACTGTACAACGCTTATGATGGCGCTATTCAAGAATTGGGTTTGCAAACAATGCAGACTGTTATCCCCGATACAAAGCGTTTCCGTCGAGAGATGAACGAATTGCATCGTGCCGTGTTCCGTTCAACACTTTTTCCTGTGGATAAAACCCTTGTAAAGAATAGTAATATAAGCGAGTTGGCAGATGAAATTTGTATAATAGCAAAAAAATAAAGTTATGGCAAGAAACAAATTCAATCCCGATGATATTGACGAGAGTTTTGTCATCGCCTCCGTCAAAAAAGACAAGTCTTCCATTCCCGAAAATCCCGAAAGGTTGCTTACTCCCTCTACCACAAAATCTGTGAGGCAAGCCGAACAAGTGGCGAAAGAAACAGGTATGCCCTTGCTGCCGGAACAACCCAAAGAGGAAAGCAGGCGGAAACGGAAAACGCAGGATTACGAAAGCCTGTTCATCCGCGAATCAGGCGTTACGGCTCGTTTGGGCAAAACCGTTTATATTCGCAAAGAGTTCCACGACCGGATACTGAAAATCATTCAAGTTGTAGGCGGCAACGAAGTATCCCTGTTCAGTTATATCGACAATGTGCTGGCGCACCACTTCGACAACTTTCAGGAAGATATTTCGCAGGCGTATAGGCAAAGTGTCAGTAACGATATATTTTAGAAACAGTTATGAAAAATCTTGTTCTCATCATTATGCTTGTCGCCCTCTATCTGCTGTACCGTATTGCTTATCCAAAGCAAGCGAATGCAGCAAAGGGCGGCGGTGTTCCCGAAAAAGAAGAAAAACCTGCCCGCAGTGTGATGGGCAAAAGCCGTTTTGTCCTGCCCGACCGAAGCAAACCCCTGCAAACCCCTGCCACCCAAATGGATATTGAAAAAAACGAAGAAAAATCGTATATTTTTGCAGCCGAAACCGAAAAACAGCCATCGGCGGAAATTCCTGCCGAACAGTTGGACGAGGCTTTCGACGAGGGCAACCCTCGCATAATGAGTATCCCGCTTGCCGATGACGAAGACAGCGACACGAATTTTGAAGCGGAAGAACTTGGCGGGGCAGAGGAACAGGTGGCGATGTATGCGGACGGTTGCGATTTTGACGACCTGCAAACAGTAGCACAAGCCGTCAGGGAACAGAGCGAAACGGTCAGTGAGCAAACAGGAAAAACGCTTGTCGCGTTGGAACACACCGAACTGCTTGCACTGCTTGCGGGAGGCGAAGACGGCAAAGTGAATTGGATTAAGATGGTCATTGACCGCCATATCCAAAATACGATGCCCGAAAAGGAAACGGAAGTTTCCGATAATAAGGATTACGGCAATTTTGAAATAGCCGATTTTTTATAAGTTAAACAGTTAAAACAGCAAAAATGAAAAAGACAGATTATGGGTAGCGTTCCCGAAAACGTAAAAACAAGGCTCTCACAGGCAGAGCCGCCACTAAAATTCAAATAAAAACAGTATCAATCGTCGTGAAAGCTATCCCCTTTCGCGACACAATTTCAAAACAGTATGACAAAAAAGAGTTTTTTAAAATTTTTCTATTCAGCGTTTACAGTTTTTCTAACGGTTGCAAGTGCAATGGCACAGGGTAACGGTGTCGGCGGCATAACCGAAGCCACGCAAATGGTAACATCGTATTTCGACCCCGCAACAAAATTGATTTACGCCATTGGTGCAGTCGTAGGACTTATTGGTGGTGTAAAAGTGTACAGCAAGTTTGTGTGACATGAAGTTGTGTAAGTAATTGTATAACAGCGGTTATACCCATTATTCCGTTAATGGTAGCCTAAGGACAGATGCACTGTTAGTAATAATTTTGTATTAAGCTGTCCCGACAAGGTAGCCCTTCCGAAAGGAAAAGAATGAAGCGTGAGTGAAATTCAATGGTCGTTAGTATCATACGACGCGGGGAGCTTGGCTGAATGGTATGGTAAACATATGTGAACTGCGAATAAACATCGTAAAGTATAACAAGCCAAAGATACTGAAAGGCTTGAACCAAAAGGTAAGCAGCCGGATAATCTCTTGAATTTTGGGGTTACACGGACATAAGCGCTGCCGGTGAAATAGCAGTACCTAACCCATTCTTTGTTACTTACACAGAACATGGTAAGCCCGTATCTCTCCCTGTAAAAGGGAAAGCAAGCCGCAAGGCAAGCTGATAGTGGTGCGGGTATAGGAAAGTGGAAAAAGCGAATGCCGCTGTGTAATGGAGCGGATAGGAGTTGAAACATCACTCTACGCGAAAGCGGGCAGACTTCCACGTGGTGATTCTTTACAAGAAACTTTTAGAATTTTTTAAAGCAGAAAAGCAAATGAACGACATTAAAACATCGTGTGCATCGGCTCACAAAACGACTTGCGCTTGGAACAATATTGATTGGGACAGGTGTA
>Ga0082212_10006894_pt1 | contig 15151 bp, 10 predicted proteins | sample TergutNt197P3_FD_71548 | JGI IMG/M metagenome (GOLD analysis project Ga0082212, IMG submission 71548) | Neocapritermes taracua P3 segment gut microbial communities from Petit-Saut dam, French Guiana - Nt197 P3 | ecosystem: Host-associated > Arthropoda: Insects > Digestive system > Gut ...
TGGCCGGAGGCAGCGTTCTGATCGGATAGGAGAATGCTTATGGCTCAATCTTATGAAAACGAAGAGAAAATCGGCATGGCCTTTCCCTTACGGCTACCGGGGGAAAAGGGGCCCATTTTGGCTTGCGGCTACGAGGAGCATATCAAACAATCTCTTATCGCCTTGCTTTTAACGCAGCGGGGTGAACGCGTTATGCGCCCGGAGTATGGCAGCGGCCTTAACGACTATTTATTTGAGGGGATCAATACCACTATCACCTCATTGATAAAATACGAGATAGAAACAACTGTCAAGTATTTTGAGCCCCGGGTCGAGCTGCTTGATGTAAGAGTAGAAAGCAATGCCCGCGAACCGGGGGTATTGCGGCTGGAATTGAGCTATATCATCAACTCAAGCGGCGCTATGGATCAGGTCGCCTTTAGTATCAACGAGAATAGGGGGTGAAAAAATGGCTTTACACCCGCCTTTGATGGATGACCGCAGCTTTGGGGATATCCAGACCGAATTACGGGATAGCGCGAAGCTTCATATCCCCAGCTGGCAGCCAGGGGATGAAGCCGATCCCGGCGTAATGCTGCAGCATACATTTGGCAGGCTGATGGAGATCATCATCGAGCGCCTGAACCGGGCGCCCGAAAAGCATTTATTAGCCTTTTTAGATTCCATGGGCGTCAGCCCCTTGCCACCCGTTCCCGCCCAAACGGCCCTGGTCTTCGCCTTAAAGAAAAACGCGCCACCGGTTATGGCGCCCCGCGGTACGGCTGTAGCGGCCACACTGAAAGATGGCGGGCCGCCCCCGGTATTTGAGACAATAGAAGACCTTACGGTGTTGCCGGCGGCGATCCCCTGCGCCTATACCTGCGAACCGGGATCAGACCGCTACGGCGATTATACAGACTGCTTAAACGGCGCGGGCTTTACCCCTTTTAGCGGCGACCGCCTGATGGCGGACGCGTATTATTTTATTGACGATACCGCCCTTTCTATTGAAGACCCCAGCGAGATGCATCTTATACTGAGGTTTAAACAGCCGGCCATGGGTTCTGCGCTAAAAATCTTTTTGGAGAATCTTGATTGGTTTTACAGCGAAGGCGACGAATTGCGCAGTTTTGCTCCTGAGTATTCCCTTAACAATACCACAAACTATGCTTCGCTAAAATTGAAAGTTTCCCCTCTGATTGCTCCCACAGCCGCCACTCATCTGGCCGGCGGCTGTGAGCCGGCGGCAGGGCGCTTTCTTAAATGCACGGTCAGAAATAATTATCAGGCTAAAGCCGCGGCGGCTAAGGTAGGTATTATTTCTGCAGATTATGAGGTGATGGGGAAAGAAAGTACGCCGCAGGATATTTTCTTTCAAAACAGCCGGCTCGATGCGGATAATTATTTCTTGCCTTTCGGCGACCGCCCCCAAGAAGGCGACGCGTTTTATATCGGTGTGGATACCTTCTTTAGCAGGCCGGGGGCTACAGTCTACTTAAATATGCGTGTTTCATCCGGTATAGTGGGCCGTAACCGGCGGTGGTGCGAGCTTAAGTGGTACTATTCCGCTGCCGGTGGCTGGCGATCCATAGCTGTTAATGAAAATGACAGTCGTTTTAGCGGAGACTTACTTAGCCTGGTCTTTAAATGCCCTAGCGACGCCGCCCCGCGCAAAGTAGGCGGGGTAAACACAATTTGGCTGCGCGCCGTATTGCCGAGCGGCAATTATGGCTGTGCGGCCAAGTATATCCTGAAAGACAATATTTATATGCTTAAAGACGGTACGGGTGAGTTTTTTTACCCGACGGTTAAATCGATCCGCCTGCAAACCAAGTATGCGGCGATGCAAGATAAGCTCCTGGCTACCTGCCGGGCTTACCGGCAAAGAGGGCATGTTTATACGCCGCTCGGCGAAGACGATCTGCCGCTTGACATCTGCTACCCCGAGTTCAGAGACTGCTACTTCTACTTGGGTTTCGACAGCCTTATCCCACACCTGCCCGTATCCCTCTATGTGGACGCCGAACCCGCAGTAGTTGCGGGATCTTTGCCCGCCGGTTCCTCGCCGGTTTGGGAAATATTGACTACAGACGGTTGGCAGACCGTCTATGTGAGGGACGATACGGCAGGGTTGGCCCGTTCGGGTATGGCGCGTTTTTCTATCCCCGCCGAAGCGCTCTGCGACACCTTGTTTGATAATACGGCCCGCTATTGGATACGGCTTTCCCGAGGCGGCAACAGCCGCCTGAAAGGTATATACCTAAACGCGGTCACCGCCCAACAAACCACCACCGTGCCCCGGGAAGCCCTTGGTTTCTCCAACGGCAGCGCTCATCAGCGCTTTAACCTGCGCGGCTTGCCTGTCCTTATGGGGCAGCGGGTGTGGGTGAGGGAAGCCGAAGCCCCCACCGCCGCCGAGTTATCGGATACCGCGGTAGAAGAACGGCAAAACCCCGTTACCCTCGAGCGGGAGTATTGGGTGTTATGGCAGGAACAAAACGGTTTCGGCGCCTCTCAGGCCAGCAGCAGGCATTATACTCTGTATCGTGAAAGCGGGGAATTGCGTTTTGGCGACGGCGCGCTGGGCATGATACCCGAAAAAGGCGCGGCCATAGCCGTGGAATACCGCTATGGCGGGGGCGAGCGAGGCAATTTGCCTGCCGGCTGTATCACAAAGCCTTCCGTTAATCTGATGAATATAGCGCAGGTTTACAATCCCCTTCCCGCCACAGGCGGCGCCGGTCTGGAAGGGTTGCCCAGTATACTGGATCGTGGTCCGATGACTCTGCGCCACCGCGGTCGGGGCGTAACAGCTTTGGATTTACAATGGCTGGTCAAGGAGGCGGCGGGGGATGCCCTGGACCGGATCAAGTGCCTGAGTGGCGAGGATGGTCAAGCCTTTACCTTGATGCTGCTTCCCGCGGTGGAAGGTTTACGTCCCCTGCCGGACGGCGCCTTGGCGGCTCAGGTACAAGAATATCTGGCCGAGAGAACTCCCGCGGCTATTGGCGGCCATAGCTTCGGCATCATCGGCCCGCGCTATATTACGGTCGGGGTATCGTTTACCGTGATTCCCGCCAATCCTTTAGAAAGTAACCAGGTACGGGAGCGCGCTATCCAACGTATTCATGATTTCCTCCATCCCCGGAAAGGGGGCACGGAGGGAGAGGGCTGGCCTTTCGGACGCAATGTTTATCTTTCCGAAATTTGCGCTGTCTTGGAAGGGGTGGCGGGGGTCGACCGGGCGCTGGCCGCCACGGTTTCGCTCTATCCGGCTGCGTTGCAGCGCGAAGTAAAACTTATGGAATCCGCTACCCGGCTTGAAGTGAATTATCCTCCGAATAGTTTGCTCTCTGTCTGCGACGAAGCGGGCCGAATCACCGGCCAGTGGCTACTGGCCGAGGCGATAGTAAGCCAAGTATTACCGAACACTATCCGCGTCAGCGGCTTGCGCGAGGGAGATCAGCTACATATAACCTATCCGTTTGTTACTAATTCGGCCAATAGCTCCCTGATCGATTTCCCGGCCGGCAGCCCGGTGCGCCTGCCCGACGGCTCCACCTCCCGTCTTAAAGAGAACCTGCCTAAAGGAGGGCAGTTTACCACAAAAATGCTAAGAGACGCTCCCCAGATCGCGGCGGGAGATGTGATCACTCTGATACATCCGGATACTTTACAGGTGGAGCATCTATGCGATAACGCGGACGGCGGCTACACCGTCTCAGCCAGCTGTCTTTGTGAAGAAGCCCCGCTGGCTAAGGGCCTGGTTTTGGAATGCGCTAAAAGCAAGGTCAAAGCCGAGCTGCAAGATTTTGAGTGGGAGGGGGATGCGCTGAAACTCCGCTTTTGCGGGCTCGCTTCCGTAACGGGTACGTTTCGGCTTGCCCCGCCGCACAGCCCTGGAGGCGCCGTGCCCCTCAGAATCGTGGCGGCTCAGCCCATCCTCGATACCGTCTACCTCTCCGAACACGAACTCACCACCCCCGGGGAGATTCAGTGTGTAATTCATAATTCATAATGCATAATGCATAATGCATAATGCATAATGCATAATTCATAATGCATAATTCATAATGCATAATTAATACACTCCACAATTCAAGACTCAAAACTCAAGACTCAAGACTCCGATTTTTCCTAAGGGGGGTATTTTATGCCGATAACGACGCCGGATTTGGACGACCGCAATTACGAGCAGCTATACAGTGAAGCCATGGGCGTGATAACGCGTTATTTTCCGCAATACGCGGGGCTAGGGCCCGCCGACCCGGCTATGGCTTTGGTGGAGTTGTTTTGCTATTATTTTAGCGGCGTATCTTATGATATCAACCGTATAACAGCGGAAACCTATCAAAACTTTGCGGCTCTTTTAGGCATAGAAAAAGTGTATGGGCAAGCGCCGGAAGAGGCGCTCCGCTTGGCCTTGGCCTCACTGTCCACAATCGGGCGCGCTATTACTGCCGAGGATATCGTGACCGTCGTAAAAAGAGCTTCTCAGGATCCTTTAGCCGGATACAGCGAACCGGTAGCCCGGGCCTGTGTGCTTTATGGCGAGCCGGTTTCCGTGTTTGTGGTACAAAAGGGCGCCGCGACAGGAGAGATCAAAAAAGGCCACCAGGAAGATTTGCGCCGCCTCTATAAAACTTTACGGGCTTGCTGCCCTATTGGCGCACGTTTTTTGCTGCGGCACGCGCCCGTGCTAAGTTTTGATGTGGAGACCGAGATCGTCAAACGGCAGGATTCCACGCTTCCCGACAGCAATCTCATAAAAGACGTAAAAGAAGCCCTGACCGGCTTTTTCAACCCGCTAAAAGGCGGCGATATGGGCAGTGGCTGGGAATTTGGCCGCGCCGTGTCGCGCAGCGAGATCTATGGCCTGATAGAGGGCATAGCCGCGGTAGATCATGTTAGTACGCTCCGCATAAAACAATCCTCTCAGTATAATTATTCAGACGCCGACGAACTGCACCCCGCCCCGGGCGGTCTGGTGAATCTAAAGCAGTCTTCTATCACGATACGGTAACCTAACGGAGTAACGCCGGTAATTATAACAAGAATTATATTGTTTTCGCAAAGCGAAAACATTCCACAACTCAACACTCAACACTCAACACTCAACACTTGCGGGCGAAGCCCGCGTCAGCAAGGGAGGTTCGTCATGACAAGGAATATCCGCCCTGTCAACGCCATTAACTTTTTGGACGATTTGCCCGCCTTTTATGCCCGCTATGATGAAGATGATCTGTTCAAAAGCTTTCTTATGCAGCTTGAGGAGGTGTTGGAAGATCTGCGGGCTTCTGTGTGCGGGGACGCACTCACGCTTACCTATAGAGGCCAAGACGAATTTAAGGCAGATGCGGCGCTGGCGGGCTATCAACTGCCGGTGGAGCCCTTCGACGCCGGAAAATTGGGTTATCCTAAAGGGGCGCAGGTGCGGATACCGTATAATCCCGATACCACATTGCTGGCCGAGCCCATAATTGCCGGTAAAGAGGGCCTTAACTTTATTTGCGTCACAAACAAGAAGTATTTGGATGCAAAGTACTTAAAGCCCGGGGATCAGCTGATAGTAAGCTCCGGCAGCGGTATTACGGGGCTGAGTTCTATCAATCAGATGCCGCCGCCCAATTACAGCCACCTGAGCGGCGGCGATAAACTGGCCTATTTGCAGTATCTGGCTTCCTGGGTGGGTCTGCCGCTGCGCGCGGATAAGCTGCTTAGTTGGAACCGCCGTTTCTTGCGGGAGGCCGTGGCGCTGGCCGGCAACCATTCTACGCTGCCCGGCTTGACCAGTATGCTCAAATCCTGGCATCACGAGGAGGTCGCCGCTGCCCAGACGGTGGTCACCGATCTCACCGCGCCGGAAAACGGCGTTAACACCGTTTTTCGCCTGGGAGAAAGCCGCGTCGGCATAGATACGGCGCTGGGAGAGGGGGCAAAAGGCCACTTTCACGTTCATCTTACGGCGGATCCGAATGATGTCTCCATGCGGGATCCCAAAAAGATGATAGCCCTGGAAAACGCGGCCAAGCTCATGCTGGAACTGGAAAAGCCCGCTTATACCGACTATACGCTGCATATCCATTCACGCACCGTGCAGCTGGCGCCGGATTTGGCTATTGCGCCCTATAAACGGGTTATAGACAAGCGGGAGCCTGAATCCGCCCCTGAGGAGGAGCTACTGGTGAAAGATACCAATACCTTTGCGCGCGTCGGCGTAACTACATTGCTCTGGAACGACTGAAAACTGAGGGCTGAAAACTGAGGGCTGAAAACTGAAGACTATTATTGAAGGGGGATATATTGTGGACGGTACAGATTCGGGTTCCAAGAGAACCATCCAGCGCTATTACATGAAGATGAAATATCAGGAGCGGCAGTTCCTGCGCGCTCGCGATTTTCAGGATGAACAGGATTATCATATCCAGAAGCTGAAAGACCATAACCGGACCCTGCACACCCGGGGTGTTTGCGAAGGTTTGGAAGTCACCCGCTCCCCGATAGAGTTTTGTGTCGATGTAAGCCCCGGCACGGCTATCGACGCGGCGGGCAACCCGATTTTGCTGACCGATACAGAGCTGGTAGACCTCAGCAGACACTGCCCGGGGGTGGCAAAGATCATCCTGACCATACGCTACGGCGAAGCCAATGCCTTGGATCAGGAATACAACCTGAACGAAGGCGGTTTTGACGGCTGCACCCGCACCCTGGAAAAGCCGGTATTTGAAGCCTGGCCCTTCACCTCTCCCACCACCGACGCGAATTGCCTGCTGTTGGCAGTGATAACGCGGGAAGCTTCCACAGGCAAAATATTAACCTGCGATTCCCATCCAACCAACCCGCCGCTCCGCTTAATAGCCGGTGTAAAAATGACCGACGTAGGTTCTACGAATCTGACAAACGGAAGCGTCACCACCGCCAAACTCGCAGACGGCGCCGTGACCACTGCCAAAATCGCCGCAGGCGCCGTGATCGCGGATAAGATCGTCAACAGCGCCATAACCGCGGATAAGATCGCCAACAACTCAGTGACCGAGAGCAAGCTCGCCACAGGCGCCGTGAACACTGCCAAACTCGCCGCCGGCGCCGTGACTGCGGATAAAATTGCGAATAGCACTATTACATCTTATAAAATGGCCAATGCCTCGGTCAACGAAGGCGCGATCCAAACCGGCTCCGTGACCGCGACCAAAATCGGCTCCGGCGCTGTAACCGAGGGTAAGATAGCCACCGGGGCTGTGACTAACACAAAAATCGGCGCCAACGCCGTGAACGCAGACAAGCTCGCCACAAACGCTGTGACCGGGGTCAAGATCGCCACCGGGGCTGTGGCCGAGGGTAAGATAGCAAGCGGAGCCGTGACTAACACAAAAATCGGCGCCGCCGCCGTAAACACACCCAAGATCGCCAACAGCGCCGTGACCTTAGAAAAGATGAATTGTTCTTATAGAACTTGGAATGGTACAATTGCTAAGGGGAAAAAAGAGATACTTGTATATGCCAATCCAATAATAGGTACTACTTGCCCACATTTTTTTGATGTTTATACTTATAATACTAATGATGATTTTGGCTGTGTAAAGTGCGAGGAATTCTGTTTATATAAAGGGAACAATAAATTTGAAAAACGACTTAGGATCACTAATGGAAGCGGCAGTACCCTGGAGTATATAGTTAGGCTTTGGACATTGAATTAAGTAAACAGTTAGGAGGCATTAAGATATGTTCACCTATATTATCTGTGAACCCGACGGCAGCATCGTATCTGTTAATAGAAATGAAAATCCACCCAGCGAAAGAGAACTTGAACTCAACACCCCGCCGGGCGGTTTTACCATCGACATCACCGGCCAGGGGGAATTCGACGACATGCGCCTCTTGGATATCCACGACGGCCACACCGTGGATTTAGAGACAAAAAAGCTGGTTAGGAAGTAGGGCGGCTGCCCACAGCGCGCCGCTGTAAACGCAAGCGTCCCAACTACGGATGAGCGTACCCCCATAGGGATTCGCCCGAAGCCGCAACACAAACAAGTACAGCATCCTGTACAGGATGCTGTACTGAATGCTGTGTGGAACATCGATGACGTACAGAATACTGTACAGAATACCGTACGGTATTCTGTACGTAAAAGGAAGGAGGCAGGGTATTAGACCTGTCTCAAAAAATGCGGAACGCTTCCTTTTAGCCGTCGCTAAATCCTCTGCAAGTAAACGATAAAATTTCCGCAAGCAAGCGCTAAATCTCCACCGCCAAGCGATACACTTTTCGCTACTATGCGTCGCCTATTACTGTTTCAGTGTTTGTTTTTAGCTAAGCTCGATTTTGAACGGAATACTCACCTAACGTTGCTTTAGCCTAATTAGCGTTTGGCACACGCCCGCTATTACCTATACTAGCGCAATTCGATTTCGCAGCTTACGGCTCTTTACAGCGTTTAGCGCACGTTACTTACTGATGACGTTTCCTTAGCTGTTCTCATCCACCTTCGCTTCGTCACTCTCACTTACATACAGCGGCTCGGTATGTTATATTATAACACTTTACGGAATGTTTTGTCAATATTTTTTCACCAGGTTTTTATAGGTGGTATACACTGATCATCCACAGACATAGAAGCGCTGGGGTTAGCGATAAGGGTGGCGCGCGTCTATTCAAAAACCACTTTTTCCATGGCCGGAGATTGCCAAACTTTCATCAGTAAGGCGGAAGTTTCGGCGCGGGTAATGGTCTGCTGCGGCTTAAACAGACCGCCTGGGTAACCGTCGATCAGGCTGTTCTTATAAGCGATCAAAACATACTTGCGCAGATTCGGCGAAATGCTTTCCCAATCGTTAAAAACAGCCTTTAATTCGCTTTCATCAACAGCTTGTTCGGAAAGCCCCAATGCTTTTACCAGCGCCACCGCCATATCTTCGCGCACAGCCGCTTGAGAGCCATAAAAATACACATCTCCCTCCGGTGTTTTAAAACCGGTCATATAGCGGCCCACATATTTTATGTACATATAATCCCAGTTATCTCCGCTTACATCAACAAAGAAAGGCTGATCTGTAATTACGCCGGAATAGTCTTGCGTTTTATCGATCTGTAAAGTCAAATACATCATTTTGGCGAACTCAGAACGGGTGACCATGCCGTTGGGCTGGAAATTACCATCGGGGTAGCCTTCGATAATGTTGCGGGCGTACATATCGGTAATATATCCGTTGGCCCAGTTATCTTCCGGTACATCCGGAAATAAATTGCCATCTGCCGCTGTAACAACTAAATCTGTCGTCCATTCCGTATTGGTCTTGTACATTCCGCCGTTGGCAGTTGTATCATCATACCATTCTGTATCAAAGATAGAATGTGTTGGAATGAAAAATTCGTACACATGATCGCTAGTTGTTTCTAGACCATAAAATGTTAAGACCGTCGCGCCGCTTTCCAAAGTGGTGTATGTAAATGTATCGTTTCCGTCCCAAAAATTATTAAAAGTTTGCCTTTCGCCGGTAGTTTTATCGGTTAACGTAAACTCGCAGCCATCGAAAGTGTATCCATCTTTTATAGTTATCGCTAAAGTATCTTCCGATAAGATAATTGAGGTAACAAGCGCGTTTAAAGCGCTATACTGATTTAAAGCGTCTACAAACTCCACATAATATGTGGGGGATTCGCAGATAACGGCGCCTTGTGGTTCGGCGCTTAATTCGATACTGCTTTCGTAGATCACCCATTTAAAGGACAGCGGCTCATTATATATACCCATAGGCGACCCGATGCTCAAGCCAAAATTACCTTCACTATCCGAGTAAGTTATGCCGGGATAAGATATTTCTCTAAAGTTGCCGTTTATAAACGGATATATGTGTAATTGTTTGCTGGCTAAAGCGGAATTCCCTTTTATCGTAATAGGACTAAAACGGTCATTAACCTTTGTGGGGCTATTCTTGTCTTTAGATAATTCCACAAAACCATTTCCATAACTGTCAACAAGGCCAACAGAGAGTATTTTCGCGCCGCTCGAAATACTTTTTCCATCCTCCGAAATTGTAAACAAAAAATCGGCGCCATGTTTCATCATGTTATTAGTGCTTTCGTCTAAGTAATATCTGGTAAAGGAAATAAAATATGTGCCGGTCGAAAACGCTGTGATTTCCGCTAAATCCTGGGTGACGTCGATGACTTTTTCAGAAGTATCAAATTCCAAACGGTAGAATTCTGCGTTGCCAATATTGCCGTAGGCAAGCTCCACGATAGGTTTATCGGGCGTGCTGTGGATCTCGAAACGCAGTTTATCTGTTGTCTTGAAATTTCCCAGCCATTGATCTCCCTGCGCCGTGATCTCCACATTATTGGCGTAAAAACTAAAGCCGGCTTGAGTGTCATCCGCGCTAACGCTAGCGCTTAAAGAAAAGACCAGCATAGTCGCTAAGATCAATATAAAAACTCTTTTCATAATGTTCTCCTTTCAATATTGCTAAGTTATATTAATGATAGCATAAGGCGGGCTATGCCCGCAAGTGTTTTGGTCACTTTCCCCTGTAAAATTGACATATTTGCCGCATAAAATGCAAGGGAAGCGGCTCTATGCTGCAAAACTTGGATGTAAACAGACACGGAAGCTATCCGGTAGTTTTTGATGAAACTATCCATAATTTGCTCCATCTGTTCTTCGGGCAGCCCCAAATGAGTTTCCCTAGGGCTATCAGGTATTTCAAGGAAGGAGCGCGTTACTGTATGAATATTAAGATGATCGTCACCGACCTTGACGGTACGCTGTTACGCCGTGATAAAACAATCAGCGAATATACTGCGTCGGTTTTTTATCGGTGTAGGAAAGCAGATATAAAAATCATCTTTGCTACGGCGCGACCTGTTAGGGCAGTAGGCAAATGGCTTAATATGAACATTCAAAGCGATGCTTGTATTTATCACAACGGCGCAGTAATTAAAATTAGAGACGAGCTATTTCAAAAAACGGGTATTGAACACGATGTTGTAAACAAATTACTCGAAAAAGCAAAACAACTTAGCAACATGAGAATTGCTGCGGAAATCAACGATATGCTTTATGCAAACTTTGATGCTTCAACTGTGTGGCCGGGCGTTGAATACATCATGACTGATTTTTGTGACTTGCCTAAGCTACCTGCAGAAAAAATTATATTCATTACAGCCGACAAAACCGAGATCAGTAAAATAGAGGAATTGTTTAACGAAAACTTGTATTGGGAAATTTCTGAAAACGAAGTTCTTATGGTAATGAATAAAAACGCGCGAAAACGAAATTCGATAAATGATATTGCGAACTATTTTAGTTTAACTCTTAATGAAATAGTCGCTTTCGGCGACGATTACAACGATATTGAAATGCTTCGCTATTGCGGTATCGGAGTCGCGGTCGCCAACGCTATAAATGAAGTTAAAGCCGTCGCCGATTGTGTCTGCGACACCAATGATAATGATGGCGTGGCGAAATGGTTGGAGGAAAATGTGTTATGTAGGTAAACGAAAAGGTGATCGCCTGTGAATATTAAGCTGCCCGCTGAGGTCAAATACATTATCGATACCCTTGAAGCCAATGGCTGCGAGGCATATATAGTAGGCGGTTGTGTGCGAGACTGCCTCTTGTATAAGGAACCGCTGGATTGGGATATCTGTACGCCGTCAGCGCCAAAGCGAACCGGGCAAATATTTGCCCGGCATCATATCATCGAAACCGGCTTAAAGCACGGCACGATAACGCTGGTATTGAACCAAAAGCCGTTTGAAATCACCACTTATCGCACAGACGGCATGTATTCGGATAACCGCCATCCGGATACAGTGGAGTTTGTAACGGATTTACGGGAAGATTTATCCCGCCGGGATTTTACGATCAACGCTCTGGCTTACAGCCCCGAAAGGGGTATAATAGATTATTTCGCCGGCCTCGCCGATCTGCATAACCGTATAATACGTTGCGTTGGAAATCCGGATAAGCGTTTTACGGAAGACGCTTTACGCATAATGCGAGCATTAAGATTTGCTTCTGTGCTGGATTTTACCATTGAGGAAGATACATCCGCTTCTATAATCCGAAATAGGGCTTTGTTGCGTAATATTTCCGTTGAGCGTATTGCCGGCGAGCTGAATAAATTGATTTTAGGCGTAAAGGCGGGCGCTATTCTTTTTGACTATGCCTCTGTTTTAGCAGAAATAATCCCAGAGATAAATAATATTACCGGCTATGCGCAAAACAACCCCCACCATTATTTGGATGTCTGGCAGCATACTATAAAAGCCCTGACTAACGCCCCTCGTGATACAACCTTGCGCCTCGCCCTCTTATTCCATGATATGGGCAAACCCGCATGTTATACGCAGACAGACGGCAGGGGGCATTTTTATGGGCATGCGCAAATCAGTTCGGCTATTGCCGAAGATACCCTGCTGCGCTTGAAGTATGATAATGATACCATAGATACCGTTACACAGCTGGTAGCGTATCAGGATGTTGATATCAAGCCTGTTTGCAGGCAAGTTAAGCGCTGGCTGAACCGCTTGGGCGAGCATAGGCTCAGACAGCTGGCGGAAGTCAAGAGGGCGGACGCCCTGGCGCAGGCCAAACAGTATAGGCGGGAAAGACTTGCTGCGTTGGACGGCCTTGTTTCTTTGATAGACGAAATCATAGAACAGCAACAGTGTTTTTCCTTACAAGACTTGGCTGTAAATGGCAGAGATTTGCTGGCGATCGGGATAGAGGAAGGAACCGGCTTAGGCATGGTATTAAACCGGCTGTTGGCTCTGGTGATCGACGAACAGATCGAGAATACTAAAACGGCCTTGCTGGAGGCGGCAAAAGGTTTTGGTTGCAGCTAATACCGCCATTTTGCGCCTAGCCCAAAATGACGCTATGAAGGCACATTTGCACCCGCTTGACAACGACGTTATTTTTACGTTATTATAGGAATACTATATTCAGAGTGGCAGGGCAGAAATGGATATTGCGAATTGCGAAGGTTCTGCGGGAAAAATACGTAGGGCTGGTGGCTTGATGAGTATGGAAATAGATTTTCTGGTTTAAAAATAACCCGCTCAGGATGTACGGAGGGGCCAGCGGCATTATGTATCAGCAGAATCGAAACAAAATGTTTAATATGTTAAATATTTTATTTAGAAAACTAAATATTTGAAAGAGAGGTCTATGCTAAAAAAACTGCTTTTATATTTTAAAGGCTTCGGCAAATACCTTATTTTAGGGCCTTTATGTGTACTGATCGACGTGGCGGCGGAGCTTTCTATTCCGCTTTTGATGTCGCGTATTGTGGATTACGGCATCGCTAACTTGGATACAGCCTATATCGCCCGCATGGGGCTAGCTATGGTGGCGCTGGCTTTGATCGCCATCGCGGCGGGTTCCGCCAATATGGTGTGTTCGGCCCGCGCGGCCCAGGGCGCGGCCGCCGAGCTCAGGGCGGATCTGTTTGGGCGTATACAGGGCTTTTCCTTCGCCAATATCGACCATTTCAGCACCGCCTCGCTGGTCACGCGCATGACCAATGATGTAAACCAGCTGCAAAACACAGCTATGATGAGCCTGCGCATCTTGATCCGCGCGCCTTTGATGATCGTGTGCGCGCTGGCGGTAGCTATCAGCATCAATGCCCGGCTGGCCTCTATCCTGCTGGTGGTGGCGCCGCTGCTCATCATCACGGTTCTCTTGGTGATGGGCCCGGCTCAGCGCCGCTTCACCCTCATGCAAAAAAGGCTGGATGATCTCAACGCCGATGTGCAGGAAGATCTGATCGGTATCCGCGTGGTCAAATCCTTCGTGCGGGAGGGGCATGAACGGCAAAAATTCGCTCTAGTCAACGACGCTTACCTGGAAGCGGGTCTTAGCGCCATGCGCTTGATGATGCTGGTGATGCCGGTGATGATGCTCTTAATGAACGGCAGCGTGGTGGCGGCTATTTGGTTCGGCGGCGGTATGGTGGGGCGGGGCGTCTTGGGCGCCGGGCTGTTGATGAGCTTTATCAGCTATATCGCGCAGATATTGATGAGCCTGATGATGTTCGCCATGGTCTTGATGATGGCCGGGCGGGCGCGCGCCAGCGGCCGCCGGGTGGTGGAAGTGCTCAGTGCCGAGCCCACCGTAAAAGACGCGGCAACCGCCGCAACGCCTGCTCAACCACAGGGCGGCGTGGAATTTAGCGGCGTCTGCTTTAAGTATCAGGAGGAACAGGCGGAAAACGTGCTCCACGATATCAGCTTTACGGCGGCGCCGGGGCAGATGGTGGCCCTGGTAGGCGGCACGGGCAGCGGCAAAAGCTCCCTGGTGCAATTGATACCGCGCCTTTACGACGTAAGCGCGGGCGCAGTGCTGGTGGGCGGGCGCGATGTGCGGGAATGGCCGCTAAGCGAATTGCGCCGCCACGTGGCTATGGTGTTGCAAACCAGCCGCCTCTTTTCCGGCAGCATCCGGCAAAACCTGCTGTGGGGCAACCAAGCAGCCACAGAAGAGCAACTGCGGCGTGCGGCCCGCATCGCCCAGGCGGAGGAATTCATCCTATCCCTGCCCGACGGCTACGATACGGAGCTGGGCCAAGGCGGGGTCAACCTCTCCGGCGGACAGCAGCAGCGCCTGTGCATAGCCCGCGCTCTTCTAAAACAGCCCGCCGTACTGATCCTGGACGATTCTACCTCCGCCGTGGACAGCGACACCGAAGCCAAGCTGCGCCGGGCCTTTTACGAGGAATTACCCGGAGTTACGGTGCTGATGATAGCCCAGCGCATCTCCTCCGTGGCGGCGGCGGATAAAATACTGGTGCTGCAAGAGGGCTATCTGGTCGGCTGCGGCGCCCACGATTCGCTGATGAAAGATAACGAAGTTTACCGCGAAATTTATTATTCGCAACGGGAAGCAAGTATTTAACGCGGTCTTCGACCGCAAGTGTTGAGTGTTGAGTGTTGAGTGTTGAGTTGTGGAACGTTTTCGCGAAGCGAAAACGATTATACAAAAACATGCAGCTTAACAGTTTGAACAACTTGTTTTTTATTCAACCAAAGCCCCCTTCCCTGGAACAATGTCAACAACTTAAGGGCAGGAAAGGGTGGGAAAAGCACCCGAGTAATGCGCGAATAAACTTGCAATTGCAACATTGCCAAAACACTTGACTTTTTCAAAACACCCCCATAATGGCA
>Ga0082212_10006895_pt1 | contig 15150 bp, 21 predicted proteins | sample TergutNt197P3_FD_71548 | JGI IMG/M metagenome (GOLD analysis project Ga0082212, IMG submission 71548) | Neocapritermes taracua P3 segment gut microbial communities from Petit-Saut dam, French Guiana - Nt197 P3 | ecosystem: Host-associated > Arthropoda: Insects > Digestive system > Gut ...
TCTTGCAAACTATCTCATTCTCCACGTTCGTCTTATCTTTTCGTAAGGTATTCGTGGAGATCGTTCTTCCGTGGGTACGTGAAGCAAAAAGATAATCAGACCCTTCGACGGATCTGTCGCGGATCTCGAGATACTTCCGCAGAAACGGAATGCCCTTCGGATGGATCGGCACCGTTCGAGGTTCTCCGTAGGATCCGTGCCCCTTCATCACATCGATATAGATCTCGCCTTCGTCGAGGTCGATGTAATCCCTCGGCACGTGCTGCATCTCCACCGGCCGCAGGCCTGCGCATAATGCCAAAATAACGACCGCATAGTCTCTGATGCTGTCATAGTCGTCTTTCTTCATTCCTTCATCGATTATGCGGAAGATCAGATCGTACTTCATCGTCGGCAGGCGACGGCGCCGTTTGTATGTCTTAAGGTTGGGGAAGCGTTTTCGCGCGGTCTTCACGCAATTGTTGCCGAAGAACTCGCATAACGAATTGATGTACCCCAATTCATGTTCGATGCTCTTCGGACTCAGCTCCTTCTTCTTGATGAAAACGAAGTATTCTTTGATGTCGATCGGCGTGAATTCGGACGGATCCGTGGAAGAGATCTTTCCCTCTTCCCATAACTGCTCGATCACGACGGTCATGCGTTTCAATGCACGTTGGCGTTCCACCCAAGTGGACTTCGCGAACACATGTTTATACTCGTCCAAGAACGTATTTACAGCATTACGGAACGGATACCGTGTCATTCGATCACTTCCGTTCCGCCGAAGATGTCGAGATTCCTTTGATCCCTGATAGCTTTCTCTTCACGCTGCCTTTGGCGCCAATGCCTCAGAGCGACGTCGTTCGGTTCTCTGTTCGTCCGTGAGGCCTTGTTCCCTTCTGCAGGCCTCTCCGGGGCCTCTCCGCCGAGATCCCGAAGGTCCGGCGGAATGTTCTCCGCAGTAAGATATCTCCAGGACTGCGGCGCCCGATCTAAATTGAAATCCGAAAGATGACGAGGCGCATAAGTGTGCATCTCCTCGATGTAATGTATGAACCCGACGTCATTCGGAAGATAATCTATGATCTCCGAAGGGTCGAGCTGCAGCTCTTCATGAAGCGATCTGTCAGTGTAGACCATGTCGCATGCTATAAGCTGCAGATATCGGCGGCAGACAAAGTCGCATCTTATGACGCCTTCCGGCTTCGTCTCGTAGACGAAACACCGGCACGGAACCGGCAGAGGCCTCGTACGGAGCTCCGCCGTCTTTCTTCCTTCCCGGATCGCTGCGGCATGTCTCGCGCCGATCGAGAGGAGAATATCATTCATAAATCTCACCCCACATTTCCAACTTCATCTGATTCTCGTCAAGCCTAGCTTTATGAGCATGCTCTCTGTCGTGACAGGCGACGCAAAGAGTTATCAGATTGTAAGGGTGATCGGATCCGCCGGCATGCCGCGGCATGATGTGATGGACCTCGACATCCCATTTTCCGAGTGCTCTGTCATATTCGGCATTATGTCCGCATATGCGGCAGATCTTTTTATCGCGCTTCAGAACGGCATCGCGTACAATCGGCCACCAATAAGATCCGTAGACGTCTGCTCCCTCAACGAATACATCCGTCCCTTCTTCCATGATACAGCCCGTCTTGATCAGCCGCTGCAGCTCGTAGTTCGCCGTTAGGCGTCTCGCTTTATTCCAAATTCTTTTGCTCTTCCTTTCATAGGCCCACTTTTTTCTCAGATCATCAAGTGAGATTCTGTCTCCGAACTTCTGTAGAAATTCCTCTTCGCAACCGGGACTGCATCCGTGACAGCAAAAGATCGCCGCCTCATCATCTGTAACACGATAGAATTCGCAGTTCACTATAGTCATAGGACAAGACATCAGATCTCATCCTCCGAATAATCAAAGAGGTCTACGTCCGGATAATCTACGGATCTCACACGTTCCACCTCGATCGGAGCGCCGCATAGACCGCAGAATCTGAACTCTACGGATTGTGCGTATTCTTCAATGTCGTTACGATAACACGTGACGTCCGCCCCCACTTTGTGCGTCGATTCGATGTAAGAAAATGCTTGATCCCAAAGGCCTTCCATCTCATGGCAACAGAATCTGACGTCGCATAGTCTTCCGTGTTCGTCTATTTTTAGGATAAGCCTTCTGTCGAAGGCGTCGACGACCTTCTTCCATGCGTTGACGACGTTCTGTGCCTCTCCGGAGCTGACGATCTGATCGTACATCGTTCTCGCGAATTTCAGCGCCTCGTCGGCGTCGTATTCGCTTTTGATATGAGCGATCACAGTGTCTGCGTTCAATCGCTCACCCCGGTGATCCTGTATTCGAACACAGGTTTTACTCGAAGCGCATAGCGTCTTTCCAATTTTCCGTTGTTCGTCAAGCTTCTGAGAGCGGCGTGAGCGTTGGAGTACCTTATGCCGAGATCCCTCGTAAGTTCGGCGGCAGTGAAGCTCTCTTTTGTCTTTGCGTACTCGATGATCTTCTCGCTCATCCATCCGTAATGTCTCGCGGGATCGCTCATCGGCAACTCACTCCTTTCATAAAAACCAACCATATCGTGTCCCTGTTACGCATCCTGTTGCCGAATAACGGCGTCACGCCGATCGCTTTGATCACTTCGCCTAAAGTTATACGATCCTCGTTCCATTTGAAGATAAGAACGCCGCCGTCCTTCAGGACGCGCATACACTCATGGTAGCCGGTTCGGATATCATCTCTCCAATTCTCTGACAGGACGCCGTACTTCTTCGCCATCCATGAGGTTTCATGAAGGTTGTCGATGTGCGGCGGATCGAAGACGACCAATGCAAAAGAATTGTCCGGGAACGGCATGTCCCGGAAGTCCGCGACGACGTCCGGATGGATATTAAGCGCACGGCCGTCGCATAGAACGGCGTCCAATTCCCGATTATCCATGAAGACGGCAGCCTCGTGCTCTTTCTCGAACCAGATCATGCGCGATCCGCAGGTCGCGTCGAGTACGGTCTTATCAGTCATCATCCCGCCTCCGGCTGTTGTAGATCAGTATCAGTCTGTTGAAGGCCTCTGTATCCCTCCGGAACCTTTCGTTATGACATATGAAGTAAAAGATCAGCGAGATAAGATAGACGGACTGCTGCATGAGTACAATGCTCATATCGACATGGTGCGCCGCGAACGCATAAAGGAATATAGCTATGCATGATATCAGCAGCGCCGACAGCGAAGCTGTTTGCAGCAGCATTAGATAATAGTCGCTTATTCGATACAGGGGGCGCATCAGATCACCTTCCGAGGTTCCATCTCTATATAAAATTTAGTGCCGCACTTCGGACATTCAGATTCTCTGAATCTGCGAATAGATCCTTTGCGCCGGCCCGGTTTTTCTATGATCTCGCCGGTGTCATTAAGGATGACATTCATACAATAACCGCAATAAATCATTGTATCATCCCCTCTTCGTCGAAATACGTCGCCATCATGTCTGCCTGATGCGTCCATAATACGTTCGGATGTCTCACTATGGCGTCCGTATATTCCTTCCACTCTTCTCTCGGGACGAACGCGCCCATATGATTCTCAATGCAGTACCTCTCCTCTTCTGTCAAATCGATATATCTCGCGGCTCGCGTGAATGAAAGGGTTCCGTGCCCCTCGGGCTGCACTCTGTTCCATTGATATTCGCCGTTCTCGTCGAGGACATATGCGCCGACTTTGCACAGATCGTGCGCTATGCCGATGATCATCGGACTCTCCGGATCCTCCCATTCGAGTTTATGCAGCCTCGTGAGCATACAAAGATTCTTCAGAACGTTGAAGGAATGATCATACAGCCCTCCTGGGTATGAACAGTGATATTTGCTCGACGCCGGATCCGTGAAGAACGTGGTGCCGGCAAGATGCTCGAGCAGCACCCCCGTTCTCATTTCGGAGGAGAAAGTATCGTCGAGATTACAGAGTTTGTACACTGATTCTATTCCGTATGATTTAAGACGCCTGACAATGTCGCCGAAGATCGATCTATCCATCATTCCGCCTCCGAAAGCCGCCGTTCAAGTTCTCTTTCGTTCTCGATCTGCCTCTGATCGGCCTGCAGATCTCCGATGTCTATTCCCGCCCAATCGCAAATAATAGCGAAAGCGTCGGCGAAGAATGACGCCGTGACGGCGTCGTCATCTTTCGTCTTAATGAATCCTTGATTCAAGATCTTGAACACTCTGTCGAGACGTTCCTCACACGCGCTGCATAGTTTCCCGTCAATGATCCAATGACATGGCCCTGCCGGCGTTACGCAGGCGTTGAGGTCGTCGCATCCGCACAGGATGCATTCACCTGTCATTGCCCCCCCCCAGCCTCCGGCCTCCATGACAAGATCTACGACAAGATCGTGATCCATCTCAACGACGTCGGAAACATGCCATCCGGAGACGTCGTGCGATTCGGCGACCTCCCCGAAGATGATATCGCCGCCGTGGAATTTGCGGAGGATCCTTTCCGCATTCTTAAGATCCGCCCAGTTCAGAAAACGGCTCATGAGAACATCTCCTTGCATTTTTCACAGTAGCAGTTCGGTTTGAATGAGTCGACTTTCTCTCTGATCATCCACCCGCATTCCTTCAGATGTTTCGCTATCTGTACCATTACACAGAGATTGGCCGTCATATTGACCGGAACAAGAACAGCGGTTCTGCATCCGTCGCCGTCGCATTTGCATATGTCCTCTGAGATCTCTATCAAGCGCTCACCTGCCTGAGATCGGGATCGAGGACCCGGACGGATCCACGGAATCGATATGCGTCGTAGATCTCTCCTTCTTCGTTCCGAAGAACGAACCTCTCGAGCGTTTCTTTTCCGTTGTCGCATTCGTACGCACAGGTCCATCCGGAGAGATCTCCGGATAATGCTTCGTCTAACTTACTTTGCACAAAACTACTTATTTTTCTTACTCTTTTCATAAGATCAACCAACCAGGTTCGTGGCCGCGTGTCTATCAACGCGCCGCGCGGCCACGTCACTTTTATCAGGGCCTCACGGCCTTCATTCTCCGGCACAACGGCAGCGGGATGGTCTTCTGCCTCCGTGCCGGGTTCGGCGGCCGCCCCAATCACAAAGCGGCCGCCCCCATCCTTCTGACAATGAGATTCGATGCGGCAAGGGGCGGCCACGCCGCATCCCCGCGTGATGTCCATCGCGGGCCCAAAGAGGACGGTTCTAATTTCCTCATTGAGTGTAAAGGATCTCCGGCTTTCGGCTGAGAGTGCTGCCCTGCTTCTCGCCCCCGGAGATCCGCGGCGGATGACAACACCGGTTCCGCCGCCCTCAACGTGCACAAGGCCCATGCACGCATGCTGCTGTATTTCCCTTGCATCGAAGCAGGACGGGTTTTCGTCTTTGCACACTGACAGCCGTCCGGTACTTATTCTGCAGCCTGGCCGCCCGTCGGCGGCTTGAAGAGTGATGTCGGCGACGGTTTCGGACCGATTCGGTATAAAACAAATCGCCGTTATAACAAAGTTACTTATACTGTGTAAAATTCTCATAGTTCAACCTCATAGGGTTGGTCGAGAGATTACTTTCCACGGCTTTCTCTCGGCCTTGTTCTTTCTTCTGCTTTCTCATCTCGCCGCCGTAAAGCAGCATTATGTATCTCGGCATAACCACCATCATAACGAACGCGGGGATCGCGAACGCGAGGATCAGGATAAGGGCGGCGGTTATCACGATCGCACCTCAAGCGCCGCCGAATACGACCTGTGTCGTTTTCTCATGGTCAAACTCTATGCCGAGATCTCTGCATTTTTCTCTCGCAGCACGCCGTACAAAATCGGTGGCATTCATAGCATAGCCTCTTTTGACGCACTCCTCAATTATTTCATAATCTCTGATCGGCATCCTGATAGACATAGCCTTTTCACCGTTGTTCATACGGACATCATACAGATATCAATATTTAATGATTTACGTACGAACATCGTACGAACACCAAATGAAGATAACAAAAGACGTTCATATGAATACCATGGGAGCGCCGGGACAGAAATCAGTACAACTCGGATTCAAGGTCAATGAGAGACTTAAAGACAGGATCGATCGAGAGCGAGAGATGCAGGGAGGAACACTTGCCGAGTTTCTCAATGAAGCAGTAAAATTTTACATAGACTACCTTGAAAACAAGCGTCTCGAAGAATGGAAGATGTCCAAAGAGATGTCCGAGGACGCTGTATCAGCTCCGTCCGAAGCCCCCGGCGGCGCGCGCAGCAAAGGCAAGGCCGACGATTACCCTCCGGCGAACGACTTTTCAAAAGAAGGGGGGGGGGCGGCAGTCTCAATGAACTACGTTGAAGGGCACCTTTACCATAATGGAGTGGACAACAGGGACAGGAAAGGGAAGAAGTGAGAAGGAAGAGGACTGAATCCGTTGAGGTGGTTGATTTTTTACGCATCGTTCTTTTAACGAATTCTTTCTCTGTTTCGGTCATGACTCATTACTCTCCCATCTTTGACGAGACGGCCGCCGATCGGAGGCCTCTCTTAGAGACTACGTCTCTTTTTCTTTCTATGTAGTGCCCCCATCGCGTATTTCGCCGTCGTCATTTATACTGGCGGCCAGTTTTTGTGACGAAGTTTGCTTGTCCATCCTCGACCTCAAAGTGTTCCTGTTCGTTCCCTCGAGGACCTCGATCGTCTTCCATGGAACTTTGTTCTCTCTCGCTCTCCGCACTCTAGTCACCTGATCGTCGGCGCCGTGGCCGTTGCCTTTCTCATCCGCGAACTCTCCGGCGTCGAGCATACGGAAATATTCCCGGAGCATCTCCGGCAGATCGTGCTTCCTCTGGCCGGAGCACATATCGAGCAGGACCTGATGATCGAAATCGGGATGTTCTCCGTACCTGAAGGTGGCGGCTGCCTCGTCGTCGTATGCATATTCTCCTATCTTCAGATCGTCCACCTTCTTCAGCCACGACGTCTCCGGCACGAACAGGATCTGTCCTTTGTGATCCGCTCCCGGCTGCCAAACTATATATTGGAACGGGTCCGTTTCAAGTCCCCTCATCTTGATGAAACGCCGTATGCGCGGCAGATCCTTGAACCAATAGAAATCAAGATTACCCGCCTTCACCGGATCGTCTATGAACTGCCGTATCTTCGGCACCAGGTTAGTTCTTATCGGGGACATGAACCACAATGAGACATTGAACTTTCTCGTGACGGCGAGGAACGAGAGCATCGCCTGATTAACAGGATCTGCATTCTGATCCGCAAGCATATGCTGCTGCGCCTCGTCCATACCGACGGCGATCCTCGTGTGGTTTCCGTATTTGTCGTAGATCTCGAGCATAATACGGAACATCTTCTCCACTGTATCCGCATAATGGACGTGCGGAGGCATGCTACGGCCATGTTTTCCGCCTTCGGCGAATACGATGTTGGTTATCACCTCGATCTTCCTTCCGTAGTCCCTAATTGTGCCCTCCGCGGCCGGCTGCAGCATCGAGACGAATGTTGCGGTCTTGCCCTGACCTCTCTTTCCGGCAAGCAGGTTCACGATACCCGGCGCAGTGACGGAATCAATGAACTTTTTGTGGCTGATCTTATGATGCCCCTTCCTCATTCCTCATCATCCTCGTAGTCCCATATCTCCTCGTCGTCATCCGTCCCGGTGTTTATGCCTCCGACGATACCCGCTTTCCGCATGATTCTTTCATAGAGCTTCTGATACGCACGGTAGTGTTCATGGGATATCTTCCGCAAAGGATCCTCGTACGGAAGCGGCCATTTCCTGGAGATCTCACGGTACTCCGGATAATCTTCCAGGGCTTGCGGCAACGCCATCGAGAGAGTGTCGCCGAATGTGATAAGATACGAGGCGCGGGTGTCCATGTCCGCGAGAGATCTCACAAGATCGAGATACGTGTCCATGAGCACCGGCGGAAGATTCATCCAGAATTTGCTCTTAAGTTCGAACGTCTCCGGTGGATCGTCAGACAATGTAGTCCTCCTCGATGCTCGAATAGTCCGCTGGGAGCTGCGCAAGCTGCAGAACGGAATCTCTCCATATCTTCAGCTGCTCGGGAGACGCCTTCAGCTGCGCCCCCTCTTCCTGGGCGCCGATCAGACGGCCGTACATAGTCACAAGTGATATCTTCGATCTGCACCACTTTATGCCGGCACGGAATTGGTTGTGCTTCTTTATGCGCATCGTCATCTCGTATTCGTTACTGTCCTTCCTCACATCGCCGTAAGGCTTCGCTATGACGGTATCGATAACCTTGCCGAACGCTTCTTTGTTCTCCATCATAATGCGGACATTCTCTTCGGCACGCATCGCTATCGCGTGCTCCATACGGCCGAGGTTGAAAAGTGCAGCTTTGACGATGGTGTAAGCGGATCCGTAAAGAGTTATCTCCTTGGTGTCGTCGTCCGGAAGACGTGTGATCAGCGAAAAATTCTGACCGCTCACTTTTTCTTTCGACGCCAGACCTGCCACCATCTCTTTCCCTCTTCCTTCTTCTCTTCTTTGTCGTTCGGCTTGGATTCTTCGGTGGTCGTCTTCTTATCTGTCATGATAAACTCCTTCAGTTCTTTCAGGTTCGCCGCGGCGTCGGCGGGATCGAGCTTCGCTATCGCGCTTACAATGGTCGCTCCGCCTTCCGCTGCCGCTTTCTTTCCTTCGATATCCGCTTTCACACGCAACGCGTTAGCCTCGTTCGCGATATCCAAAGCAACGAGGTACAGTTCCGTTCTCATGAAGAAGTCGTACGGCCCGAGTTGTGTGATATCGGCAGGCATGAATTCGTGGTGTGTGTAAGTGATCTTCTTTCCGTTCCGTTCGATAGTGCGCGTTTCTTTCTTGATCACATAGGTCATGGATCCGGAGACCTTCAGCGTGTACCAGTTGTTGTCCACGCTGATCTTCGTTCTCGATTGTACGTGATCGAGCGGGAACTCCATGGTCTCATGAATGTTCTTGAAAAGACGACGGCACTTGTTCCGGAACTTCTGCCCCGGATAATCAGCAATGCAGCGCGTCTTCAGTTCGTGATTGTAGTAATATGCGATCTTGTACGCATTCAGTTCCACTGTCTCTTTGCCGACGGACAATTCGACGATCCCGCGTGTGGAGAAATCGCCTAACGGATATCCGACGATATATCCGAACGCTGCCATTCCTATAACGATACCGAACATGATGCTTAACATATCGAGATACCACGCGACGGCAGCACCGCATATCAATGCGGTGAAGAACATCACGCTTAACGGTTCGTCCGGGAAGAAGGAACACGCTTTCGCTCTCACCGCACGTCCCAAGAACATGGCGCCTATGAAGATGCCGAAAAGCATCGCTATATGAAGCACTCCGAAGGAGATCTCTGTCATCGTCACCTCTTTACGGCAGCCGCTCTGTCCGCTTTTTCCCTATCTTTTTCGGCGAGACGTTTCTCACGCTCTTCGCTCTTCTGACGTCGTTTTTCCTCTTTCTCGGCGATCTCCAGGGCACGCTGCTGACTCTTCAGGGCCTTGACCTTCGCTTTCTCTTCGTTGATCGCAGCTCTGTTCCTTCTTTCGCGTTCCTTTATCTCTTCTTTCAGTTCTCTCGAATCCTTAGACATTACAGCATCCCCCCTAACAGATCTATCAGGTTGTTACAAAGCGGAATGAGATACAGCGGAGACAGGATCATCGCCATTCCTATCAGCTGACGCAGAATGTCCTTGGACCTGAACGTCAGCCACGCTCCGCCGACGAAGGTGAAGACGCACATCGGCCATGCGATGCTGAAGGCGTTGATCGATTCCTCACGCAGCACCGCCAATATCAGGACCGCCGCGAAGACAAGCAGCACGACGCGCATCTTCACCGATATCATGTACTTCCTCCGATTACCATGGCAGCAGCCCTCTGAAGAATCCTTTTATCGCGCCGAATATCATCGCAAGGATCCCCGTCAGTATCAGAAGAGCGACGGCTCCGACGATGACGGTGATCAATGCAACATATTTTTGCGGCGGACCCGGAGGGATCCTCGGTATCACGACGAGGAACATCAGGATCATCACGAGAATTACGTTAAGGCATAACGACCACGTCAGATCCGGTATCTTGCTGAAAGACCAGTCCGGAGCGTTGTCAGGGACGCCGAAATCCATCAGTCCGAGATATTCCATTCCCGCGATCGTCAGATCGAGCTTCTGGACCGGAGTACCGTGAGCAACGATATCGTTGATGCGGAACTGATATCCTTCTCCTAACTCGATCATCTCGTACTGCATCATCAGTCCGTTCCAGTCCTGTAAGGACGGGACGCCGGTGGCCCATACCATCGCCAGGCCCGGAGCCTGCCAATCATGAGAACCGACTGCGATGCTCTGATCATCGAGGTAACAGAAAGGCGTGAATATCGCGTTCTCCGCGACCATGACGCCGCGGTAGAATATGTCTCCGTGCACAACAAGGTCTAACGACTCACGAGATACCGTGATGTTCTCCGGCCTCACTTTCTCTCCGAACACCGCAAGCTGTTTCAAAGCGATCGCGTAGATCGCCGCCTGCTGCTCCGCAGTGACCGAAGTGTTCGACTGCATTCCGGACATCAAAGATGAGGGTTTGATGAGCGATGACGATGTGCCGAGCTCATCGTACAGGATCCATGCAGCCTGTCCTGATTTCACGGTATTGCGTGCGGCGCTGTTCAAAGCCTCTTCCACAAGCTGATATGACGATATTATTCCGTCGAGACGGACGGATTCCGTTACTGTGGTATTCGTTTCGTCAGGGAATGTGACTATCAGGCACAGATCATCCAGGTCGTCCCATGTCGTCGCTCCTCTTTTGACAGTGATCCCGCCGGACTTCTCGTAAGCGAGACCGTATTCGCCGTTAGAGAACAATACCATCGCTGCGGATGGTTCTAATCCATTCAACGAGGCGGAAGGAAGGAAGTTACCGCAGTAGATCACTCCCGGGTCGAGATCGTACCATCCCGCGGGGATTTCTCTCGCCAACAGATCGTTGGCGCCTGCCGGCATCGTGTACGGAGTTCCCGAGGTCGTGTTGACGATCCTTCCGTTTCCGCCGAATACGTAAAGGTAATTGGTATTCTCCAAACGGTCGGGATAATCGATCACGTCGATGTACACACGATTGTTGTCCGCGGTAGGAATGACCATATCGGTAAGAGCCGTCCACACGAGGCCGTTCTGATCCAGCCACGTATTGGATCCGTAAGAGAATCCCATACGCATCGAGCCGTACGTCGACGCTTTCGCGTTGAATATCTCCACTCTTTCATCGCTCATTGACAGAGCGAACTGATTGATCGCGCTGAGCACGTTATATTTGTACGTCGAGAAATTTACGATGTATGTGGACCTCGTAAGAACGCGATCCGCGACGAATGTCCCCGTTTCGGACCAGAGGTCCGCGACGGCCGTCTCGGCCTGCAGCGCAAAGTACGCTTCCGTGAAAGCGAGCAACTGAGCATCGTTATTGATCAGTTTGATGAACAACTGAGAAACATTCTGCCAATTGCTCGTTATGATATCGGAACGCAACTGCCGTAATGCGGCCTTTATCTCGGCCTCGGACGGATCAGGTGCTGTTTTGTTTGAGTTGCCCCCCAATTTGTTGCCGGCCCAATCGATGACCATTCCCACGACGATGCCGACGGCTATCGCCGCAAGGATCGGAAATATCATAGGTTCGATATCCATTTCTCCTAAAGGCATGCCGAGGATATCGTCCGGAACGTCGGCCAAGTACTCTTCCTGCCCTGCGAGTACCATCAGTTCGCCGACCGTCATCTCATTGCTGTTCTTTTTCTCGATCTTTTCTACGTCATCGTTCGATAATACGGCAGCTGCCGGCACAAGCAGCAGCGCCGCGACGAAGACGGAAACGATCGCCGATATTCTTTTGTTGTTTTTGTTCATGAAAACACCCCGTAAGCGTAGAATGCGCAGATCGCGAAAGCGATCGCCGCTATGATGCCGAGAATTTTCTTCGGCGCCCCCGGCACTAATATTATAGCGATCAGCAGGAAAACGAACAGCAGGCCTGCGATGACGAAGATCCAATTGCTCAGCAGTTCGGATATCTTCTCACTCATGCTGTCATTGACGACAACCTGTTCAGGTTCAGGCTCCGATACCGTTACGGACCACGAGAATAGGTCATAAACCGGTTCATTATCGACAACAGCGTTCGCACGCTGAGTTATTGTATACGTTCCCGCTTCGTTGTATGTGTAGGTTGGAATTATCGTCCAGGGGCCGTCCTCGTAATATTGATAATATACAGAGGTGGCATTTTTAGCGGTCGAGGTCAAAGTGACCTTCAGATCTACTTTGTCGACGTTGAATCCTGCCTCCGGCCATCCATTGCCTCCAACAACGGTCACGATCCAAGTTATCGGTTCGCCGCTGCCTACGGAAAGGCTGAGAGGGAACTCCTTGCCGACGAGAGCCGGCGAAGGAGGCACTTCTCCTTCTATGATGACATAATCATCACCATATTCTTTGATCTCGAGCCAATACGGAGCCCCTGTGAGAACAGGCGTACCAGAGACGGGGACGGATATCGTGTACCGGTAAAACTTGTTGAATACCGCTTCCGTTACCGGTTCGTCGTCTGCGACCAGTATTTTCTCCGTCACCGGCGGAGATCTTCCGTGATCGTTTTCAACCGACAAAGAAACAGTATACAATCCGGAGATCGGATACTGATATTCGAAGAACATGCGTTCGTCAAGCTTCCCGTTGCCGAGATCCCAGTAGAACTTTGCATTTTCTGATGTATCTGATGATCCCGTACCATCAAATTTTATAGTTCTGTTTCCTAATAGTTCATAATCGATCTTTGCGACAGGAATATCATTAGAGATTGATTCCACATATACGAACAACTTCTCTGTTTTTTCAGCACTTTTATATCCTTTATACGATGCGATTATCGTTATGTCCCATGTTTGTGATGTTCCCGATCCCGGAGGATAGGGGACTGTAGTTTTCGTAGAGATTGTGCTGCCGCTTACCTGAAGCCAATCGGCGCCCTCGATCGATATCTCCGCGTCTTCAGGGATCGTCGACACAGTGTGTTGCCATGTCTGCCCCGCCTTGATAGGATCTGATGGTATTGTATTTGTTATTTGAACTTTAGAAAAAACACGAAGAGTTGGATATTCACTCGATTCGGCAACCCAGATATCGGCGAAATCCCATCCTTCGGTCAATATACTATTGGTTGTGGTCGTTAATCCCATGAAGTAGATTGATGTGTTGGATGATGCACTCATCGTGTCTGGTTGCATATCAGATTCAGAATATGCTCCGGTTATCTGGTTAGACATTCGCGGAGGATCGCTTGTACCGTCAATTCGAGTCGGACATCTAATGTCTCCGATAATTTTATCTTCAACAATAACTCCGTTTTGATTGAGTTGTCCGCTCAAATAATAACAGTTAACAACATTTCCAGTTAACCATGTAGTTGCTGTTCTGCCTATGATTCCACCGGAAAAAGCATTCGAGGATGTAGTGGAAATAAAGGATGCTGAATAACAATTTTGGATTAAATAATAAGTAGCCTCTGTATATCCGATTAATCCGCCAGTTTGCCCCATATAACTATTTATTGATGAAATATTACAATTCGTGAAACAGTTGGTTAGTTTAAAATCGGTTTGTATCTGATTTTCAATACTTATACTACCTACTATGCCACCTGTACTTATTGTGTTTCCATCACCCGTTATGTTTCCTGTTACATAACAATTATCAATTACACTTTTGCCGTACGCTCTTGCTACTATGCCTCCGATGTATGCAGTTCCGCTTATTGATGCGTTTTCAATTCCTAGATTGATGATCGTACTATTATCGATATTACTGAAAAGGCCGGCATAACTATTAGAAATATCTAATCCCGATATTATGTGACCGTTTCCATTGAATGTTCCTGTGAAGCGTGAACTTTTTATCGTTGTGCCGCCTATCGGAACGTGATTGTTCGTTCCTGTCAACTGAATATCGTTCGTTAGATAGTAGTATCCATATAATGGATACGCGCCGCTGTTCCATGTCGAACCGACCAGCGCAAGATCGGCGGGCGTGCTTATCGGTATCGCATTTGACGGTATATCGCCGAGTGTTGCATCGTTCTCATACTCTGCCGTTCTCTCGTTGCCGTCTAGGACGGCGAGGACGGACACTCCGCTTATAACGAGCAGCACTACCAGAGATGCCGCGAAGATCTTGGACCTCATGATTTCACCCCTATGAGGTCTTTGATCGTCTCCACAATGTCTAAGACCAACGTTTGAACAAGCAGCAAAGCACCGATCAGGATCAGCGCAATGCCGAACAACGGATGCTTCTTCGACAGAAGGAACACTCCAACGATCAGCAGTATTATTCCTATCGTTACGAACGCCCAAAATACGGTGCCGCGGTCCTCTGAATCGTCATCGCCGACCTCGGCGGGAACGCAGCATCTGCATTCGCAGCCTTCCTCGCACTCGGATCCGTCGCAATCTTCGGACATTATGCAAGCTTCACATTCGCAGCCGCACCATCCTTCTTCGCCTTCGGCAAGAAGAACGGCGAAGGACTTCGTCTCCCCGAAATCGTTGATCGCGATGATCTTCGCCGTGTAAGATCCCGCTTCCGCATATTCATGAGATGCGAACAGCAGCGTATCGGACCCGTCGACGTCTACAGGATCTACGATCCCGTCTCCCCAGTCAACTGATAACGAAATGGCGCCCGAAACTCCCGCCGTTAACGTGCCCATGAGGCCTTCCGTCATCACAGTGACGTCCGATATGGTCGGCGCTGACAGGAACGCCAGAGCCGCATATATCGTGATCGTATGCGACTGAGACGCTGCCGCGGGAAGTCCGCCGACCGTCGCGTTTGCCGTGAACAGGATCTGATATTCGTTGTAGAACGGCGACCCGTTCGATACCGCTGCCGAAGAGAATGTTCCGGACAGCGACGGAGAGCTCCACGTTACTCCGAGTCCCGCGATCGATGACGTGTCCGCGTAGATCGTCGCTCCGGATTCGGATGTCGTTACGGTATGAGAGTAACTTGCTCCGACATAAGTCTCCGACGTCGAGGACGAAGTGATCGCGAGGCCTGCATATGTTGTTATTGTGAGTG
>Ga0082212_10006896_pt1 | contig 15150 bp, 12 predicted proteins | sample TergutNt197P3_FD_71548 | JGI IMG/M metagenome (GOLD analysis project Ga0082212, IMG submission 71548) | Neocapritermes taracua P3 segment gut microbial communities from Petit-Saut dam, French Guiana - Nt197 P3 | ecosystem: Host-associated > Arthropoda: Insects > Digestive system > Gut ...
TATCTGCTAACTTAACGTGGAAATAGCTTGCTTCGTCTTTATAACTTCATCCCCAAATACCTCCGTGTCCTCTGTGCCACTGTGCCTCTGTGAGGTATTTTGGGAAATTAATATCAGGATCTGTCTTTTAGTTCGCAGAGTTCCTGGAAATTGCGGAGTTTGAACGTGGCTTTTTCCTGAATCTGGCGGACGCGCTCGCGGGTTATTCCCAAAAGCTTTCCCGTTTCTTCAAGGGTGAGGGGGCCTTCGCCGGCAAGGCCGTAGCGAAGCTGGATGATCTTCATTTCTCGTTCGGATAACTGGCAGAGTATGTCGCGCATCGTCTCTTGCAACGTCATGGAGAAAACCATTTCAAACGGTTCAGCCGCAGAATCGTCCCTTATAAGATCGGCAAGGCGGGTAAGATTTCCGTCGTCAACAATGGTGTCCAGGCTGGTGGTTTCCTGGGAGAGCTTAACGATGTCCTTAACCTTGGAAACGGGCAGCCCCAGATATTCGGAAAGCTCTTCCTCGCTGGGGTCGCGCCCCAAGTCCTGGGTAAGCTGTTTGGCGACGTAATAGCATTTTTTGATTGTGTTCAGCATGTGGATGGGAATGCGGATCACCCGTCCCTTGTCGGCGATGCTTTTGATTATCGCCTGCCTGATCCACCAGGTGCCGTAAGTTGAAAAACGGCAGCCCCTCGTGTAGTCAAAACGTTCAACCGCTTCGATAAGACCGATGTTTCCCTCGTCGATCAGATCAAGGAGCGAAAGCCCGCGGTGCTGGTAGTTCTTGGCGATGGATACGACAAGCCGCAGGTTGGAGTTGATCATCTTGTTCTTGTAAAAAAGCAGGGCGCTGTCCAGCGCGGTTTTTTCCCTGTCATAATCGGCTTCAGGCTTGTCTTCGCGTTCTTTTTCAAGGTCTTTCAGTTTGGAACGCAGGCTGACGATCTTTTCCCCGATGCTCTGCTCTTCCTGAATGGTCAGCAGGGGGAATTTTGAAATCTGCCTGAAATACAGGGCAAGCGGATCGGATTCTTTAATAAGTTTTGCCCGCTTGGCGTTCTTGGAAGCGCCATGGCTTTTGGGGCGTCTCCGTACTTCTACCCGTTCCATATCAACAATATCAAGCGACATAAGTGTTTTGGACATCATCCATCTCCCTTCGTTTTTACATCAGAACCTGGGCGCTTTTACCGGATCCACCGGAGATCCGTCATGCGACACAATCAGCACCAGATCGGGTTTTCCCGATGCCGGGTAGATTCCCAGTTTCCCCAATTCAGCCCCCGGCTCAACGCTGTCGCCCTTTCTGACAGAAAGGGTTCCGCAGGCTCCGTACAGGTATCTATAGCCGCCGTCCGATTCAACAACCGCGACATTGCCGTAACCCCGCCAGGGGCTGGCATAGACCACTGTTCCCCTGGTAAGGCTTTTTACTGATTCGGATATTTCGCCGGTAACAAGCACTCCCTTGTTGCCGCTCATATATAAAATTTCCTTTGCCGTAACCGGCCAGCGTATCGAAGGATCAATCGGTTTGAGGGGGGGGCGGGCGATGGCGCTTTGCACCGTGCTGTTTGCCGCCGCTGCGGGATTCGGTATCTTTATTTTTTCGCCCGCTTTAAGAACATAATCCCTTGAGAAGCCGTTTATGTCGCGCAGCGCCTGAAGGGTTACGCCCCGCGTGCGTGCTATGCTGTAGAGGGTATCGTTTGCCGCCACGGTGTATTCGGCATATGCTCCGGCATACGTTCCGCCCGGAGAGGCAGTGACAGGAACGGCGGCGGCGACAGCTGGCAGATCGCCCGCGCCGGAGGGAATGGAAAGCCGCATCCCGACCAGGAGTTTGGAAGGGTCGCTTATCCCGTTTTGGCGCATTAGATCTTCCTGGCTGACCCCGTACGATCGGGAAATGGAGAAAATGGTGTCTCCCTTCACGACAACGTGAACTTTATTCTGCGCATAAATAACGTTAGAAAGCAGTCCAAACAATGCCGTTAGCAGGATGACATACCTGTTACCGCGCCGATAGATCATATCACATCATTTTCGGCATGTACCGGGCGATTCTTAATTCAAACTTGCGGAATCCTGTCAAATTGATGTATCATTAAGGGGTTATGGCGGTAGAAGTTGAGCTAAAAGCCCGTTTGGACGATTTTAAACCGGTAAAGGAACGGCTTTCAACCATTGGAAGCTATCACCGGATGTATCAAAAGGCCGATTCGTATTGGATAAGGCCGCAAACAGCCGGTCCTACCCTGAGGGTTCGCCAGGAAAGAGGCGAAAACGCCGACGGCACGGCGTATGAATCCGTTATGGTGACATTCAAGGCGAAAGAAATCATCAACGGCATCGAAGTTAACGACGAGCGCGAGTTTTCCGTATCCGACATCGCCCTTTTTGAAGATCTGCTGTACTGCCTTGGCATGAATAAAGTGAAGTGCAAGGAAAAAAACGGCTGGGCATGGATCGTCGCGGCGGATGCAGCCGCCCAGGGTGAGTCTGCGAAGCAGCCTTTCGTTTTGGCGGAAATTTCGCTGGTTACCGGCCTGGGCTGGTTTTTGGAACTGGAGATACTGCTCGATGAAGCCCGCAGGGAGGAGATCGCCGAATGCCGAGAACGGCTGCTTGCCCTGCTTGCGCGGCTGGAGGTATCCGAGGATACAATAGAAAGCAGACCGTATACGGTGATGCTGGGAGGCTAATTATGGAAGAAACCGTTTATCGCAGGCCAAGCTGGGACGAGTATTTTATGGAGGTATGCGACGCCATTTCCAAGCGCGCCACCTGCGACCGAGGCCGCTCCGGCTGCGTAATTGCCAAGGACAACCAGCTGCTTGTTACCGGCTATGTGGGCGCGCCGGCTGGCCTTCCCCACTGCGACGAAGCGGGCCACCAGTTCAAGCAGATGGTCCACGAAGACGGCAGCGTTACCACCCACTGCGTCCGCACCGTCCACGCCGAGCAGAACGCGATCTGCCAGGCGGCCAAGCGGGGCATTTCCATTAATGGCGCGACCCTCTACTGCCGCATGACTCCCTGCCGCACCTGCGCCATGCTGATCATCAACTGCGGCATTGCCCGCGTAGTATGCCAGCGCCGCTACCACGACTGTGCCGACTCCGAATCAATGTTCGCCAAAGCAGAAATAAAGCTGGAATACGTGCTGGACGAGGTACAGCAATACGACAAGCAGTAAATTTATTTGAATTTTTTCACGCCAAGGCGCGGAGCATAATTCCCGAATACCTCACGCAAAGGCGCAAAGATGTAATTCCCGAATACCTCACGCAGAGGCGCAGAGACGCAGAGGACGCAGAGGAAGAATAAGGTATCGTAGATCGAATAACGATCGTACTCCCGAAGAAGCCCCCGATAGTTCGAAGACGATCCCCACTCCCTATTCCCTAGTCCCCAATCCCTAATTTCAGGTCGCTGTGCTTTTGGTTAGGCATCGCCGAATACTACCGCAGTAAAGGTATACAAGGTGGCATCCGGGGCTTTGTAAGATTTTGGGGGAAGCCCCGCTTTGACGCAGATGTAGTCCAGGTATTCCCCTCGGTTCCAACCCTGCTCTACAGGGACCTGGGGCAGCAGCACGCCGGAGCGGCCCCCCCTGGTAAGGTACAGGCCGTGAACCCCAACCTCGACCTGCTCCGGGTCGGGACAGACCTCCATGGGCGAAAGGGCCGATATTTCAATATGGCACTGTTCCAGTTCGCCGGACCGCAGCGGGGGAAAGCGGGGATCGCCAAAAGCCGCCTCCCTTGCCATGGCGCGGACCGTTTCCGCAAGGGGAAGGCTCGCCGTCATCCTGCCGATGCATCCCCGCAGGCTGCCGTTTTTATGCAGGGTGACAAAAGCCCCGCACGGCTCCTGCAGCACGGCGCTGTTCGCCGCTTCGCCGCTGTAGGCAGGCAGGCGGCCTTCCAGTTTCGAGGCGATGCTTTCGCGCGCGTCAGCGAGCAGAATCCGCTGCTCTCCGGGGCTGATGGTAAAATTCATGCGAGGCGCCCTTTTTTACGAGTCATGATGGAATACAGCTGTAACATAAGTCAATATATTCCACTCATCAAGTAAATTCCAGAAAAAAGTGAAAAGCTGCATGTTTTCAGGCGGATTTTTCCGGTTGCCTTCAAACATAAGCTGCGGTATACTGAATGTATGAAACACCATATTTTTATCGGTTCGACACTGGACGACCTGAAAAGCGAGCGCAAGGAACTTTTCAGGGTTGTGATGGAACTCGGGCACATCCCGGTTTCGGCGGACTACCTTGACGAATCGGCAAGAAACGCCCCAAAGCTGCTTCAAAGGGTTATCGAAGAATGTGATTACTTTATCGCGCTGGTAGCGCATAAGTACAGCGCAAAAGACGGAAGCGCCTTGCCCCTGATTGCCGAGCACGCGATTGCGGCAAGGGCAGGGGTTCCGGTTCTCGGCCTGGTTATCGACGAAAAGGCCCGCTGGAAACCGGTAAAAAAAGAAAAAAGCACCCAATTTATCCATAAATTAAACGATTTCAAGCTGAAACTCCGGGGCGGGCCCTGCGAAAGCTGGCATAATACCCCCGAACTGTGCCAAAAAGCCCAGTCCATTCTGGTGCAGGAGTTCAGCATTTTGGGGCGGCCGGGCTGGGTTCGTTCCGACAGGACCATCGAGCCGAAGGTTGCCAACGAACTTTCCCGCCTGTCAAGCGAAAACAGCGCCCTCCGGCGGCAGTTCCACACCGAGGACCGCGAACTCGATGCCAAACTCGTAGAAGACCTGAATCATACGCTGAAAATTCTCGAGATGAACAGGGTATCGCTGAGTTTCTACTACGAGACCGGCGACAACTGGGAAAACACCCGGCAGTTCCGCGACATCCGCATATTCAAGATACTCGTTCCCGAACTGGCCATCGGCAAAAGCACCGCCGAGATTTCCCGTTTCCTGGGCACGGTGCTTAACCCTGATTTGAGCAAGACCGTACGCAAGGATTATCCGACCCCGTCCAACACGATCAAAAAGATAATGGCGGATTTTTCCGTGTTGAACCTGGTCAGATGCGTCAACGAGGATGAGGCGAAAACGGCAGACGAGGTTTGGGAAATCACCGGCCACGGAAAGGACATTTATTCGATCTACCGAAAACGCCAACTGGAAAAAGCTTTAGCCAAGAAAGCAGAAAATGAATGATTTTCCCTGAAATATTTCTCACAGAGGCACAGCGGCACGGCTTATTTCATCTGTGCCTCCGTGCCTCCGTGTGGAGATAAGCGAAGAGGTGTTATGAGCATCGGGCAGAGCGTTCCGCGTGTTGATGCGTGGGAAAAAGTTTCCGGCAGGGCGAAATATACCGACGACCTGGTTGACCGCAACGCCCTGATCGGCAAGGTGCTGCATTCCACTGTCGCCAACGGACTGGTAAAACAAATCGACACGGCGGAAGCCGAAAAAATTCCCGGCGTGGTGAAGATCGTTACCTGCTTTGACGTGCCGAATTTTCCCTTTCCCACGGCGGGGCATCCCTGGTCAACCGATCCCGGCCACCGCGACCCCATGGACAGGCTGCTTTTGAACCGACGAGTCAGGCATTACGGCGACGACGTCGCGGCGGTTGTCGCCGAAGACGAGGTCGCCGCGTCGCGGGCATTGCGGGCGATAAAGGTTCAATACGAGGAATACCCGCCTGTCCTGTCGTGCGAAGACGCGATGAAAGACGGCGCCTCCCTGCTTCATGAAGAATGTCCGGGCAATATTTTAAAGCATACCACGGTCGAGGACGGTGATTTCGGCGGGGCGATGGCGCTTTCCAAAGAAAGCGGGGAAGAGGGGCTTCTGTGTTTTGAGGGAGTATTTGAAACTCCGATAGTCCAGCACTGCCATCTTGAAACGGTAACGTCCTGGGCGTACATGGAAAACGGGCGCATCGTAATCGTCGCCTCTACGCAGATCCCCCACATCGTCAGGCGCATTGTGGGGCAGGCTTTGGGAATCCCCTGGGGCGATGTGCGGATCATCAAGCCGTACATTGGCGGCGGCTTCGGCAACAAGCAGGACAGCCTCTACGAGCCGCTGAACGCCTTTCTGTGTACCAAAGTTGGCGGGCGGCTGGTTAAGCTGGAACTTTCAAGGGAGGAGGTATTCCTCGCAACGCGGGTGCGGCACAGCGAAAAGATCACCCTGAAAAGCTGGGTGCGTCCCGACGGACGGATCGCCGCCCGCTCGTACACGGCGCTTTCGAAGCAGGGGGCCTACGGCTCCCACGGACACGGAATCGCCGCCAAGGGCGTCAGCGCCTTCCGCCAGTTGTACAACGACGCATTGGCCCGCAAAGCGGACATTTATACCGTGTACACCAACACCGCCGCCGCCGGTGCAATGCGCGGCTATGGTACGCCCCAGGCGGTGTTCGCCATTGAATCCCACATCGAAGACATAGCCCGCAGCCTCGGCGCCGACCCGCTGGAATTCCGCTTACGGAACGCTATGCCCGTGGGCTTTGTCGATTCCTTTACCGGCAACGTCAACCGCTTTGATTCGCTGCGCCAGTGCGTGGAAGCGGGCAGGGCGCGGATTAAATGGGACGAAAAGCGGGAGCGTTACGCGAAACAAAACGGCCCCCTGCGGCGCGGCATCGGCATGGCGCTGTTCTGGTACAACACGGCGGTCTGGCCCATTTCCATCGAGGTTTCATCCTGCCGCATGGCGCTGAACCAGGACGGCAGCGTGCAGGTGCAGCTTGGCGAAACGGAGATAGGGCAGGGGGCGGACACGGCCTTTGCCCAGATGACTTCCGCGGTTCTGGGGATTCCCCTGGCAAAGGTGCATGTAGTCAGCACGCAGGACACTGACGTTACCCCCTTCGGGGCGGGCGCGTACGGCTCGCGGCAGACCTACGTCGGCGGCGCGGCGGTGCACAAGGCCGCCCTCATGCTGAAAGAAAAAATTCTCCGGTATGCCGCTTTGTACACAAAAACCCCCGCCGCCGAACTTGGCATTGCGGACGGCGATGTTGTTATCCCCGCGCTTAACGGGAAAAAACTTGCCGGTCTTGACGAACTGGCGGCCGACACCCTGTACCACGTCGAACACGCCGAACACATCACCGCCGAGGCCACCGCGCAGGTAAAGACCAACGCCCTGAGCCTTGGCTGCGCCTTTGCCGAAGTGGAGGTGGACATCCCCCTGTGCAAGATCAGGCTTTTGGAAATGGTCAACTGCCACGACTGCGGCAGGCTCATAAACCCCATGACCGCCGAGGGACAGGTTCACGGCGGCATGAGCATGGCTATCGGTTTCGGCATGTTCGAGCAGATGCTCTACGATCCGGCATCGGGAAAGCTCCTTAACGGAAATTTGCTTGACTACAAGCTGCCGACGATCATGGATCACCCCCGGCTTGCCGCGGAATTTATCGAAAATCCCGAGCCGACCAGCCCCTTTGGGACCAAGGCGCTGGGCGAGCCGCCGACCGTGCCGGGGGCCGCGGCTATCCGCAACGCCGTGCTGCATGCCACCGGCGTCGCCTTCAACTCCATCCCGATGAGTCCCCACCTCTTGTTTACCGAGTTTAAAAAAGCGGGGTTACTATAATGTACGACATAGAGGAACTGTTCGAAGCGGAAAGCCCCGCCCATGCGGTCGAACTGTTGTCCCAACACCCCGCAGCGAAGATCATCGCCGGGGGGAGCGACATATTGATTGCCATCCGCGAGGGCAAACTCGCCGGGTGTACGCTGGTAAGCATCCAGAAAATCGACGCGCTGCGAGGCGTAAGCCTTGCCGACGACGGCGCGATCCGAATCGGCCCGCTGACGAGCTTTTCCCATGTCGCCAGCGACCCCGTCATTCAGCAGTACATTCCCGTGCTGGCAGAAGCGGTGGAAACCATCGGCGGGCCGCAGTTACGCAACATCGGCACCATTGGCGGCAATGTCTGCAATGGGGTCACCTCAGCGGACAGCGCCTCTACCCTGCTGGCCTACGACGCGGTGATGGAGTACCTCGGCCCCGGCGGCACGCGCCTGGTTCCCATCGCCGAACACTATATTGGCGCGGGAAAAACTGCCCTTGCCCATAACGAAATTTTACAGGCGATTTTGATACCGAGGGAAAGTTACGGCGGCGCTTTCGGTAATTACATCAAATACGCCATGCGCGGCGCGCTGGACATCGCCACCCTCGGCTGCTCGGCGAATGTGCGGCTGTCCAGGGACAAGGCGGCCTCGCCGCCGGTAATCGAACGGCTGCGCCTTGCCTACGGCGTGGCGGGGCCGGTTCCCCTGCGCGCCCTGAGCGCGGAAAAAGCCGCCGCCGGAAAGCCGGCAACCGCCGAAACCATCGCCGCCGCCGCTGCGGCCGTTGCGGACGACATCAACCCCCGCACAAGCTGGCGCGCAAGCAGGGATTTCCGTCTGCATCTGGCAAAAGAACTTGCCGCCCGCGCCATCGCCGAGTCGCTAAGACGGGCAGGGGTGGCGTCACCTGCGGTGACGTTCGATTGACTCCGCCGCTCACGCGGCGTACTAAAGAGGTAAGCAGCAGAATGAGAAAACAACTTATACGCTGTACCATTAACGGCAGGGCGGCGGAGACCGTAGTGGACATCCGCGCCTCCCTGACCGACATGCTGCGCGGCGAATACCGCCTGACCAGCGTAAAAAAAGGCTGCGAAGTGGGCGAGTGCGGGGCCTGCAACGTAATCATCAACGGCGAGTGCTTTAACTCATGCATCTACCTGGCGATTTGGGCGGACGGCAAGGAAATAACCACCACCGAGGGACTGTTGAGCGCCGACGGCGAACTTTCGGCGATTCAGCAGGCGTTTATCGACGAGGGCGCGGTGCAGTGCGGCTTCTGCACGCCGGGCTTTTTAATGAGCGCGGCGGAGATCATACGCTCGGGAAAAGCCTACAATGACGAAGAACTGCGAAAAATGCTGTCCGGTCATTTATGCCGCTGCACCGGCTACGAGAACATATTCCGCGCCGTCAGAAAACTAGCACTCACCCGGTAGAGGCATTTTTTCGCTATACTCACACGGAGGCACGGAGGCACGGAGGTTAGGGAATGGGGATCAGGGAATAGGGAGTGGGGGTTGTTCTTCGAGCTATCGGGGGGCTTCTTTGGGAGTACTATTGTTATTCGAATAGAGATACCTTATTCTTCCTCTGTGCCTCCGTGCCTCTGTGTGAGGTATTTGGGAGTTACATCTCTGCGCCTTGGCGTGTGGAAACTGGAAAAGAGGCTTTATGGAAAATATGTTTAGCTCGCTGCATACACACACGATCTTCTGCGACGGCAAGGATGACGTGGAAACCATGTGCGCCGCCGCTTATGAAAAGGGGCTTGCCGCTATCGGCTTTAGCGCCCATGCCCCTGTCGGCAGAACCGGCCTGGTGACAAACTGGCATCTGAAAGACAGCCGGCTGGAGGAATATGCCGGCGAAGTTTGCGCCGCCCGCCGCCGCTGGGAGGGAAGGCTCGCCGTCTACCTCGGGCTGGAAGTCGATTACATCAAGGGACTGCGCTCGCCGCTGGACAGTGACATCTGTATGCGAGGGGTACATACCCCGTCCCTTCAGACCAAGCTTGACCCACTGTTGTCCGCTAATGCCCCGGAGGGGCGGGCAGCGCGGGGGCGGCGAAAATTTCTGGGACTCCCCGCCGTAGGAGACGAGCGAGTAAAATTAATAACTAAGGGTAAAGAAAAGGCTGACCAGCATGAAGAACATGATTGTCACCCAAATTTTCGGAACCTCGCTATTTCTCATGGACAAAAAAAGGCTGGTCAGCGGCTCCGCAGGCGGACTCCCCCAGATTTCGCCGCCCCCGCGCTGCCCGCCCCTCCGGGAGATTTTCGAGAAAATTGTGGGTCAAGTTTAGCCCTTCAGGGCGGGGTATTTGACTACATAATCGGGTCGGTGCATTACCTGGTTCCGCCGTGCGGCGAGCCGTTTACCGTCGACGGCCCGGTAGAAGAAATGGAAAAAGGCATTGCCGCCGGTTTCGGCGGCGACAGCGAGGCGATGATGCACGCCTACTGGGACGCGGTCCTGGAAATGATCGCCGTCGGCGGCTTCGATATCGTCGGGCATATCGACCTGATCAAGAAAACCAACGATGACTTTAACGGCGGCCAGGACTCCGTAAGGAGTCTCGGCTCCACAGGGAGCCGCGGACGCTGGTTCAGCAGGGAGGGCGGGGCGTACATGCGGCGTTTTGAGGAAGTCGCTGCCGCTGTCTCGGCCAGCGGCCTGGTCGTGGAGCTGAGTACCGGCGCGCTTAACCGCAGGTACCACAGCGAAACCTACCCCTCGCTGCCGCTTTTGCGGATACTGCGCAGGCGGAATGTGCCGGTGATGATCAGCGCCGATGCCCACCGCGCCGCCGATTTGGACGGTTTTTACCCGCAGGCCGTCGAAATGCTGTATAAAGCGGGCTACGAAAGCCATGTTGTCTTCGCAGGCAGACAAAATGGCTCGCCGCAGTGGAAAACTGTGTCAAAATAACCCACTTTTCCGCCCCCTCCGATGAGTGTGTCATTTTGACCCACTTATAGAACATCATCAACCCAATTTCATCCAAAAATCAATGTCTTTTAAATGAAAATACCGTTTTTTTCATGCCAGTTTAATGCGTTTTTTCGCATTTTCATACATATATTAGCGTTTTATTGAAAATTATGTCACTTGGCACGGTTCTTGCTTACTTATTAGCGAAGTAGTCAAGGAGGCCAAAGATGATAAAAGAGAAAAAAACCAGGACAACGTCAACGACGAATGATGAAAACGTGCTGGCCATGTACCTGAATGAAATCAGCCGTATCCCCCTGTTAAGCAGGGAGGAGGAAGATAAAGTTGCCCGTGAAGCGGTACAAGGTAATGCCATCGCCCGCAACAGGCTGATAAACGGAAATCTGCGCTTTGTCGTCAATGTCGCGAAGAAATTTCAGGGACAGGGCATCCCGCTTGCCGACCTGATAAGCGAAGGAAATGTCGGCCTGATACAGGCAATGGACAGATTTGATCCCGACCGGGGCTGCCGCTTTATTTCCTATGCGGTTTGGTGGATACGCCAGGCCCTGCTCAACGCGCTCTGCGAAAGGTCAAGGCTTATCCGGCTGCCGGTAAACCGGGCATCCGATCTTGTCAGAATTGAAAAGGCGAAAAAAGAGATTGTTGTCAATTACGGCGGCGAACCCGAAACCTCGGAGATTGCCCGCCTTCTCGGCATGGAAGAAGTCTATGTAAATGAACTGCTGACGATGTCCAGGGAATTGGTCTCGCTGGAGAGGCAGGTTTCCAACGGCGCGGACTCTTCTTCATTGGGCAGCTTTATCATAGACGGCGGTTACGACGCTCCCGATCAGGAAATGATCAACAAGGCTCTTGCCGTTGATATCAACAAAATGCTTGACACCCTTGACAGCAAGGAAGCCGAGATAATACGGGTCCGTTTTGGTTTGGGTCATCGAAAGCCCATGTCCCTTAAGGAAGTCGGCGAACTGTACAACCTTTCCAAGGAACGGATACGTCAGATTGAAAAGAAAGCCCTGAACCGCCTTCAGCAGCCCAACCGGAAAGCCATACTTGCGGCATATGTCGCGTAATGCGTAATTAGCCGAGCCGCTCGCCGCCCAGATACTTGTTTAAAACCGCTGCCACTTCATTGAAGTCCAGCGGTTTTCCTATGTGTTCGTTCATCCCCGATTCAAGGCACTTTTCAATATCTTCTTTAAATACGTTGGCAGTCATGGCGACAATCGGAATGGTCTTTGCCCTGGGGTGATCATGAGCGCGGATAAGCCTGGTTGCCTCGTAGCCGTCGGTTTCGGGCATGTGGATATCCATGAAGATAAGATCGAATTTTTCCGGGTCGCCGGTAAATTCCCCAAAGGCCTTTCCCCCGTCTTCCGCTTCGATTATTTCAATTTGATAATCTTCCAGAAGGGATATGACTATTTCCCGGTTAATCTCGACATCCTCGGCAAGGAGAATCTTTTTCCCCGCCCATGCCGCAGTGGTGTCGGGCTTTTCTTCGGCGTCCGCCTCTTCTCCGCCGTGCGCGGCTTTGTGCGGCAGTTCCGCCTTTATGGTAAAAATAAACGCCGCCCCTTGGCCAACCTGCGACTCTACCCGGATGCTGCCGTCCATCAGTTCGACGATCTTTTTCGATATGGCAAGCCCAAGCCCCGTTCCGCCGAATTTGCGGGAGATGCTTGAATCAACCTGGACGAATGACTGGAAGAGCTTGCCCTGCTGCTCTTTGGAAATGCCTATGCCTGAATCGGTGACACTGACTTCAAGGATGCAGGAATCTTTGTCACTCCCATCGTCAATCCGTTTCGCGTCAAGGCCGACCCTTCCCTCGTCGGGGGTAAACTTTACCGAATTGCCGATAAGGTTGGTGATAACCTGGGCAAGCCGCTGTTCGTCGGTGATGATCCGTGGGGGCAGCGACGAATCGGTTCTCATAACGAATTCCTGCTTTTTTTCGCCCAGGCGGAATTCAAACATGTTCGCCACACGGTGCAGCATTTCCAGAAAGTCAAATTCGGTGCAGGACAGCTCGAATTTGCCCTCCTCGATCTTTGACATATCAAGAATGTCGTTGACGAGTCCCAAAAGATGGGTGGATGCGCCGTCTATTTTTGCAAGGCAGTAGTCTTTCCGCTCGGGATCGTCGGTGCTTTCGGCGATGGTCGCCATGCCGATGATCGCGTTCAGGGGCGTGCGGATTTCGTGGCTCATGGCGGCAAGGAAGTTCGATTTTGCCATGCTTGCCTGCTCAAGATGTTCCTTTGCCCTGGTAATGTCGGTGGTGTCGTGGAAAAGGATGAACGCGCCCTGGAACGCATTCACGTCATTGTACATCGGGGTAAAGTGAATTTCGTAATGCCGCATATCCCCGTTGCTGCCGATGTCTATTTCCCTTTCAAAAACAATCGGTTTCCTTTCCGTTTCCGATGTCTGAAAATACCGGACAATTTCGCCCAGCAGCGCGGGATCGTTAAACCTCGCAAAAACATCGGTATAATGGCATTTTCGGATGCTTTCCATCTCGATTATGCCGGTTTTATTGAGAAAAACATCGGCGCAGTACACGAGTTTGCCGCTCTTGTCCAGAAGCAGAATGATGTCGGGGCTGTTCGCGAAAACCATGTTCATGTAGCTGTCCTGTCGCGTAAGCCATCGATCCTTTATCGATCGGACATATTCATAGATGACGGTCAGGACAAGGGCGAATGAATACACCCCGCAAATCAGCAACGCCTCGTTCGTGGTATATTGGAAGCTGGTAAGGCCCGGCACAAAAGTTCCGACTATTGCCACCGCCAACAATACCAGCGAGGGGAAAAGGCCGTATTTCAGCCCCAGGGTAAAAATCGACATCAGCGGAAACGAAAAGATCCACAGGCTGCCGAATCCTTCAAGCTGATTTTTGGCAAAAATCGATACCCCGCAAAAAACACCGAAAATCGCGATAACGATAAAGCCGCCCACCATAAAGGGAAGCTCGGTACGCAAGAGCAGCAGATTCACAAAAATGAGGAACCCCAGCACCAGTTCTATCAAACCCTGGTTGGTAACGCCGTTTTGCATATCTGAGATGGCAATGGCGATAATCAGGATAGAGGTCATCGTATAGGCGATGTTGAGTACGATAAGGCGGATTACCGCGTCGATGTCTTTTTCGTCCTGTATGCCCGTATATTTTCCGCTGGTCAGCAGGGAAAAAAAGAAATCCTTGCCTAATTTCATTGACAGCCTGCCGGTACTTCGGGCTTTTGGAGGGGTTTTTTCTCCAGCAGTTTTACCGTACAGGAAACCGTTACCAGTATTCCCAGGATCAGCAGCAAAACCGCGATGCCGATTTGTAAACCCAGTACCGCCGCGTCGGGACTTCCCTGCCACATCAGGATTATTCTGCTCCTAATGGACAAGACCAGGGAAGAAAAAGTGACAACCAGCATGGCTATCGTAGGGACAATGAGCACCGCGACTCGCCGCCCCGTATTTTTGAAAAACAGCGTACAGGCGATTAAGGTCAGAACCGCCAAAAGCTGGTTTGCCGCGCCGAACAGCGCCCAGATGTTCTGATAGCCCAAAATCGCCAGAAGACAGGCTGGAATTAAGGTAAAGGCGGCAGCGGCGGGCTTGGTTTTTAGCAGGGCGAAAATCGAATTTTTCCCCCCGCTGTTTTCGTGTTCGGCAGAAAACAGTTCCTGAAAGGATAGCCGTCCAAGCCGCGCCACCGTGTCCAGCGTAGTCAGGATAAACGACGAAACCGCCAGAGAAACAATGGTAAAGGAAACCTGGTGCGGCAGGCCAAGCTGCTGGAGAAAGCCCGAAACCGCCATCGCGAAAACCACCGGAGGGGTTTCCTTTGGCAGCGCTCCGCCGTGGGCGATTGATCCCACGGCTATAAGGGCCAGAACCCCAACCAATGTTTCCATGAGCATCGCGCCGTAGGAAATGGGGAGCATGTATTTTTCGTTGCTGATCTGTTTGGAAACGGCGCCCGTCACAACCAGGGAATGAAAGCCCGAAATCGCCCCGCAGGCGATGGTGATAAAGAGGGCGGGGAAGAGAAAATTGCCGCCGACGCTAAACCCGACAAAGGCGGGAATGGCGATTACCGGCCTGGTCAGCACAATGCCGACAAAGGCCGCCAGGATCATGGCGACAAGGAGAAACGAGTTCAGGTAATTCCGGGGCTGCCCCATCGCCCAGACCGGAACCACCGAGGTGAAAAAAATATAGCCGAAAACAAGGTAGAGCCATATGGTCTTGGGAAGAAACATCGGGAAGAAAATTCCCAGGACGATGCAGACGATCAGCAGGTCGACGGCAACAATTGCGCTGGCAAGGTCCGAAGCCTTTCGCCTGCGGATTAGCAGCCCCAGCCCTACCGCCGCCGGAATAAAGAGGCACGAGGTACTCGCCACCGAAGCGTTGGTCTGTATGCGAAGGCCCGCTTCGTCGAAACCGGCGAAAGTACCGGACACAATATCGGCAAAGGCCGCAGCGATGAGGATGGAAAAAAGCCAGGCAAAAATCAAAAACAGGCGCTTGCCCGCCTTCCCCACATACAGTTCGATAAGGTAGCCGATGGACTTGCCCTTGTTTTTTACGGAGGTATAGAGCGCGGCAAAGTCGTGAACCGCGCC